>Ga0307377_10000248_pt1 | contig 75254 bp, 79 predicted proteins | sample TR3MG_FD_202535 | JGI IMG/M metagenome (GOLD analysis project Ga0307377, IMG submission 202535) | Soil microbial communities from Risofladan, Vaasa, Finland - TR-3 | ecosystem: Environmental > Terrestrial > Soil > Coastal area > Acid sulfate soil | place: Finland: Risofladan, Vaasa | collected...
CGCTGCCTACACATTGAAATCAGACGGTAGTGTCTGGGCTTGGGGCAACAACGGCTGTGGTCAGTTGGGAAACAATTCTACCGTCAACAGCAGCGTACCTGTTCAGGTATCGGGTCTGAATGGTATAGCTGCCATTGCGGCAGGGTATGCAGCAGGGTATGCAGTAAAATCAAACGATACAGTTTGGGCCTGGGGAAAGAACGAATCCGGCCAACTTGGAGATAATTCCGTTGCCAACAGCAAAGTTCCCGTTCAAGTATCCGGCCTGAGTGGTGTTACCGCCATCGCTGGTGGGTTTGGGGCAGCATACGCTCTGAAGTCGGATGGCACAGTCTGGGCTTGGGGAGATAATAAATACGGCCAACTCGGGAAAGATTTCGGTACCGGAAGCCGAGTTCCCGTCCAAATTAGTGGTCTTGACCACGTCACTAACATTGCAACCGCTGGTCGAACTGCCTATGCCCTAGAATCGGACGGCGCCGTCTGGACGTGGGGAGAGCGTCCGACCAATCAGACATGGTATGGAACGAGAAATAGTCACGTACCATTACGAATACCGGGATTGACTGGAATCACCGCCATCGCTGCCGGGGGTAGTAGCGGCTATGCTCTTAAATATGATGGTACCGTCTGGGCATGGGGATGGGGTGGAGAAGGTGAACTCGGTAGTTCTTCCAACAACAAGAAGCCGCCGGTTCAGATCCAAGAGTTAGCTGGTATTAAGGCTATTGCGGCTCTTAGTGAAGGTGGTTATGCCTTCAAGCAAGACGGTACGGTACGGTATGGGCATGGGGAGGGCTCTTTGGCGGCAACTTGGGGAACAACTCGACTAACGGAAGTGCTGTCCCTGTGCAGATTTCTGAATTGACGAATGCTAGGGCCATAGTCTCAGCAGATTATGACAGTTATGCCTTAAAGACGGATGGTACTGTATTCGCCTGGGGTGGAAACCCTTCTGGTCAATTAGGAAACGGAAATACACCTGAAACAAGCAAGAAAAGCCCGCAGACTAATCCTCTTTTCGACACCACCCTGACTTTGCCAAATAGACAGATTGTTACTCCCGACCAATTAGATGGCCAGACTGTTATCAACCACTCAGTACGATGGAAGGATCTATTAGTATCCCTACAAATAATGGGTCTTCCAAATCACGGTCCACAGTCATACTTAGAAATAGTAGGGAATCACTCAACTGTGCTTAGTGAAAGTAATGTCTCCACTTTTGGAAGATTTATTAAGGGTCAGGAAAAATATGACTGACGAAGAATATAAGTAAATGTGGGGTAAGCTGGGGCTTATACAAATAAGGATGATCGAAAAAATAGGTTCTTGCCGCCACAGCCTTGGTGACGTATTCTCTTACAATACCCCTTATGATAAGCCCAATGAAGTATGTACTGCCTTGTTGCATGTTTTAGATTTGTACATTTGGAGAGTAGCTTTAGGTTTTCCTTCATGGGAGGCTGATAATAGATCTATTTATAGGATTCATTGTCCATCGAAAAAGGGAACTATTTGGGAACTTTCTAAGCTAAATAAAGAATGAAAATAATAAGAAGCATTTTCCAACGTATCCTGCAGCTCGCACATTTCTACCATCGTAATGACCCGCCGGGGTGGTTGCCTTAGGAAACTGGTTCATTTGGGTATATGATGGGCCACTAGTACCGGTCTGTCCCATTCTGCTGTATGCTAAGGGCCTTGAGGCCCTCGCCCCCGAACCGTGCTTGCATCTTTGGAAGCACACGGCTCTCCGTTGGTAATTGACGCATTTCCATTTTTGAAAATGCGCTCCAATCTTCTGGTTCACAGTTATCTTGGTGTTGACAAAAGGGATATAAATTGCTGCATTATAGAAGTACCGGCGGAAAATTGGAGAGGCGGGGTTTCGCACAAATATATTAAAGAGCTGACTGAGTAAATTGGTGGTAATTGTGGTCTATTGAGTTATTCTCTGGTGAACAGTTTCGCCTAAACTCAGTTAAGATCGAGTGCTATTTTTGTAGAGTAAGGAAGAGGTATTTTGAATTCTCAAAGCAAACCTGAAGTGGCTAAATTCTTCGACGATAGGGCACAAGATTGGAATAGTAATATTAGGCCAAAGAACTACGAATCTCTTTGTCCGCGAAGCTGGCGTACAAGATTTTTGTGCAGAAAAATTTGTGGTTGGGAGTACCGCTGGTTCCCGCCTTATAGACGCTGTGCATGTCAAGAATGCGCCCGGCGTGCTTGGTAGCACTTCCTAATTGAATATTTCCCGCATCCTGTGATATTATGGGGGTCCAGATATCCGGGGCTGTTGTCAATATTCCTCGTGTGTTAGAAATATTAGCGAGAAAGGTTACGTAAGTTCGTAAGGAAAGAATCTAATTGCAGGAGATTCACCGCTTAAGGAGAATAAGATTTAGGTTGGAGTTGGCGGTCAAATTTTGACGGATTCGAGAGGAGGGCTTGGAAATGGAAGAACGTTTGGTTGCTCCGCAAGAACAACTTGCTGATCATGAAGGAGAAGGACTTCGTCCTGGTCGCATGAATGACTATATAGGGCAGAGAAAAGTTAAAGAAAATTTAAGTATCTTTATTCAAGCCGCTTCCACCCGTGGAGAAGCTTTGGATCACGTCCTATTATATGGACCGCCCGGTTTAGGGAAAACTACGCTCGCTAATATAATTGCTACGGAAATGGGTGTAAGTATTCGTACAACTTCTGGTCCGGCAATTGAACGGCCTGGGGATTTAGCGGCTATCCTTACAGCCTTAGAGCCTCGAGATGTGCTATTTATCGATGAAATTCACCGTTTGAACTGTACAACAGAGGAAATTCTTTATTCTGCTATGGAAGATGGATGCCTAGACATCGTGATTGGAAAAGGTCCAAGTGCCCGTTCTATTCGACTGTCCCTTCCACCTTTTACACTGGTAGGGGCCACAACCCGCGCTGGACAATTAACTTCTCCCTTGCGTGATCGTTTTGGGGTTATTAGCCGCCTTGAATTCTATGAGGTTGAGGACTTAAAAGAAATTGTGCTTCGAGCGGCAAGTATTTTGAGGTTAGATATAACCGATGACGGCGCGGAAGAAATTGCTCGACGTTCCCGGGGAACACCAAGGGTTGGCAATCGCCTGTTAAAAAGAGTTAGGGATTTCGCCTTGGTTTGGGAAGACGGCATAGTTACACAAACGATCGCTCGAGAAGCGCTAAATCGCTTGGAAGTCGATCCTGTGGGCTTGGATCAGATTGACCAGAAAGCTTTAAAGACCATTATTGAAGTTTTTGCAGGAGGACCGGTCGGTTTGGAGACGCTCGCGGCGACCATCGGGGAAGAGTCAGTGACGCTAGAGGATGTTGTCGAACCGTTTTTACTTCAAATGGGATTTTTGCAAAGGACTCCACGAGGACGCGTGGCGACAGTGAGGGCGTATCAGCATTTAGGATACACGCTTCCCCAGGAACGGGCGGACAGAGGACTTTTCCAGAACAATAATGAAATATAAATCTAAGTCAAGAACCACACTGTCGAAAGAACCCAAATAAATTAAGAGCATATAAGCCGAGAAAAAAGGGTAATCTGAACATCAGAATGATGGCGTTATATTTCTGATATACCAAGAAAGGGTGTGAAGAGCATGACCCGGATTGTGTATCGGTTACCGTTTTTGTGTGCGGCTTTATTGATTCTTGTGCTGATCCAGGCTAGGCCTTGCCAAGCGAAAGAGATTTCGGTTGGGCTTGTGTGGAAGTTGGGCAAGGCTGGATGGGTGGAAATTGAGGCAGTAAAAGGGAATTATCAGCTAATAGTGGATACAACGACCCTCAAGTTTCCAGCCGGTTCCAGCCTACAAGTGGGCTGGGGAGGGTGGGGCCCAATACTCAGGATTAACCATGAAAACTTTCAAGTACTTAGGGGGTCAGTTTTGGAAATTACGGGGATCAATTCGGGTAGTCTAAGTGTTAAAACACCAGAGGATAAAGCGGTTGTTTATCGCGGAGATTTACACCTAAGTTGGCAAAACAGCCATTGGCAATTAGTCAATAGGGTGGATAGTGAAGACTACCTTAAAGGCGTTGTGCCTATGGAAATGAGCAATGAATGGTCTAATGATGGATCAGAAGCGCTCAAAGCCCAAGCAGTAGCTGCTCGGACGTTCTTAATTAAACATACAGAGAATGGTAAAAAGGCGATTACGGATTCCCCGGATATTGATCAAGCCTATGCAGGTGAACTCGTGGAGGGGGAAGCTTCAGCGGCAGTTGATGCAACGCGAGGCGAAATACTCGTCGATGGACAGAGCAAGCAACCGATTGAAGCACTCTATTCTTCGCATAGCGGAGGATACACCGAAGACGCTAAAAATGTGTGGGGAAAATCAGATATCAACAATGTGTCTCATCCAGACCCCTTTTCACAAGCTGTTGGAGGCGCAGCAAATCATTGGCGATTCATCGTCTCAGCTCCGGTTTTGGGCTCCACCTTTGGGCTTGGACCCGTGCAAAATGTTGAACTTGACAAATTCCCCTCTGGTAGGGTAAAAAGTGTTAGGATGGAAGATGGATTCGGGCATTCTGTGTCCGTTACAGGGCGGACATTTGTTAAAGAATTCTATCCTTTTGGGCAGCCAATTCAAAAGTTCGCCTTTTTGGGGAATTTCTTTGAGGCCCAACAAATCGCTACAAGCCGAGATCCGTTCAGAAAATCTGGCTTAACAATGTTTCTAGAATCTCCGAAGAAGGAGCAGGGGCCCTTACTATCTAAGATCTTTAGTTCATCCCTTGGGCCGAGTCCTGATTCCCAACCATTCGGAGTCTTTATTTTTAATGGGCGTGGGTGGGGTCATGGTGTCGGGATGTCCCAATGGGGTGCTTATCATATGTCCCAATTGGGGTATAGCTATAAGGAGATATTATCATTTTATTATAACAATACTCTTATTAGTAAACATAATGGATCATTTGAATCTAACAAAGGAGAATGATGGATTGAACGTTTCGGAGTTTGATTTTTATTTGCCGGAAACACTGATTGCTCAACATCCGGTTGAACCCAGGGATGCTTCGAGGTTAATGGTTCTAAATCGAGACAGTGGAAGGATAGTACATCATACGTTTCGAGATCTTGTGTCCCTCTTAAAATCAGGCGATGTGCTTGTGCTGAATAACACCCGCGTTATTCCTGCGCGTTTGATCGGCGAAAAAGAGGGAACTGAGGGGAAAATTGAAGTCCTACTCTTGAAGAGGCTTGAACTCAACGTCTGGGAGGCCCTAGTTAAACCTGGTAAGCGTCTTAAAGTGGGGCAGAGGGTTTGCTTCGGTAATGGAATGTTAACCGGTGAGCTTTTAGATATCTTAGAAAACGGAAATCGGAGGATCCAGTTTACCTACTCAGGAGTTTTTGAAACGATTTTAGACACTCTCGGGCAGATGCCCCTCCCACCGTATATTACAGCCCAACTAGAAGACCAAGGTCGTTATCAGACCGTGTATGCCAAGGAAAGAGGGTCTGTAGCCGCGCCTACGGCAGGACTGCATTTTACGCCTGAACTTTTGGGCCAACTCCAGAAACAGGGCGTGGAAATCGTGGAGATCCTTCTTCATGTGGGTTTAGGAACCTTTCGTCCGGTTAAAGTGGAAGATATCCGCGATCACCCCATGCATTCGGAATATTATAGAGTGGATTCGGAAGCTGCAGAGCAAATTAATCGAGCAAAACAAGAAGGACGACGGGTTATCGCCGTGGGAACAACAGCGGCTCGAACCCTAGAGTCAGTAGGGAATGATCAAGGAAGGGTTGTACCAGGAACTGGCTGGACGGATATTTTTATTTACCCAGGCTATTCCTTTATGGTGGTGGACGTTCTATTGACGAATTTTCATTTTCCAAAGTCAACCCTGATTATGCTTGTCAGTGCTTTAGCGGGACGCGAACTTATTTTAAAAGCGTATGAGCTTGCAGTTATAGAGCGTTATCGATTCTATAGTTTTGGAGATGCCATGCTCATTGTTTGAGAAAAAAAAGGGGATGAAGGGTTTGACCGCGGTTCATTTGGAAATACTTAAAGAAGATTCTCGTACGAGGGCACGCTTGGGGAAATTACATACACCGCATGGTGTGATTGATACGCCGGTGTTCATGCCGGTTGGGACGCAAGGGACAGTAAAAACTATAACCCCGGAGGAAATCAAAGAGATCGGGGCAGGGATTATCTTAAGTAACACTTATCATCTTTTTTTGCGCCCAGGGCATGAGTTGGTTCGGGAAGCGGGTGGACTTCATCGTTTTATGAACTGGGACGGAGCGATTTTAACAGACAGTGGCGGTTTCCAAGTGTTCAGTTTGGGGGATCTACGTACAATTAAGGAGAGTGGTGTAGAATTCCGTTCGCATATCGACGGCTCTCGTCAATTCTTAAGCCCTGAAATTGCGACTCAGGTTCAGATGGCTCTGGGGTCGGATATTGTGATGGCCTTTGATGAGTGTGCGCCGTATCCTTGCACCCATGAGTACGCCAAAGATTCTTTAGAGCGGACTACACGTTGGCTTAAACGTTGCAAGGAAACTTTGACGACGACAGACACACAAGCTTTATTTGGGATTGTACAGGGAGGCATGTATGAAGATCTACGCCGTCAAAGTGCAGCTGAAATCACAGAACTGGATTTACCAGGGTATGCTATCGGTGGCTTAAGCGTCGGCGAACCGAAGGAAATGATGTATGAGATCTTAGATTATACGGTTCCCTTACTTCCTAGAGAAAAACCCCGTTATCTTATGGGGGTTGGTTCCCCGGATGCCCTGATTGAAGGGGTTATGCGAGGGGTTGATATGTTTGATTGTGTGCTTCCAACCCGGATTGCACGTAATGGGTCAGCGATGACCAGGTACGGTAAAGTGATTGTTCGCAATGCCGGATCTGCGCATGATTTTGGCCCGATTGATCCTACCTGTGATTGCTACACGTGTCGCAACTATTCGCGGGCTTATATAAGGCATTTGATCAAGGCGGAAGAAATTTTAGGTCTGCGCTTAATGACCATTCATAACTTGCGTTATCTCCAGAACTTAATGCGAGAAATCCGAGATGCGATCAAGGAAGACCGTTTGCCGGAGTACAGACAAAAGTGTTTTGCTGATTACGGATACGTTTAACAGAAGCCGGAGGTCAGATAACGGGCTTCTTCAGCTGAAAAGCAAGTGGACTTACGCTAATGAATGAGTTAAACTAAACTTCAAGTGGAGTAATTCCACTGACTAAGTTTCCTATTTCTGATAACTAGAGAAGGATTTCAGCCATGCCATGGGGAATAGTTTTAAGAATAAATAAAGGGGGATTATAAAATGACACAATCGACAATGTCCTTAGTCCTATATTTTGTGGTTTTTTTCGGAATTATGTACTTTCTTATGATCAGACCGCAACAGAAACAGGCAAAAAAGCGACAGGCCTTACTCAGTAGTATTCGTGTGAGGGATCAAATTATTACAGCAGGGGGACTCTATGGTAAAATCACAAAAGTGAAGGAGAATTCCGTTGTTTTACTCATAGCGGATAAAGTTGAGGTTGAAATTGCTAAATCTGGAATTATTAGCGTAGAAAATCGTGATATTAACCTCGAAAAAAGTAAATAGTAAAGGCTTACGCTTAGAATATGAATGCCAATAAAAGTAAGGATTATAAAAGCAAGTGGTACAGACCACTTGCTTTTAGGCTTATTTTACAGAAATGATGAACGACTTTCCCACAAGTAGAAGTAGGAGCCTGAATTGTTATTGCTTACGAATGTCAGGAGGGGTTTATTGTGACAAAGGTCACTCTGCAAGAGATAAAAACAGATCCGTATGTTCAAGCACTGATTGATGCCGGAAACCGTCATCTAGCAGCCATCGGTTATACGGAGCATGGGCTTAGGCATGCAGGTCTGGTTTCCCACATCGCTTCAAATATTCTGATAAAGATGGAACATCCCGAAAGGGAGTGCGAACTGGCAGCCATTGCGGGTTACTTGCATGACATTGGGAATGCCGTTAATCGCGTTGCACATGCCCATTCGGGGGCAATTCTCGCAGCTGGGATTTTGCAAGAACACGGTATGCCACCTGAAGAAATTGCCAGCATCATTGGTGCGATCGGGAACCATGATGAGCAAGATGGAAATCCGGTAAATAACATTTCAGCAGCGTTGATTCTGGCCGATAAATCGGACGTCCATCGTTCTCGTGTCCGAAATTCCGACCTGGTAACGTTTGATATTCATGACCGGGTTAATTATGCGGTCAAACGCTCCTTTCTTCGCGTCTATCCTAAAGAACGCATTGCCTTAGAACTCATGATTGATACCGAGATTTGCCCGGTTATGGAATACTTTGAAATCTTTCTTGCACGGATGCTTTTATCCCGTAAGGCGGCCGAATTTTTGCAAACTAAATTTGAATTAAAGATTAACGACGTTAAGTTGCTCTGATTTCATTGTTTCATTGATTGACATTGCAATCTTGAAAGTTTTATAATAATGATTGGTATGGACAAGTCCCATTATTTAAAAGGGAGGTCCCATTATATTGAAAAGGAGGAAAGTAGATGAGACGAGGAAACATCCTCAAACTAGTAACACTTGTGCTACTGGTTGCAGCAGCTGTTGCACTATCGATTAAACCCCTTGTGGATCCCGTAAAGGGTATCCCGTTGGGACTTGACCTACGCGGTGGAGTGCATTTAGTGTTACAAGCCGAGCCTAATAAAAACGGAGCTCCGATCACTAAAGATGATATTGACAAAGCTAAAGCGATCATATCGAACCGGGTCAATGATCTTGGAGTATCCGAACCCATAGTCCAAGCAGACTATGATAAGAAACGTGTTGTTATCGATTTAGCTGGGGTTACTGACCCAGATAAAGCGGTGGATATCCTGAAAACAACGGCCAAGTTAACATTTAGGGATCCCCAAGGAAATGTTATGTTACAAGGGAATGATCTCAAAGACGCCAAGGGAGGGCAAGGCGAGAATGGGGGGTATGTTGTTAATTTAACATTCTCATCTGACGGGGGCAAAAAGTTTGCTGATTTAACTACAAAGTTAATCGGTCAAAGACTTGGCGTTTATCTAGATGATAAACTCTTGACTAATCCAACAGTTAATGTACCGATACTGAACGGCCAAGCCGAGATTACCGGATATGATACCTTAGATGCGGCAGCGAAAGATGCCGTCCTCATGCGCTCCGGTTCCTTGCCTGTGAGCATGAGTATTGCCGAGAAGCGTCAGGTGGGAGCATCTTTGGGTGTCGACTCGTTACACAGAAGCATGCAGGCCGGACTCTACGGTCTAATCTTTATTTTTATATTTATGTTAGTTTTTTACCACTTACCTGGGGTTGTAGCCGATTTCTCTTTGATCGTATACGCACTCATCGTCCTGTGGATTTTTTGGATGTTTCGAGTGGTACTAACACTTCCGGGCTTCGCCGGTTTTATTCTTTCGATTGGGATGGCGGTAGACTTTAATATCATTATTTACGAACGAGTGAAAGAGGAAATTCGAGCTGGGAAATCGCTGCGGGCTGGCGTAGAATCCGGATTTAGCAGAGCTTTTGTTACGGTTATTGATGCCCACGTGACTACGTTTATCGCTGCAATGACACTTTATACTTTTGGAACCGGTTCCATTAAAGGATTTGCGATGACCTTAGGCATCGGGATCATTGCTAGCTTATTTACAGCGATTACGTTTACCCGTCTTGTATTGCGCTTAACTGTGGGAATCAATCCGAAAATGAAGACAACATGGTTTGGCGTTAGGAGGGAGGTATAATGGAAAAGGGGCATACAGCGACTTACGATGAAGTGCAAAAGATACATCCACTCTATTTTAACATTGTTAAGAAACGATATTGGTGGTTTGCGATTTCGTTAGTGGTAATCATCCCTGGGATTATTTCCCTCTTCATGCAGGGGCTGAATGTAGGGATCGATTTCAAAGGCGGATCGATGATAGACGTGAACTTTATAAAGCCAGTGACACAGGCTGCTATTACTGATACGATGAAATCGGTTGGACTTGAAGGTCCTGTGCAATTGTCCAATGGGAATACGAGTGCTTTGATTCGAACCGAAGCTCTGCAAGAAGATAAACGAAATGAATTTATGACTGCCTTGCAGACTAAGGTCGGAGAGTATGATAAAACGACTCTTAAAGAGGATAAAGTAGGTCCGGCGATGGGGCAAGAGCTAACCAGAAATGCCTTTTATGCCTTAATCATTGCCATGGGTTTGATGATTGCCTATATAACGATTCGTTTCCAGTTTGTCTTTGCAATCTCTGGAATTGTCGCCCTATTGCACGATGTTTTAGTGGTCGTCGGGCTTTTTTCGTTGTTCCAATGGGAAATCAATGCGCCGTTTGTGGCCGCAGTCTTGACAATCTTCGGTTATTCCATCAATGATACCGTGGTTATCTTTGACCGAATTCGTGAGAACGAAGCCAAGATGAAACGTGGAGAAAGTTATGAGGACATGGTAGATAAGTCCGTTTGGCAGACTATGCGCCGATCCGTCAATACGGTCGTTACGGTGCTGATCGCTTTGTTCTCGGTCTTTATCTTAGGTGGAGAATCTACAAGAATCTTCTCTTTGGCTATGCTAATCGGGGTATTCAGTGGAGCCTATTCCTCGATCTTTAACGCGAGCCAAATCCTCGTGGAAATTAAGACACGCATGAAGAAGAAGCCCCGTAAAGGTAGAAAACCAATTCGTGCTTAAGCCCAACTGAATCTTATAGCTATTTAAGGGATCTCGAGAATTATTCTCGGGGTCTCCCTTTTTTTACCAGTGAGAAAGATTTGTTCCGCGATGGCCGGTGGTCTCAAGGAAATTAATTAGGAAAATATTAACATTTATGGTGCTCTGACATATCTTACAGTGAGACCAGAAATTTTAAGTGTTGGAAGCAGGAGGTTGTTTAGTATGGCATATGGAGTAGGTGCAGTTGACGGTGTTGACGGCGTAGAATGTGTATGTAAACCGAACTTTTTACCGGGAATTGCAGTGGTGGTTGTGATTATTCTTCTGTTAATCGCAATGGGAATAGTATTCTAAAGTTTGCTCTTAAATCCTTATGATAAAAAATTAAAGGAGGGTATACCATGTACGGATATGGAATGGGTTGTGGTGCACATGTTGCCCCAGTTGCTCCAGTTGGCGTAGGTGTTGGCGTTGGGATTATTGCCATCGCAATTCTGATCTTAATTGCCTTAGGAGTTATATTCTAAGTTGTGAAGCAAGGCAGAATAAAGGGAGGTTAAAACTATGTTTGGTGCAGCTGGAGCTGGGTGTGGATGTGGCGTCGGCGCAGGGATTGCAATTGTCGTCGTGATCATTTTGTTGCTGATCGCAATGGGGATAGTATTTTAGATTTTGGTTCATTCAAATCTTTTGATTAGAGATATAAAGGAGGAGATACTATGTACGGATATGGAGTAGGGGCGGCGACCGGTTATGGCGCAGCTTGTTGCAGACCTGTATGCGCACCTGTTGCGCCAGTCGCACCAGTTGGCGTAGGTGTTGGCGTTGGGATTATTGCCATTGCAATTCTGATCTTAATTGCCTTAGGGGTAATATTCTAAATTGACTAAAAAAAGTAGAATAAAGGGAGGCTAAAACTATGTTTGGTGCAGCTGGAGCTGGGTGTGGATGTGGCGTTGGTGCAGGAATCGCAATTGTCGTCGTGATTATTCTGTTGCTTATCGCGATGGGTATCGTATTCTAAGAAACGCATTCATCCGTGGCATTTGGAGGTGAGTTCATGTACGGATATGGTGCTGGAATTGGTGGATATGCAGGTGTTGGAGTTATTGCTATTGCAGTGTTAATTCTTATTGCGTTGGGAGTCATCTTCTAAACGTCTGAAAATACAATCTGTTAGAGGATCCCTGTTGAAAGGGATCCTCTTTTACGCTTTGGGAGTGATAAAGGTAATTAGGTTTTCAAAATAGAAAAGGGCGCTGGCAGGATTGAATGCAGCGACCTTTTTAATGTGCTATTTATAAAGAAAGATTTTAGATTTGAGATAAGAGTAAAACTAAGAAAATAAAAGATTACAACTAAGAGTTTAGACGTTTAAGCCTTATGGTCTACCACCACCGACGGCGGCGAAAACCCCACCATGGGCCAAATCCAAAACCGCCAAAGCCAAGCCACCAAGGGAAACCCCAACCCCAACGACCCCACCACATAGGGAAAACCTCCTTTAATTATTATTCATTCCTATATTTAGGCTTGTTGCATTGTTCTCAATTAACTTACCTAAAATAGAGTATGAAGAATAAAGGGCTATTGTTCCACGAATGGTAATAAATTGAAAATTCATAAAGATTAGATCGGATATTTTTGGGCTATACTAGCAGAAAAGTGTAGGAGGGGAGGGAGGTTACTTGGGATTCGTTTTTCTCGTATTTCTGGAGGGAACACTACTTCTTTCCGCTGGAATGATTTTTTTTGGAGGGGTTTGGGGAACTGTTGCGGCAACCGTTGTGTTAAGCGGGATTAACTTTCTTGCCCATGATGTTGAGCAGTTTTGGCGTTGGGAGACCCTCCTGCTATTGGAGGGAATTGTAGGCATTATACTATTGTTGATAGTTGGGAAAATGGCCAATAAAAGCCAAATTGTAACCGGTCTGGTCGGAGGACTGATTAGTTTAGTTCTCTTTGGTGCCTTTATCACCCCTATTGCAGCCATAATCCTTTGGGCTTTGGTGGTCGGTACTGGCATTATTCCTAAAGGCAAAAAAAGTCAGGTTCTTTGGAGCTTAGCTCCAACGATTCTGCGTCTGATTTTAGGCATTGCATGGATTATCTTCGGAAACATCTTAACACTTTAACAAACTATAATCCGGATAAAAAAACCCTGTTCGGGCAGAAAAACCTTGCTTTAAGGTGCAATATTTGGTATCTTAAACATAAACTATCATCGTCAGGCAAAAAAGCTGGGCTTCAAGGTATTGAGGCAGCGGAGTAATCCGCGGGACTTCCTTTTAGAAGGAGTCCTATTTTTGTGTGCCAGTCAGAAAGTAAACTTGCTTCTATGGGAAGGTGAGGTAAATCATGGAGGAGAAGACACAGGTGGCTTCATTATCTGTCGCTTCGAATACTTTTTTGACGCTTGCCAAAGTGGTGATCGGGTTAGCCAGTGGGTCAGTTAGTATTTTGTCAGAGGGTATTCATTCTGGAATCGACCTGATGGCGGCCTTTATTGCACTTTTCGCGGTGAGGGAATCGGGAAAACCTGCCGATTCATGTCATGCTTACGGACATGGAAAAATAGAAAATGTATCTGGCACGATAGAGGCCGCTTTGATATTTGTTGCAGCTCTTATGATTATCGTCGAAGCGATTCAAAAGGTTCAGGTGATTATTGGCGGCGAAGGTGGCCATGTCGGTGACTTGGGATTGGGCTTAGGCGTGATCATCATGGGAATTTCCGCGATTATTAACTTGATTGTTTCAACCAAATTAATGAAAGTTGCAAAACGAACTGATTCTGTGGCTCTTGAAGCGGATGCTTTGCATTTAAGAACAGATGTTTATACGTCTGGTGGTGTTTTTATTGGTCTTCTCTTAATCAAGATTACGGGTTGGGTTATCTTAGATCCGATCATTGCGCTTGGAGTCTCGTTAATGATCATCAAGGCCTCCTTTGAGTTGACGAAGAAAGCGTTCTCCCCACTAGTTGATGTCAGCTTACCGGATGATGAACGTAAAATTATTTCCGAAATCCTTCTACTCCATGCGGAGGAATTTGTCGAATTTCATAAACTTCGCACTCGCAAAGCCGGGGCGGAAAGGCATGTGGATTTACATCTTGTGGTTGCAAAATATACTCCAGTCGTTGACGTTCATGAACTGTGTGACTTGATTGAACAAGAAATAAATTTGAGATTGCATGGGACTCATGTTCTGATTCACGCAGAACCTTGCAGTACTAGGGATGTGGAATGTCCTGTAGAAGAAGGGCTAGTTTCCTCCTGTCAGCGTTGCCAATTAACAGAGGTCAGAAGCCAGAGGACTGAGATGATGGATATAAAGTAAACTTAGGAGGATTAGATTTGGAAAAGTGGTCAATTAGAAATACAAAAAATCACTTAGAAAAAGACGCTAAAGGTTTAGGGATTAGTGAATTGTTATGTAAAGTATTAGTGAATAGAGGTATATCTGACTTTGATAGTGCTGTGAGTTTCATCAAGCCAGAATTCGATAAATTATATGACCCTAGGATGATGAAAGATATTGAAAAAGGTGTAGGCATTATAAAGCGTAAAATTGCAGAAGGAAAAAATATTAGGATCGTCGGTGACTACGATGTGGATGGCGTAATAAGTACCTACTTGCTATATAAGGCGTTGTTAAGGTGCAAAGCAAACGTAGATTATGACATTCCACATAGAATTCTAGATGGCTATGGAATTAATGAAGATATTATTACTAAGGCTAAAGACGAAGGAATTGATACGCTTATTACCTGTGATAATGGAATATCAGCGATTGAGCAAATTGATTATGCCAAAGAATTAGGACTGACAGTGATAGTTACTGATCATCATGAAGTGCCATTTACAGAAGACGCTGACGGAAATAAAAGTTATAAAACGCCGAACGCCGATGCAGTTATAGATATAAAGCAAATGGATTGTAATTATCCTTTCAAACTCTTATGCGGGGCTGGTGTGGCCTTTAAGCTTATTCAAGTCTTATTTGAAGAAATGAGTATTCCAAAAGAGGATGCTTTTTCAATGGTTGAATATGTTGCTATTGCTACTGTTTGCGATGTAGTTGATTTGATTGGGGAAAATAGGATTTTCGTCAAAAAAGGACTTGAAATAATAAACAATACTCAGAATACTGGACTTACAGCCCTGATCAAACGAACAGGTATTGAGGGTAGGACAATAGACGTTTATTGTCTCGGATTTATCATAGGCCCTTGCATCAACGCTTCTGGAAGATTAGATAGTGCCAAAAAGGGTTTAAGGTTATTGCTTTCTGATAATATTCAGGAAGCAAATGATATAGCGCTGGAGCTTCATCAACTTAATACAGAACGAAAAGATATGACAATAAAGGGAGTAGAAGAAATTGTTCAAATTATTGAAAATTCTAATATAAAGAATGATAAAGTTATTATTGTTTATAAGCCGGATATTCATGAAAGTATTGCAGGAATTATTGCTGGTAAAATTCGTGAACGATATAATGTTCCAACTATAGTGCTAACAGATAGTGAACATGGTGTCAAGGGCTCAGGTAGGTCTATTGAGGAATACAATATGTTTGAAGAGCTTACACAGTGCAACGAATTATTGATGAGATTTGGTGGACATGCGATGGCTGCGGGGTTATCCCTTATTGCTGACAATGTGGATGCCTTAAGAGAGCGGTTGAATCGATTAACCAAATTAACGGAGGAAGATTTAATCCGCAAGATTCGCGTTGATGGATTAATTTCTCTTGACAAAATAAATCTCGAGTTAGCGGAGGATTTAACAATACTAGAACCGTACGGTAAAGGGAATTCGAAACCGATTTTTGCAGAGACAGATATTACTGTCTCTAGAAGTTCCATTCTTGGGGCTAAAAAAAATGTCCTAAAGCTAAAACTATTAACCAAGAGTCATAAATATCTGGATTGTGTATACTTCGGAGATATAAACGCTTTCGAAGTCTTGATAACCGATAAATTCGGAAGAGACGAATTGGATAAAATGCACAGCGGGTTAAAAAACAACGTCAAATTAGACATGGTTTTTACAGTTGCAGTCAATGAATACAATGGAAACAGAACGGTGCAGCTAATATTACAGAATTATAGATAAAACGCCCTCGCGAGACGAGGCAAGCATTTTACTCAAAATAATAGTATAATAACATTATTGATTTCTAGGAATTCTTCATAATTGTCAGAATAGAGTCAAAGTTGTGTGGGCTAAAGACCTTGGTAAGAAGGGTGGAGCAGTCATGAATTTTAAAGATCATATACGCGTGATTAATGATTTTCCCAAGGAAGGGATTTCGTACAAGGACATAACGACTTTGCTCAAAAATGGCGAAGTGTACCGAGCTGCTATTGATGCTCTTGTAGAAAAAATTGAGCCCTGGCAGCCAGAAGTGGTCGTCGGACCTGAAGCACGTGGCTTTTTACTAGGCGCTCCGCTAGCCTATGCCTTAGGAATTGGTTTTGTTCCAGTTCGAAAACCGGGTAAATTACCCGGGAAAACCATCAGCGAAACCTACGCTTTAGAATATGGGTTGGATACTTTAGAAGTCCATGCAGATGCTATTTCTCCCGGTGCACGTGTCGTCATCGTAGATGATCTGTTGGCAACCGGAGGAACGATGCTGGCGACTGCAAACTTAATGAAAAAAATCGGAGCGGATATACTCGGGATGGGTTTCTTAATTGAATTATCGTTTTTAAATGGAAGAAAAAAGGTGGCCGATTATCCAGTTTTTTCTTTGGTTCAGTATTAACATCAATTACGGGTATATGTGGATGAGAGGAGTTCGCCAATGTCCTTCGCGGAGTTAAGGCTAAAACTGCAAAAGAAATCCCCACAGGCATGTTTAGCCATCGTAGACAAGGCTTATCATTTTGCTGAAGTTGCACATCGGAACCAACTTCGAAACTCCGGGGAAGACTATATTCTCCATCCACTTGAAGTCGCGCAGATATTAGTTGAACTGGAAATGGATGAAGCAACAATTGCTGCCTCCCTGCTGCATGATGTTGTGGAGGATACCTCGTATACAATTGCAGATATTGAGAAGGCATTTGGTTCAGAAATCGCTTTGCTTGTCGATGGAGTGACCAAGCTCGGACGGATTGAGTACAAGAGTAAGATGGAGCAACAAGTGGAGAATTTGCGCAAAATGTTCTTGGCCATGGCCAAGGACATCCGCGTTATTCTCATTAAACTGGCCGATCGCCTTCATAATATGCGTACCTTGAAATATCATTCGATCGAAAAACAGAAAGAAATTGCCCAAGAAACTCTTGAGATTTTTGCACCTTTGGCTAACCGTCTCGGGATTTTTAGGATTAAATGGGAGTTGGAAGATCTTTCATTTCGATATCTGAAACCTCAGGAATACTATGATTTAGTGGAAGGGATTGCTCTCAAACGACGGGAGCGTGAAGCATATATTAATGAAGTCATTGTTCAAATGCGTGAGCGATTGCATGAAGTTGAAATATATGCGGACATAGCCGGCCGTCCTAAGCATTTTTACAGCATTTATCGTAAAATGATTACTCAGAACAAAGAATTGAGCGAAATCTACGACCTAATGGCGATTCGAGTGGTCGTTGAATCGGTCAATGATTGTTATGGGGCACTGGGAATTATCCATACTTTATGGAAGCCGATACCCGGACGTTTTAAGGACTATATTGCCATGCCCAAACCAAATATGTATCAGTCATTACATACCACTTTGATCGGAGTTCACGGCGAACCCTTTGAAATTCAGATCCGGACGTGTGAAATGCACCGCACGTCCGAATACGGTATTGCAGCGCATTGGAAGTACAAAGAAGGAGGTAACAAAGAGGGCGTTAACAAAGAAGGTGTTAACAAAGCAGCGAGCGTTAACTTTGATCAAAAGCTTTCTTGGCTGCGCCAGTTGCTGGAGTGGCAACATGATTCAAGGGATGCCGGAGAATTTATGGAATCTCTTAAGATTGACTTATTTGCAGATACCGTCTTCGTGTTCACACCTAAAGGGGATGTGGTTGAGCTACCCGCCGATTCTTGTCCAATTGATTTTGCTTACCGTGTCCATACTGATGTTGGGCATCGTTGTGTTGGCGCGAAGATTAACGGAAGGATAGTTCCACTCGAAACAAAATTGACTAATGGCGACATTCTGGAAATTCTTACGTCAAAGCAAGGGGGAGCACCAAGCCGGGATTGGTTAGCTTTTGTACAAACTTCTCAAGCAAAGAATAGGATTCGCCAATGGTTTAAGAAGGAGCAAAGAGAAGATAACATCGCTCGTGGCCGTGAAAGCTTGGAACGGGATGCGCGCAAACTTGGACTGGACCCAGGAAATGTACTTAAACTTGAAAGCCTGCTAGCAATTGGGAAGAGCCAAAATTTCGTAGGGGTGGATGATTTGTACGCCGCCATCGGAGACGGAGTACTAACACCCAATAAAGTCCTGATGCGCTTGCGTGAGGAACTGTCTAAGGAAGAGCGGGAAAAGATGCACCTTGCCGCACTTCAACAAGGAGAGGGGAAAAAGCCGAGCCCTTACGGCAAAGCTTCCCACGGGGTCCGGGTTAAAGGGGTAGATAACGTGTTGGTGCGTTTTTCTCGGTGCTGTAATCCTCTACCAGGAGACGCCATAATTGGCTATATTACTCGGGGGCGTGGGGTTTCTATTCACCGCGGGGACTGTAGCAATATTCTCAGTCACTCTCAAGAAGAGCGTGAACGAGTGGTGGAGGTAATGTGGGCTGAAGAGATTGATTCTACCTATCCCGTTGATATTCAAATCTATGGGAAGGACAAGCCTCGCTTGGTTGCCGAGATCATGAACACAGTCTTAGATACACGCACCCACATTTTTGGAATAAATGCCCGGGTAGGAAAAGATAATCTTGCTCATATTCAGTTGCGTGTCGATATACGGAACGTCGAACATCTTAAAATGGTAATGCACAAAATTCGTAAGGTCAAAGACATTACTAATGTAGAGCGGGTTCACCCGGGAGGAAGGTAAGCATGCGTAGTGTTATACAGCGTGTTAAGCAGGCGTCGGTCATCGTGAAAGGAGAAATCGTGGGGAAGATTTCCACCGGGCTCATGGTCCTACTGGCTGTCGGACGGGATGACGGAGAGAAAGACGTAACTTGGATGGTAGATAAACTCGTGGGCCTTCGGATTTTTGAAGATGAAGTAGGGAAAATGAACCTCTCTGTACAGGATGTGGGCGGAGACATTCTATTGGTGTCTCAGTTTACCCTCTATGGCGATTGTCGGAGTGGAAAACGTCCCAGCTTTACGAGTGCTGCACCACCTGAGCGGGCCAAGGCTTTATTTGAACGAATCGTAGAAGCGACCCGTAGTCGTGGTTTAAAGGTGGAAACAGGAGTTTTTCAAGCGGAGATGGATGTGCAGATGATTAACGATGGACCGGTAACGTTACTATTGGATAGCGAGAAGAAATTCTAGGAGTTGGAGGGATTGCGAATGATTGAGAGGCGAGCTATGGGTGCCATGGGGGCAAATTGTTATCTGTACGCTTGTATGGAAAGTAAGAAAGCAGTTATCATTGACCCAGGCGCGGATGGGAAAAAGATTTACCGCTGGATTTTAGAGAAGGGTCTAAAGGTAGACTATATTCTACTTACCCACGGGCATGTGGATCACATTGGTGGAGTGGATGAGCTCAGAGCACTATTGGGGGATGTTTTAGTGGGGATTCATGCGGATGATGCAGGGATGCTTACTGATGGGAAAAAGAACCTTTCCAGTTATCTTGGGGCAGGGCTCGTTCTTCAAAGCGCAGATTTCCTACTTCAGGACGGACAGGAAATTACTATTGGCAAAGAAAAATTAAACGTGATATCGACTCCTGGACACTCTCCTGGATGTGTTTGTTTTTTAAGCGCTGAAGGGCTGTTCAGCGGAGATACGCTTTTTGCCGGGTCAATTGGCAGGACGGATTTTCCTGGAGGATCGTTGGATCAACTCCTTAAAGGAGTTAAGGATAAACTAATGATTCTTCCGGAGGATACCCGGGTTTTCCCGGGGCATGGTGAAGAGACCAGCATTGGAGAAGAAAAACGAGACAATCCCTACCTGACATGACAAAGTGAAACAAGGGGACAGGTACCTTGTTTCATCCATCATAGCTGGTTTTTGAGCAAGGTGAGTTTTCTCGAGTTGACAAATGCTAATTATCTTTGTAAAATAACTAAATAAATAATAAGAAATATGTTAAATATTCACGATACCTTTTGGAAAGATCCTGGGTCACTCTTTCTCCAGGGAGGGCTAGCAAGACTGGAACTAGTCTGAGAGATACTCAGTAGGACACCTAAAAGGGAGTATTTTTTACAACGGTTGGTCTCGTTATAGACTGGAAAGTGGGCGGAAAAATTCCGTCAATTAGGGTGGCACCACGAGAAGTTCTCGTCCCTTGCGCAAAGCAAGGAACGAGGGCTTTTTTTATACTGCCAGAAAGTATAAGTGTGCAACTAAGGCAACTGCCGGCGCCTGAAAGCTTGGCATTAGCCAAGTTTTCTTTAGAAAAAATATTAAGGAGGAATGAAATATGGCGATTCAACGTCCAAAAGGGACCCAGGATCTGTTGCCAGGAACGGTCGAACAATGGCAATATCTCGAAGATACTATGCGGAACGTTTGCCGTGAATATGGGTTTGATGAGATACGTACACCGATGTTTGAAGCAACAGAACTTTTTCAGCGGGGTGTCGGACAAACAACCGATATCGTCAAGAAAGAAATGTACACCTTTTTAGACAAAGGGGACCGTTCGATGACCCTTCGTCCGGAAATGACAGCTTCTGTTTGCCGAGCTTATGTTGAGGACAAGCTTTACGGACAACCCCAACAACCCGTTAAGCTGTACTATATTGGCCCGATGTTTCGCTATGAACGACCGCAAAGCGGACGTTTTCGCCAGTTTCACCAATTCGGAGTTGAGGTGTTGGGTGCAGACCAAGCAGTAGTTGATGCAGAAGTGATTAGCTTAGTGTGGGACTTATATCAACGACTCGGACTTACCCAGCTTGAAGTCCATGTCAATTCGGTAGGTTGTCCGGTTTGCCGGACAAAACACCGGGCACAACTCCAAGAATTTTTGTCTACACGACGGGACGATCTTTGTAAGGACTGTCTGGATCGGTTTGACCGCAATCCATTGCGCATCTTAGATTGCAAGAATCCTACTTGTCAAGCTGCTACTATAGGGGCCCCGACAACTCGGGATACCCTTTGCGAGGACTGCAGTACCCATTTTGAGAGAGTTCTTACCTTATTAGGAGTTGCAGGAGTGGTTTATCGAGTTAATCCGCGCTTAGTACGGGGATTGGATTATTACACAAAAACAGCTTTTGAAGTTATGGTGGAAGAAATCGGGGCCCAAAGTGCCATCTGTGGGGGTGGCCGGTATGACGGGCTGGTGGAGGAAATCGGTGGTCCACCAACCCCCGGGATCGGTTTTGCCATGGGTTTGGAGCGAGTCTTAGCGGCGCTCCAAGTTCAACATAAACTTCCAGAAGAAAAACCCAGGCTGTTCGCGATGCTGGTTGCTCTAGGCGAGAAAGCTCAGACCGAGGGTTTTGCGCTCCTTAGTGCCTTAAGAACTCAAGGTATGCCAGTGAGTATGGATCTGCTTAATCGAAGCTTGAAAGCCCAACTAAAAGCGGCTGATCGCCAAGGCACTAGATATGCTCTCATTCTTGGGGAAGAAGAATTGGAGAACAAAGTGCTCCTCATTCGAGATTTAACGTTAGGGGAACAAATCCAGGTACCACTCATTAATGCAGTCGAGGAAATTAGCAAGATGTATCAGAGAGGTGTTTACGCATGACGATATTTTCAGAGCGGGTTGAAAATGGGAAGTTAGGGTTAGGAAAAGTCGGTGAGGTCGTTCGTTTACTGGGCTGGGTTCAGCGACGTCGCGACCACGGAGGCTTGATTTTTGTCGATGTGCGGGATCGCTCAGGCCTTGTTCAGGTTGTCTTTGGGCCGGAGAAAATGGGAGAGGGATTTGCCCTTGCGGAAAACCTTCGTTCCGAATTTGTAGTCTCCATCCTGGGCAGAGTGATCGCACGGCCTCAGGGGATGATTAATTTGAACTTAGTTTCTGGAGAGATCGAGATCATTGCCGAGTCTCTGGAAATATTAAACGGAGCTAAAACCCCTCCTTATTATATTGTCGATCAAGTTGATGTGGATGAAACGGTGCGCCTAAAATACCGCTATCTGGATTTGCGCCGTCCTGAGATGCAGGCTGTGTTCAGGATTCGTCATCAAGTCACCCAAATTATGCGTAATTTCTTTGACAGTCAAGGTTTCTATGAAATCGAAACCCCGATGCTCACTAAATCTTCACCAGAAGGAGCTCGGGACTACCTCGTTCCTAGTCGTGTTCACCCAGGAGAATTCTATGCCATGCCTCAGTCACCACAATTATATAAGCAACTCCTCATGGTTGGAGGGATCGAGAAGTATTTTCAAATTGCCCGTTGTTTCCGAGATGAAGATTTAAGAGCGGATCGTCAGCCGGAATTTACACAGCTTGATGTGGAGATGTCCTTTGTGGAAGCGGAAGATATCCTACCTATGATGGAACAATTAATCGTGCGGATTTTCTCAGAAACGATTGGAAAGAAAGTTACTATGCCCTTCCCTCGTCTAACCTATAAGGAAGCAATGGACAGCTATGGATCGGATAAACCGGATACGCGCTTTGGCATGGAATTGATTGATGTGGGAGATCTAGTGGGCAAGACGGAATTCAAGGTGTTTGCCAATGCGGTGGCTAGTGGCGGGAGTGTGAAATGCATTTGTGCCAAAGGGTGTTCAGGACTACCACGTCGCGAGATTGATGCCCTTGGGAAGTTTGTCAACACTTATCGGGCGAAGGGCTTGGCCTGGATCGTCCTGGCTGAGGAAGGGATAAAATCGCCCATTACCAAGTTCTTTACAGAGCTAGAAATGAGCGCTTTGCTTGAACGCATGCGCGCCGAGACAGGAGATATCTTGTTCTTTGTTGCCGATACCTACTCGATCGTCTCGGATGCCCTTGGTCATCTTCGTTTGGAACTGGCAAAACGATTAGGGCTAATTCCGGAAGATGCTTTGAATTTCTTATGGGTTACAGAATTCCCACTTTTGGAATATAACGAGGAGCAACAACGTTACATTGCAATTCATCATCCATTCACTGCACCCATGGATGAAGATTTACCGCTCCTAGAGACAGAACCGCTTAGCGTTCGGGCTAAAGCGTATGATATGGTACTCAATGGAACAGAGCTAGGAGGAGGGAGTATTCGGATTCATCGTCGAGGGATTCAGGAGGAGTTGTTCAATTTATTAGGATTATCTGAGGAAGAAGCGGTGGATAAATTCGGGTATCTTCTGGAAGCTTTTGAATACGGAACCCCACCCCACGGTGGAATCGCCTTTGGGCTTGACCGCATGATTATGCTCTTAACGGGAAAGGATAATATTCGAGACGTGATCGCCTTTCCAAAAACACAAAGCGCTTCGGATTTAATGGCTCAGGCTCCTTCGACGGTGGAAGACAAACAATTACAGGAATTGCATATTAAAATTTTAAGAACCGTTTGACAGTAAGGGTGGTTTTTAGCTATAATATCTATATAGCTACCCCCTTAGGGTATCGGAGGAGTGTGTGGCATGTCAAATTTAACCTCAACCTCTTATTCAGAATCCAAAGAGGATATCATTCGCAGGCTCAAGAAAATCGAAGGTCAAGTTAAAGGGATTCAACGCATGGTAGACGAAGACAAGTATTGTGTTGACGTGTTAATACAAGTGGCCGCAGTCCGGGCCGCGATTAACCGAGTTGGTACGATTGTCTTTGAACATCATTCACGGGGATGTATACTAAAAGCGGTGGAAAACAGTGACCAGGAAGCAGCGATTGAAGAGCTTATTGGGGTGCTAACCAAATTTATTAAGTAAGTCTTATTTGACTAATTAGGAGGAATTTTTTATGGCAGGTGCAAATGTAAAAACCTTTACTACTGCAAACTTTGAGTCGGATGTTCTGAAGTCCGAGAAGGCGGTTTTGGTAGATTTTTGGGCTCCATGGTGTAGTCCATGTCGCATGGTAGCTCCCGTTGTAGATGAACTTGCCGATGAGTATGTCGGCAGAATTGTCATAGGGAAGCTTGATGTAGACGTAAACGGTCCAATTGCGCAACAATATGGAGTCATGAGTATACCCACACTTGGGATTTTTAAAGGAGGCAAGATGGTTGACAAAATCACTGGTTTCCGTGGGAAACCGGATCTTGTCAAAATGCTCAATGCTCACCTCTAATTCCAAATAAATAAAAAGCGATGCTCAAATATACTTGAGCATCGCTTTCTTTGGAGGAAAGAGGAAAAATGTATATTGATAGCTAGAAAAGGGGGAGCGATACAAGTGGAGCATTTAAATAAAAGGTTTGATTTTCGCAGTGACACTGTGACTGTGCCGACACAAGAAATGCGCGAAGCGATGTATACGGCCGAAGTTGGAGATGATGTCTTAGGGGAAGATCCGACCTTAAAGTATTTGGAGCGCTTAGCCGCAGAAAAGGTGGGCAAAGAGGCAGCGCTCTTCGTGACGAGCGGTACTCAAGGAAATCTGGTTGCAGTCTTAACACATACGAAACGTGGAGATGAAGTGCTTATGGAGTCGGAAGCACACATCTATTATTATGAAGTCGGAGGGATGGCAGCCTTGGGAGGTGTAATACCTCGCCTTATTCAGGGGAGTGCTGGAATTATAACCCCGGATGCTCTCCGGGAAGCGTTGAGAGGAGAAAACATCCACTTCCCTACGCCTTCATTGCTCTGTATTGAAAATACTCACAATCGTGCAGGGGGAACGATCTGGACTCCAGGGCAGGTAGAAGCTGTTGTTGAGGTCGCCCGAGAACGGGGACTTCAGGTTCATATGGATGGCGCTCGAGTGTTTAATGCGGCTATTGCCCAGAACTGTGATGTTTCCCAACTGGTGGCTCCTGTAGATTCCGTGATGTTTTGTCTCTCGAAGGGACTAGGGGCACCGGTAGGATCCATTCTTGCTGGAAGTACGGAATTCATTAATCGTGCCAGAAAGTGGCGTAAAATGCTGGGCGGTGGTATGCGACAAGCTGGAGTGATTGCCGCTGCAGGGATCGTTGCCCTGGAAAGTATGACCGAGCGATTGGCAGATGATCATACTTTAGCTTGGGAAATTGGGCAGGCCATTTCGGTAATTCCCCATCTAAGTGTTGACTTGGAACGCTTAAAGACTAACATTGTTATAGCTGAGGTCGATTCGGCTTGGGGCACAGCGGATAAACTTGTAGATGTTTTGCAAACAGAAGAAATTCTGGCCGCAGGTTTCGGACCTCAGACCGTGCGGTTTGTGACTCACAAGGATGTTGGGGAACTCGACGCAGCTAAGCTCGTGGATGTGCTGAAACGCATCATGGCCGGTTGACCTCTTTCCCCATTCCCGAGGGGACGTAGAAAGTTTGTCCTTGGATGTTTTGGGGGAGATAGTTTTGTTCGACCTGGTGGTTAGGGTAGGCGTGAGGGTAGAGATACCCGTGCCCGTGCCCCAATTTGCTTGCGCTGGGGTAGTTACTGTCTTTAAGGTGGGCGGGAACTTCCCCAGTGGGTTGTTGTTTTACATAAGCTAGGGCGCGGTCGATGCTTTCGACGGCGCTATTGCTTTTTGGAGCGGTTGCAATGGCCAAAACCGCTTGGGCTAACGGGATCCGTGCCTCAGGTAGACCAAGCCATTCGAGCGCATTGGCGGCGGCATGTGCTTGGAGCATGACCGTGGGATCGGCGAGTCCAACATCTTCAGATGCATGGACAATAATCCGGCGCATTATGAAGCGGGGGTCTTCCCCAGCCTCCAATAAAATGGCTAACCAGTAGAGTGCGGCATCTGGGTCTGAACCACGCATACTTTTAATAAATGCGGAAATGATGTCATAGTGATTATCCCCTGCTTTGTCGAACCGGATTGACCTTTGCTGAATAGATTCTTCGGCTATTTCGAGAGAAATTCGGCGAACCCCGCTTTCCGGTGGGGTGGTGAGTACGGCTAACTCTAAGGCATTAAGGGCGCGCCGTAAATCCCCATTGGCATAGTTGATCCAGTGTTCCCAAGCCCCAGGGGTAATCTCTACTTGATATTGGCCTAGGCCACGTTCGTTATCGTTTAAGGCGTATTCAAGTCCAAGCCGGATTTCTGAAGGACTGAGAAGTTCTAAACGGAAAAGAGTGGAACGACTAAGGAGCGCAGGATTAAGTTCGAAAAAGGGGTTCTCCGTTGTGGCTCCTATAAAGGTAAGGGTGCCGTTTTCGACGGCAGGAAGGAGTGCATCTTGCTGCCCTTTATTAAAGCGGTGAACTTCATCGCAGAAAACTAATGTGCGTTTCCCGTAAAGGTGAAGATCATCAGTAGCCTGCAAATTGATTTCACGTATGTCTTTAACGCCTGACGTGACGGCATTAATGCGGATAAAGCGTGACGTGGTTTTCGTAGCAATGACTTGTGCCAAAGAGGTCTTGCCTGTTCCTGGTGGGCCATAGAGAATTAGAGAAGAAACACGGTCTGCTTCAATGGCTCGACGTAGGAGTTTTCCGTTGCCGAGAATATGACTTTGTCCGATATACTCCTCGATCGTTCTTGGACGCATGCGCTCTGCTAGGGGGGCAACCAAATGTTGATCAAATGTCGCAGAAAAAAGATCCATATTCACAGTCCTCCTTGTTTGGGCAATTTCCTGATATCTGGGAACGGAATGAATGGGTGAATGAAATTTAATTACACGTTCACCAAAGCTTCAGGAAGTCGTTCTTTGTGGTTGGCTTGATGGCTCTCTTTGCAATTTAATTTCATTCACTGGCTTAGCTACGACGAGGCTTGGTGACGTCCCAGCCGTTTCAACCCCCGTGTGACCCAAGGCAGAGGGAGTTTCTTAGCTTAGAGAGTACGGAGAGAGGAATTGCGTCAATGAGCGCAGTCGATCAGGCGTGAAGAAACGCATTTGGCTTGTCCATGGATGGACTGATGTCGCGGTGCCAAGGATGGCAAGGAGCGACGCACATTCAGAGAAGCCCAGAGGTTATGCGTTTTAGCCTGGGCGACAAGCGAATAGCAATGGAACGTGTGCGAACGTGCTAAGACACTCCCTCCCATTAAAACACGAAATTACAGAATAATAAAACAATAGTAAATTAGTTGGGTATTCTATTGACAAATCCCGAGTGTTTTTATAAGATATAAATGAAAAAATCTTACATAGCTCTAGTGGGTATAACTCCGGAAAGGAGGGGGTGAGGGGATTGAAGCTCTCGACCAAAGGTCGGTATGGTGTTAAAGCCATGTTTGATTTAGCTCAACATATGGGTGAAGGTCCGACTTCTTTGAAAAGTATTGCGGTGAGACAAGGTATTTCCGAACATTATCTGGAGCAACTCGTTTCAGGTTTGCGTAAAGCGGGTCTCGTAAAGAGTGTTCGTGGAGCGCAGGGTGGCTATTTATTAGGTAGGGAACCAGGTAAGATAAGAGTTGGGGATATCATTCGCGTGTTAGAAGGGCCAATAGCTCCTGCTGATTGTGTATCCGAGGAGGACCCGGAATGTTGCGCTAAAGCTGACTATTGCGTGACCCGGACAATCTGGGAGAAAGTCCGAGACTCCATCGCAGAAGTTCTCGATTCCATCACACTTGAAACGATGCTTGAAGATGCCAAAAAACGTGAAGCGGACAGAAGCTTATATATGTACTATATTTAGGCTAAGGCACATTCTAAAAAATAACCAGTCAGTATGCCAGTCTATTTCGTGTCATACTGCGTCGGCAGGTTCACCTAATAGCCCGCTATGAGGTAAACATACCTCCTTGTCTGACGCAAAATATACATTGTATCTTTGACTTGTTATTTTCTTTCATATGCCTAATTATTTTCAATTTTAATATGTGTACTAGGGAGGGAGCCAAATGCGGCGTATTTATTTAGACCACAGTGCAACAACTCCAGTTGACCTGGAAGTTGCTGATTTGATGATGACGTATTTTACCGAGAAATATGGTAATCCTTCAAGTGTTCACGGTTTTGGTAGAGAGGCGAAACAAGCTTTGGAGGAAGCTCGGCGCCAAGTGGCAGAGTTGATCGGAGCCAATCCCCAGGAAGTAACCTTTACCAGCGGTGGAACAGAAGCGGATAATCTAGCGATTCTGGGCACAGCCGAAGCGATGAGTAAAAATGGTAAGCATCTGATTACATCCGCCATTGAACACCATGCAGTCCTCGAAACCTTTGAATACTTAGAGAAAAACGGATTTGAGCTAACCGTTATCCCTGTTGACTCAGAGGGGATTGTATCGGTTGAAGACATTCGCAAGGCCGTTCGGCCAGATACTATCTTAATTAGCGTGATGCATGCCAATAATGAAGTCGGAGCAATTCAACCGATTACTGAGATTGGTAAACTGGCGAAGGAATTTGGCATTACGTTTCATATTGATGCAGTCCAGTCCCTTGGCAAAATACCCATTAATGTTAAAGAAATGAATGTAGATCTGATGACGGTTTCAAGTCACAAAATTTACGGTCCCAAAGGGGTCGGTGCTCTTTATATTCGTAAAGGGGTACGCATTGTGCCTTTGGTTCACGGGGGTAGCCAAGAAAAGAAGCGCCGTTCAGGGACAGAGAACACGCCAGGAATCATCGGGTTTGGAAAAGCCTGCGAATTGATCGGAAAGCGGATGGTCGAAGAAGCCGAGCTCCAAACAAAACTGCGCGACAAACTTATGAACGGAATCCTTGAGCGTATTGAATACGTGAAAGTGAATGGACCCCTCGGAGAAAAGCGCTTACCAAACAATGTGAATGTCAGTATTCGGTTTGTTGAAGGGGAGTCTTTGTTACTTTCACTCGATATGCTAGGGATCGCGGCTTCTAGCGGATCGGCTTGCACATCTGGTTCTCTTGATCCCTCTCACGTTTTGCTGGCCATGGGGCTGGTCCATGAGATCGCCCACGGCTCCCTGCGGTTTTCTTTAGGGCATCAAAACACGGAAGAAGAGATTGACTATGTTCTTGAACAATTACCGAAGATTGTAGAGCGTTTGCGCATGATGTCTCCGCTTTATGATCAAGTTACTCATATTAAAAAAGCCCAATAATAAGGAGTGGACTAAACGATGTATACAGAAAAAGTCATGGACCATTTTACGAATCCTCGTAATGTTGGAGAAATTCAAAATCCAGATGGCGTTGGTGAAGTAGGGAATGCTAAGTGCGGAGACATTATGCGTATTTATTTAGATATTGAAGGAGACATTATTAAAGACGTAAAGTTTAAAACGTTTGGCTGTGGGGCGGCCGTTGCTACCAGCAGTATGGTCACGGAAATGGTCAAAGGAAAAACTATCGATGAAGCTATGGTAATTTCTAATGCTGCAGTTGCCGAGGCTTTAGGAGGGCTTCCTGAAACGAAAATGCACTGTTCTAACTTGGCTGCGGATGCACTCCATAAAGCAATTGGAAATTATCGTGATAAACAGGCAATAAAGGAATAGATGAAATATGGGTCTATCAACGAAACCAAAAGTAGTTGTGGGTATGAGCGGCGGTGTGGATAGTTCTATGGCCGCCGCTTTGCTTCAAGAAGAAGGCTATGATGTGATCGGGATTACCTTGCAGATTTGGGAATCGGCGGGGCCTGAGGCGGAAGGGGGGTGTTGCTCCAATTCTGCCATCGATGACGCTAGGCGGGTTGCCTTTATACTGGGAATTCCCCATTACGTTATGAACTTTCGTTCGTATTTCGAAGAGACTGTGGTGGATTATTTTACGCAATCTTATTTGGCTGGAGAAACGCCAAACCCTTGTCTGGCCTGTAATAAGCATGTTAAATTTGGTGAGATGCTTCGTAAAGCTCGTGGACTGGGGGCGGAGTACATAGCAACCGGCCATTATGCGCAAGTCTTGCGAGATCCGGATAGTGAACGGTTTCTCTTAAGTAAGAGTGCTGATACAAGAAAAGATCAGACATATGCACTTTACATGTTAACCCAGGAACAGTTAGCTCAGACCCTTTTTCCATTAGCAGATTATCCAAAAGAGCAAGTACGAAAAATGGCTAACGAACGGGGCCTAGGGGTAGGGAACAAACCCGACAGCCAGGAGATTTGTTTTGTTCCAAACGATGACTATGCTTCTTTTGTCCGGGAACGCTCGAGTGAGTTGGTTAAACCGGGACATTTTGTGGATCTTAAGGGGAATAGTTTGGGTAAGCACCAAGGGATTATTCACTACACGGTTGGGCAGCGAAAAGGTCTAGGGGTGACCTTCGGTAAACCGATGTTTGTAGTGGGTCTAAATCCTGAAAGCAATGAGGTTGTGTTAGGGGAAAACTCAGACGTGTTTACGGATACGCTTTGGGCAATCGATCTAAACTGGATATCCATTCCGTATTTAAAAGAACCTCTAAAAGTTGAGGCTAAAATTCGCTATAATTCATCAGGAGTTCAAGCGACTATCTATCCCGCGGAAATAGGGGCAGACCATGAAGTGATGGTTCGTTTCGATGAACCACAACGTGCGGTGACTCCGGGACAAGCAGTCGTCTTTTATCAAGGAAACTTAGTTGTTGGCGGTGGAATAATTCGTTCTGATCCACGAGGCCGAAATCGGGGTTCGAAGTTCGAGGTTCGAAGTTCGAATTAAGTCTTTCGGCCATCACGGCATCTAGCCATCCATGGCGATGTTCTAATCTCGAATGTCCTGTTCGAGTCTTGGTCAGCGGTCCCTTCTCGCCATCCATGGCTACAGGGACACTCGGCCATCACGGCATCTAGCCATCCATGGCGATGCTCTAATCTCGAACGTCCTGTTCGAGTCATGGCCAGCGTATGCATAAATTTTAGAACTTCAGGACAGAGTATAGATAGAACTTTTTTGACGAGGTGGAAAATGCATGCGACGCACTCGAGAGATTGTCGGACTACCTGTCTTAGATCTAAAAAGTGGGAACTCGATTGGGTGGGTACAGGATCTGGTCCTAGATAATGACAAAGACGAGGTTGTTGGTATTCTCTTAGAAGGTGGGCACTTATTCCATTCGGAAAAAGGAATTCCTCGAAAGGCCATCATAACAATTGGCAAGGATGCCTTAACTGTTGGCTGCAAAACTGTAGAAGAACTTAAAGGGATACGGTGGTCTGACAAAGTGGGGAATGAAGTCTATACCCAAGGTGGAGACGCAAGAGGTACGATTAAAGATGTTTTTCTCGATGATTCCGTGGAAAAAATGGTAGGATTTGAAGTTTCTGACGGACTCTTCACTGACCTTCTTCATGGCAGGGGAACGATTCTTAGACCCCATGTTATGATCGATGGGAAGGACATTTTGATCGTTGATAATCAAGTATCCCCCTTGGATCAAGCAAATGAAGGGGGTATACTATCATGAATTGTCCAGTTTGCAGTGGACGAGCCATTGGTAAAGTGGGAGTAGAACAGTTCTATTGTTGGGATTGCTGCGTCGAATTTACTACTCAAACTAACAAAGTGGTTATTTATGATCTAGCGGAAGATGGTTCACTAGTGGCATGGGTTGATCCAGCCCTAGAGGACATAACTCTTCAAGCTGGGGAAGTGGATCTTTCTTGCGTTGCTATGAAGTAATCCATGCAAATCGATATGGAGGGATGAATGGCTAAATTAAGCGCGCAGGGCGCGCTTTTTTGGTCCTTGCCATAATGGCATACATCAAGAACCCATGGCCATGTTCAAAAAGGACGCTGGTTATGACTCAAATAGGACGTTCGATATTAGAATGCTGACCAAGGATGGTCAAGTGTCCCTGTAGCCAAGGATGGCGAGAAGGGACCGACCGCCCTTTGTAAATATAGGAAAGGGGGTATTAGATGAAGCAAAAACCATGGCGATGGATTTTTACAGGAACTTGTCTATTCTTGGCAATGCTTCTCCTTATCAAGGTGAGGACAATTTTGGGTCCGTTTTTCCTAGCTTTTATACTAGCCTATCTGTTAAACCCCCTAGTTGAAGCGTTGGAACGGCACCAGATTAGCCGTAAGGCGTCGATTCTGATTGTTTTCAGCTTGATTATTACGGTTATGATTACGAGTATATTCCTCATACTTCCAACACTCTATAATGAACTTAGCAAATTGGTTGTTATATTACCCAATGCGATTCAGTTGTTCACCGAAAGAGCCGATGGGTTTCGAGAGCAATTCAAGGCGACAGGGTTGCCCAGTCATGTTGTGCTTGTCTTGGATCAACATTTAGGGCAGGGAGAAGTAATAATTGCAAATCGTCTTAATCTCTTTTTAGCTAATTTACCAAAGGCGTTATCCACTGTTACTCTGTATATATTATCCCCTGTTATTGCCATCTATTTTCTGGCAGATTGGAAAGGTTTAGAGATCCACTTTTTTCGAATTATCCCTCAACGCTGGCGGATGGAATGGCGAAGACTGTGGCAAGACATCAATCATGTGATCCGGCAATTTGTGCGAGGAAATTTAGTCGTCGCCGTGATTGTAGGGATATTGACCGGGATTGGCGTAAAACTAGTCGGGATGGAGTATGCTCTGTTGATAGGCTTGATTTGTGGGGTTTTTGACCTCATTCCGTACTTCGGACCGATTATTGGAGCAGTGCCTGCTGTTTTGCTGGCTTTAATTAAGTCCCCTGATATGGCATTTAAAGTGGCCTTGATTATTTTAATCGTACAACAGCTTGAAGGAAACATCATTTCGCCCAAGCTCATGGGTGAAAGTGTTGGGCTCCATCCTCTCTGGGTTGTATTTGCCCTTTTAGCTGGTGGAGAACTTGGTGGATTTTGGGGTATGTTCTTGGCTGTCCCAGTAGCAGCCGTGACCAGAGTCGTATTTAATCACATATATTTTAGGCTGGTTTCGACTAAGGTGTAAGATGGTTGACAAATTAGACATCTCCTGTATATACTTTAGGAATACATTGGGAATTTGAAAAATGTAAAGCGATATAAGCATCATATGCCCGTAAGATAAGCAGGGTGGTATAATGGGAAAATCTCGTCCCTGATTGATATAGGGTGAGATTATTTTTTTCTACAATTTTAAAGGAGTGTTCGTGCATGTATACAGGAAATGAATTAAGGGACATGTTTCTTAAATATTTTGAGGCAAGAGGGCACCGGATTTTGCCCAGTGCCTCGCTCATCCCTAAAGATGATCCGACTCTTTTGTTAACAGTCGCGGGCATGGTACCCTTTAAACCATATTTTCAACGACTGGTTGAGCCCCCCTTTCCTAGAGCGACGACCGCCCAGAAATGTGTTCGTACTCCAGATCTTGAAGTGGTTGGAAAAACGGCTCGCCATCATACCTATTTTGAAATGTTGGGGAATTTTTCGTTTGGAGACTACTTTAAAAACGAAGCGATTACCTGGGCATGGGAGTATATTACAGAAGTGTTGAAAATCCCTGAGGACAAACTATGGGTGACAATTTACCCTGAAGATAAAGAGGCTAAAAAGATATGGATGGAAAAAGCTGGGGTCAAGGCTGAGAGGATCCTTGGGGACCCTGATAACTTTTGGGCAGCCGGTCCTACTGGCCCTTGTGGCCCTTGTTCTGAGATTTATGTTGATCTCGGAGAAGCTAGGGGGTGTGGCAAGCCAAGTTGCGGCGCGGGAAGTTGTGATTGTGATCGCTTCTTGGAGATCTGGAATTTGGTTTTTATGCAGTATAACCGGGATGAAGCGGGGGGTTTAACCCCTCTACCAAAACAAAACATAGATACGGGTATGGGATTAGAACGGATTGCTTCGGTTATGCAAGGGGTGAAAACAAATTTTGATACGGATTTATTTCGCCCCATTATTGATCATGTGGCCTCGCTTGGAGGGCTCAAGTATAAGGAAAACGCTAAAAATGATATGGCTCTAAAAGTGGTTTCGGATCACGTACGGGCGGTATCGTTCATGCTTGCAGACGGAATTCGGCCGAATAATGAAGGTCGAGGGTATGTCCTCCGTCGAATTTTACGGCGCGCTGTCCGTTATGCTAAACTCTTGGGAATTGACAAACCGTTCTTGGAATCCGTTTTTCGAATTGTCCAAAGGGACTACGCTCAGGCTTATCCGGAACTTATGGAAAATGAGAATTTTATTTTAAACCACTTGAGTTTAGAAGAAAAGAACTTCCAAGCCACGCTGGAGCAAGGCACTCAGCTGCTTCAGGAAAAGGTCAAGGATCTCATTAAGCAAGGGGAAAAGGTTTTAACCGGGCCGGATGCATTCTATCTCTATGAAACCTATGGCTTCCCAGTGGAGTTGACGGAGGAAATGCTTGAGGAGCAAGGGTTATCTGTGGATATGAAAGCCTTCCAAACAGCGGCAGAAGAGCATCGTCTCAAAGCAAAAGAGCAATCCCAGCAAATGCGGGCAGTGGTTGAAAGCCTAGGACTGATGGAAAAAGCAAAACTCTTAGGAGTGACGCCTTTTGTGGGATATGAACAGGCTTCGGTAACGGCTCTGATTGAAGGTCTGTTTGTTGGCGGAGAGGAGACTCAGGATGCTGGGGAAGGGGAAGAGGTGATGGTCTTCCTTTCTGGCACTCCGTTTTATGCGGAAAGCGGTGGTCAAGTATCTGATGTTGGAGTACTTAAAACGTCCAGGGCTGAGGCTCGGGTGCTTGAAGTAAAAAAAGGTGTAACTGGTACTCTTTATCACCGTGTTCAGGTTATGACAGGGGTATTACATGTCGGAGAAACGGTGGAAGCGGAAATCAATGTCTATGAGCGAGAGGCCATTTCTCGTCATCACAGCGCGACTCACCTCCTCCATACCGCCCTGCGTAACGTGTTAGGAGAACATGTCCAGCAAGCCGGTTCCTTAGTGACGCCGGAACGCTTGCGCTTTGACTTTACCCACTTTTCACCGATGACATCTGACGGATTAAGGGCGGTAGAGGACCTTATCAATGAAGCTGTGTTACAGAATATGTCTATACAAGCTACGGAGATGTCGTTAAAAGAAGCTAAATTCAGTGGAGCTACGGCACTATTTGGCGAGAAATATGGCGAGACTGTACGAGTCGTTCGGATGGGTTTGTTCAGTCAAGAATTGTGCGGTGGGACCCATGTCTTGTGCACGGGGGAAATCGGGCTGGTTAAGATTATCAGCGAGGGCGGGATAGGTGCAGGCCTGCGCCGGATTGAAGCAGTGGCAGGATTAGAAGCCTTAGCATATCTTCGTACCCTTGATGAACAAGTGATGGAGGTTGCCCAGATCCTTAAGGTACAGCCTTCTGATGTAGGTAAGCGTGTAAACGGGTTGTTAACTCAAGTGAAAGACCTCGAACGAGAAATAGGGCAACTTCAGGCAAAACTCGGTAAAAATGAAGCCGAAGGGCTACTGAAGGGTGTTGTGGAGATTGAAGGAATCCAGGTATTAGCCGCCCAGGTGCATGTTTCCGATATGGAGGGTCTTCGTCAAATGGCGGATCTACTACGAGCAAAACTCAAAACAGGGGTCGTTGTCTTGGGTGCGGTAAGCGATGGAAAGGTTAACTTAGTAACGGTTGTCAGTCCAGTAGGTTTAAGTGGGCTTCATGCCGGGCAGATTATCAAAGAAGTGGCTAAAATAACGGGTGGTAGTGGTGGTGGCCGATCGGATATGGCACAAGCCGGAGGGAAAGATCCTAGTAAACTAGGTGAAGCCATTGATCGCGTCCCAACAATTCTCCGAGGCTTTCTAAAAAAATAGAGGATAATCTTGGGGATGCCCAGAGTGAAGGAATTCAAGGGTACTTCTTTGAAGCTTAGTATTGGATGGCGAAAGGGGGAGCGGAAAATGGATAGAATGGAAGAAACCATGATGTTTAAGGCTGTGGGGGAAGAAGACATATCCGCCCAGGATATCTTGCAGAAAGTGTATGCCGCTTTGCAGGAAAAAGGGTATGATCCTATTAATCAGATGGTTGGATATCTCATGTCCGGCGACCCTGTATATATTACCAACCATAATCAGGCACGAGCGATGATTCGTAAGCTTGAACGTTTTGAGCTGATCGAAGAACTGGTCAGAAACTATTTGCAAGAAAAATAAGCATAATATTTAAACCCTCACGAGAAGCGGTGAGGGTTTAAATATCGGGATATAGGGATGTGCTTATGTTTGATGCGCGGTTCTTTATGTTCGATGTGAGACGTGCGGTGTTTGTTATTTGAACCACGAGCCACTAACTTCGAATCCCGAACCTGGGACCTCGGGACTCGGACTTTGAAAGGAGCAGAATAGGGATGCGTCAGGTTAAGCTCGGTTTATGGGGGCCTGTTGTTTCAGAGGTGTGCTTTGGAAGTTTGGCCATATCTCCGTTACAAGGACGTGTAACGGAAGCCGAAGGAGCTTCAGTTCTGCGGTATGCTCTTGAACAGGGGGTTAATTGGATTGACACGGCGGAAATCTATGACAATTATGCGCAAATTGCCAAGGCGATAAAGGGCCATGCGGACGTTCGAATTATCAGCAAATCGTATTCAGTCTCAGCTGAGGAAATGCGCTTGAGCCTAGAAAAGGCGCGAATTGCTCTTAATCGTGATACTCTTGATTATTTTCTACTTCACGAACAGGAAAGTGCCTTAACTCTACAAGGACATTCGAGGGCTTGGGAAGAACTTCTACGAGCCAAGGAAAAGGGTATCGTGCGCTGGATCGGAATTTCAACGCATGCAGTTGCCGGAGTCCGGGCCGGAGCACTCCAACCCGGTCTTGATGTGATTCACCCGATCCTAAATTATCAGGGACTAGGGATTATAGATGGAAATTTGCACGATATGCTCGAAGCCATTTCGTTTGCAGCTGAATTGGGCATTGGAATTTATGCTATGAAGGTTTTTGGAGGTGGACATTTAGCCCATGATCCGGAAAAAGCCGTGGACTTTGTACGAAGTATTCCGGGCGTACAGGCGATGGCCTTGGGAATGTCCAGTCGGGAAGAGGTGGATTATAACCTGCTCTTGCTGTCTGGTAAAGATATACCCACATCCTTACGAGAGAAAGTAAGGCACAGAGAACGGAAACTTTATATTGCGGATTGGTGCCAGGGATGTGGACTCTGTTTGGAAGCCTGCCCGCAGGGTGCTTTAGACATTAAAGAAAAAGTGGCGGTGGTTAATGCTGAAACTTGCGTCTTATGTGGGTATTGCGGGAGAGTTTGCCCACATTTTTGCCTAAAGCTGGTGTAAGGTAGGAAGACCGAGGGCTAAGCAGCACACGACACGACAGGACCGTGCATGCTCGGGGGAGTTGGTGGGCTCCGCTTCGCCCACTGCGTTTGATGCTCAGCTCCGGCTACGCAACTTCCCCTGCTTGGGGGTCTGTCGGGAGGGGCTTGGGATGCAAATGGCCTCTCGGTTTTTCCTTGGGTGGCGGGAGGCGGGGATACGACGGGATAAGGGTAGCTTGGAGGGAATATCATGCGGATTATGGGGTTGGATTTTGGCTCGAAGACAATTGGCGTGGCGATGAGTGATGCTTTTTTTTGGACGGCACAAGGGGTTAAGACGATTAGGCGCTCCAAGAAGGAGATCGATGAGTTGCGTGAACTCATTCGAGAGTACGAGGTGATGGAGATTGTGATTGGCTATCCGAAAAATATGAATGGAACACTGGGGCCTCGTTGTGCATTGACAGATGAGTTTGCCGAGGCTTTACGTTCGGAGTTTGGACTTCCGGTGGAGTTGTGGGATGAACGATTAAGCACGGTGGCGGCACAGCGGACTCTTCTGGAAGCGGATGTGTCGCGCGCGAAACGGAAACTTGTAATTGACAAGATGGCGGCTGTTTTTATACTGCAGGGTTATCTAGATCGTCGGCAGAAGAAAAATATTCCAGTGTGATTTGACAATCATTATCTACAATAGTACAATGACCATATTCTTTGATAAGAGGTGAATCGCATGACTGAAAAACCACATGACCATGACCATGATGAGCATGACGCTGAAGAGTTTGACACAGTCGTACTCACAGATGATGAGGGAAAAGACCACGAGTTTCTTCATCTCGATACCTTGGAACTTGAAGGCTCGACATACTTTGTCTTGATGCCTATTTCGGAAGACGAATCCGAAGATGAGGATTCTGATGAGGCCATTATTCTTAAACTCGGCAAAGATGCAGAGGGTGGAGAAATGCTGCTCGACATCGAAGATGATGAAGAGTGGGAAAAAGTGGCTGACGCTTGGGAAAACCTAGTAGAATCCGAAGAAGAATAGCCTAAAAAACTTGGGTATGGGTAAATAATAAGAACTCGCTGAGATCGTCTCGGTGAGTTCTTATTATTTTTGAAATACTAAGCGTTTCGAAAGTGGAAATGTTGTAGCACTACCTTAGGAGAGCAAACGAAAATCACGGATTTGGGCGATGGACAAGCTGGAAGAAACGCGTATACTGTTGTACAATGAAACAGTAATTCCGATAAGGGGGGTAACGGTCCCTGAAAAGTGGGTGGAAAGAGAGTGTGAGACTATGTCCCCAAGGAAAAAAACAAAGCGGAAGATTTTAATGGGATTTATTCTTGTTCTCTTAGTCGGAGGTATGGGGGTTTTAGCTTGGTGGAGTTGGGCAACAAAACCATACTCTCCCACAGGCAACAGTGAAAAGATCACGATTACTTCAGGGACAACGGCAGCTCAATTGGGAGAGGAATTGCAAGATCGCCATCTTATCCGCAGTGCGTTGGTGTTTAGGTACTTAGCGCGTGTACGGCAATCGGATTTCAAGCTTTATGTTGGAGATTACCAATTAGCCCCGACAATGCCCCCGAGCGAAATGATAAAACGCTTAATTATTGATTCGGTTACATTAGCTGCAATTCGGGTGACCATCCCGGAAGGGTATACCACGGAACAAATTATAGACCTCCTTGTACAAAAAGGAATTGGCAGTAAAGAGGAATTTATAAAAGTTGTTACGGAAGATGTGTTTCCATACCCGTTTTTAAAGGATGCGCCAAAGGGAATTCACCGCTTAGAAGGATACTTATTTCCTAATACTTACGACATCTCTGTTAAAACAACTCCTCATGCAGTGATTGATTTGCTTCTCCAACAGTTTGTGAAAGAACTTACACCTGAGGTGCAAAAACAACTTGATATAATTAAACTGTCCGTCCCTCAATGGGTCACCTTGGGCTCTTTGGTCGAAAAAGAGGCGATGAAGGAATCGGATCGACCGTTGATTGCTTCGGTGTTTATGAACCGGCTAAAGATTGGTCAAGCCCTGCAATCTTGCGCTACAATCCAGTTTCTGCTTGTTACACCAAAGGAGAAACTCTTTGACAAGGACCTTCAGATTCCTTCCCCATACAATACCTATCTCCACTCAGGATTACCGCCAGGGCCGATTGCTAATCCCGGACATGCATCCTTGCAAGCGGCATTACACCCGGCCAAAACGGATTTTCTATACTTTGTGGCGAAAAAGGATGGCTATCATGCGTTCGCTAAAACGTATGCTGAGCATTTGAAGAACATTAAATTATATCAGTAGGAGAGATGGTTTTTGCACGTTCACCCTAAACTGCGGTTTGAAGGGTTCTCTCTGCAAAAAACCATCTCTCGGGCTAGGAACGATAGAACGGGGGTAGTTGATTTATATCTCCTTTGAAAGTATAATAATAACAAAAATTACCATAAGAAAGGGCGTTCGGAAATGTCTGATCAAATTTATTCAATTGAAGAAATAAGAGATATCGTCCGTGATATAGCCCAACAGTATGGGGTTGAGCGGGTTTGGCTTTTTGGCTCTTATGCAAGGGGAGAGGCAAGGCTGGATAGTGATATTGACTTGCGTATTGACAAGGGCCGGATAAGGGGACTTTTCCAGCTTTCGGGTTTTCATTTAGATATTGAGGAAAAGCTTAATACTCGTGTTGATGTTCTTACTACTGAAAGTCTCAACGAAAAATTCTTAAGAAGGATTAGCGGGGAGGAAATTGTACTCTATGGACAGTAATGAAAGAAACGCCGATATTTTGGAGCATATCATTAAATATTGTAACGAGATTTTCCATACACAGGAGTACTTTGGCAATTCTTTCGAAGCTTTCATGACTAACTCCATTTACAGAAACGCGGTAGCCTTGTGTATTCTTCAAATCGGAGAGTTGTCAGGTCACTTGACTGATGGCTTTAAAGAGAGTTACAGCGGAGTACCCTGGAGAAATATTAAGGGCATGAGGAATATTATGGCCCATAAATATGGAGATATTACCATTCCAACCGTATGGGAAGCCATTAATCATGATGTACCGGAGTTATGTGATTATTGTAATAGCATTTTGGAAAAGCATAGTGTTCTGGAGCAATCAGCAGTAGAAGTTGACCTTGAGGATGAGGAAAAATGAAACTTTAGGAATAACGGCCTCCAAAGAAGGAACCCATCTGGGTTCCTTCTTTATTTTCGTACCATTAATTTCTTAATCGCCCTGTCGAGTCCTTCTAAGGTCAATTCAAACATGGGAAAAATATCGCGCACCATTTTTAGGGTTTGATATCCGTGAACTTGTTCCCAATACTTCTCCGGTAGAGGATTGAGCCAGACGTTATATGAAAACTTCTTAGCTAAACGCTGTAACCAAGTAATTCCAGGTTCGTCGTTGCCTAGATCCCAAAAGATATTACCGTCGCTCATCATCAGTTCGCTTGGAGCCATGGCTGCATCCCCGATGATGACAACTTTGTAGTCTGAGTTGAGCGAACGCAGGATATCCTCTGTTTTAACTGCTTTTCTGGGGTTATTGGAAGCATCTAAATACAGAAGGTCATAGATGCAGTTATGGAAGTAATAGAACTTCAAATCCTTAAAATGGGACGACTTATGCACCGCTGAGAACAATTGGCTACAGATATTAGCATAAGGCGTCATCGATCCACCGACATCCATTAGCACGATTACCTTGACGGTGTTTTTGCGTGGTCTCGTCCAGACAAGTTTTAAGAGTCCAGCATTTTTACAAGTTTCATCAATCGTATTTTCTAAGTCCAGTTGATCCCTGACTCCATCAAGTCGCGTACTGAACTGACGCAAACGGCGTAAAGCGACCTCAAACTGACGTACTCCCAAGGTTGCGTCATTGCGATAATCTCGGTAATTGCGCTCGCCGGCCACTTTCACCGCGGATAGCCCGTGAGATTCACCCCCAATTCTCACTCCACCAGGATGAAAACCAGAGTGCCCGAAAGGCGAAGTCCCGCCTGTGCCGATCCAATTGTTTCCACCGTGATGAGGTCCATCTTGTTTGCGCAAACGTTCTTTCAAGGCTGCTTTTAAGCTCTCCCAATCGGGTAAACCTAATTTATTTAACAGCTCGTTTCGTTCTTCTTCAGAGAACATTTTGGGAGGCAGAGGATTTTCCATCCATTGAGAAACCTGATCTAATAATTGTTCTGGGGAATTTATCCCTTGAAAATACTTCTGAAACGCAAGATCATATTGGTCAAAATGGCTTTCACTTTTAACCAAGACTGCTCGGGCAAGGTAGTAAAACCCAGACAGGCTTGATTCAGCTAAGCCTACCGAAAGTGCCTCCATTAAGGTCATCCACTCTGTGATAGAAACAGGAACACCTTCACGTCGTAGTGCATAAAAAAAGTTTGTATACATGGTCTACCAGCCACGTTTAGCCCGAGACGGATTTTCTGTCCCGCGCGTATGGAGTTGTCTCAAGGCCAAATCAAAATCCTGATTCTTTTTCAACAAGGCCCCTAAGAAAGGGATTTCCTGAGAAATCTTATCAGGTTCGATACCACCGATCGTCAAGGCTTGTACCCAATCGAGAAGTTCGCTAGTACTAGGCTTTTTTTGTAAACCTGAGATACTACGCAACCAATAGAACGCTTTTAAAGCTTCGGCGAGTAATTGGCTTTCCAAGTCTGGAAAATGCACATTTACAATCTCTTCCATCATTTCTTTGTTGGGAAAGTCAATATAATGAAAAATACAACGTCGCAAAAAGGCATCGGGGAGTTCTTTTTCCGCGTTGCTCGTGATAATTACGATAGGTCGGTGTTTCGTCGTGATCGTTTCCCCAGTTTCCGGTATGTAAAAGTTCATGACGTCCAATTCCCAGAGTAAATCATTGGGAAACTCTAAGTCTGCCTTATCGATTTCGTCAATCAAGAGGACAACCCGCTCGGTAGATTCAAAGGCTTCACCTAGTTTGCCTAGCTTAATGTATTGTTTAATGTTAGCTACATTCTGCTCACCAAATTGGCTGTCATAGAGACGTTGGACTGTGTCATAGACATAAAGACCGTCTTGAGCTTTCGTGGTCGATTTAATATTCCAGATAATTAAGCGCAGACCAAGAGAACGAGCAATGCTTTCCGCTAAGACTGTTTTGCCTGTGCCAGGCTCCCCTTTGATTAAGAGGGGCCTTTTTAAAGTGACTGAGATATTTACACTGTTCTGAAGATCATTTGAAACAATATAATCCTCAGTTCCTTGATAGGATAGTTGGTCCGTCATTCTATAGTTTCCTCCTCAACGTCTTTGAACTTGCTTTTAATAATAATACCACTTATTGCCTATAGTTTTCGTGAATTTTTAAAGTTTTGAAAAACTAGTAAGAAGCCTCTAGAGCTAAAATTAAAGAGGGATAAAAATTTTATTAATATTCCCTTGTTTATGATAAACTATATCGATAAGCGTATTAAATTGGGCTTAGATTTAAACGTTAGGGGAATCTTCATGCGAAAACCAGAATTGTTAGCTCCTGCGGGAGATTGGGAAAAGTTAAAATACGCGCTGGCTTACGGAGCGGATGCGGTTTATATGGGCGGTCAGGCGTTTGGCCTTCGGGCTTATGCTGGGAATTTCAGCTTAGAGGAAATGGAGAAAGCGGTTAGCTGGACGCATGGGTTGCGAAAGAAACTATATGTAACTGTGAATATTTTTGCCCACGAGTCAGATTTTGAGGTACTTCCGGCTTATCTTAAGCAGTTAGAAGGGATGGGCGTTGACGGAGCTATAGTATCTGATCCAGGCGTAATTGCAATGGCTCAGGAAGTGGCCCCACGGCTGCCTCTACATTTAAGCACTCAAGCGAATTGTACAAATTCGTATTCGTTACGCTTTTGGTTGGAGCAGGGGATAGAACGGGTAGTTCTCGCTCGAGAACTCACACTTGAGGAACTTCGTGATGTGCGTTCCAAGGTTGAGGGTGGGCTGGAGATCTTTATCCACGGGGCGATGTGCATGTCTTATTCTGGGCGATGTTTACTGAGCAACTATTTAACCGGACGAGATGCTAACCGGGGGGAGTGTACTCAACCCTGTCGTTGGGGATATGCCTTGGTGGAAGAGAAACGGCCAGGGGAAGTCTTCCCGATTGAGGAAGATGAACGAGGGACTTATGTCTTTAACTCGCACGATTTATGCCTTCTGCCTCATTTACCCTTGTTAAAGCCTATCAACCTTGACAGCTTTAAGATCGAGGGGCGGATGAAAAGTGCTCAGTATGTTGCCAGTACTGTCAAAGTTTATCGTGAAGCGATAGATACGTTGTGGGATGACGGTGAGGATGCTTTTCGAGAGAAGCTCCCTCAGTGGTTAGAAGAGATGGATAAAGTCAGTCACCGGGATTATTCGGCAGGATTTTTGTTCGGTAAACCAGGGGCGAGTTCACATAACCTAGAGTCCTCCCATTATGTCCGGGATTATGACTTCGTGGGGGTATGTTTAAGTGAGGAGTTGACTGGGAACTACGCAGTAGAGAAAAACACGGCCTTGATCGAGCAACGGAACCACTTTAAGCGAGGAGATGTTTTGGAAGTGCTCACCCCACAGGGAGTGTCCTGGTCCTTCGAGGTCAAGGAAATGTGGGATGCTAAGGGAGAACTGATAGAAGTGGCTCGCCATGCCCAGCAAGTGATTAGGATGGCGGTACCAGAGGAAATACTGCCGTATAGCATTTTGCGGCGGGCGAAGCTCGAAAAAAGATAAGTATGCAGAAGCATTGATTAGGTATCGTGTTCAAAAATAGCTGGGTTAAGGGGACGATTCAATGAATTCTATTGTGCAAGCAAGCTCTCAGTATGCGGATGCTGATGTCATAGTCAAGGCGCGCTTAGAACGAGTGGAAATGCAGATGTTAGATAAACTTGTTGAGGGCCTAGGGCACCTTGGCATCGTAACAACGACAAATAAAGCACTTGGAGAAGTCATGATTCAAACGACGAAGTATTGCTGGCCAGATTTAAAGAAGGCCATAGAGAAGATGCCTTTTGAGATAGAGTTTTTATGGCCAGAGGGGTGAGTTTGATTGGTTGATACTGATAAATATAACGAATGGTTTGTAATGGCTCAAAAGGAACTCAGGAGTGCAAAGATCTTATTTGATCATGATGCTGACAACGAAATTGTATGTTTTCACTGCCAACAGACTTTAGCACAAAACGACCCTCAAGTGAACGATAAATTTGCGGATGCTGACCTTATCATCAAAGCGCGCATAGACCGCTCAGAAATCCAAATGCTCTGCAAATTGGTTGAGGGTTTGGGTCATCTGGGCATTGTGACCACGACGGACAAAGTACTGGGAGAGGTCATGATTCAAACGACGAAGCATTGCTGGACAGAGTTGAAGAAGTTGCTAGAACAGATGCCGATTGAGATAGAATTTATCTGATGCTTTAGATTCTATATTAGACGAGGCTGGGACAACAGTACCATCAGGAGTAGAGCAGTCAGGTTATAAAGGAGCAGTCGTGATTGTACAAGCTGACTTCCTCCCCACCTTATTCTTGAGTTATGTAGTTGCACTGTGGTGAAAGATTATATAAATGAATCAAGGTTTGAGAACATACCCTATTGACGATCAGTAATAAAGCCGATAATATAAACACATAAAGGAAAATAGTCAATAGGATGAAGGTCCTGAGTGACTAGGCCATAAGGGAAAAAGTACACGAAGGAGAGAGATGAATTAGATGCATGAAATGATTAAGCGGAGAAAAGATGAGGGCTTTACATTAATCGAACTTATGATTGTTATAGCGGTAATTGGGATTTTGGCGGTTGTGTTGGTGCCGAAGGTAGGGGCGATTAAGAGTCAGGCTAAGTCGGCGGGAGTTGATACAAATGTTAGAGTGGTTGAGGGCTTTGTGCAAAGCAGAATTAATTACTGGGCTAACAAAAGTACTAATCAATGGGATTCTGCAACTGAAGGTATACAACCTGAAATTGCGGCTGCTTTTGGACCGGGGAGTAACGCTGAACTCACGAATCCAATTTCTACCTCCAAAGTGGTTGTAGCTCCGGCAGATGGTGCTGCGGCACTAATTGCACCAACAGGAAGCGGCACGGATGCTTTGCAGATTGGAGGAGGTAGTACTGCTCCTACTACTATTCCCAGAGGTGGAGTTGTTGTGCTTAGCACTGGAACTGGAGCAAATCTCAGTATAATTATAACTGGATACGATTCCAATGGTAGCGTAACTACATCTTCAACTATCACTCCATAATATAATATTTAAACGAAATATTACCTGTCAGGGTGTTTGCAAAAACACCCTCTTTTAATATTGGAAAGGAGGCTCTCCCATGGCCCTACGCCAAGATCGCAAACGTCTTGGGGAAATACTCATCGCTGGTGGTGTGATTTCTCCGGAGCAATTAAAAGAGGCTCTTGCAATGCAAAAGTCTCTTGGGCTTCGTTTAGGCGAGGTTTTAATTAAACAAGGGTTTGTCACGGAAGAAGACATCCTACGTACGATGCAAAGTCAGTTGGGGCTACTTTTGATTGATCTTAACAGAGTTGTCGTGCCAGACCAAATCCTTCGCTTACTTCCAGAAGCTGTGGCTCGAAAATATACGGTATTACCCATTGAAATGAGTAATGCACAACTTATGGTTGCTACCTGCGATCCGACGGATTACTTTGCGCTCGATGACTTACGTCTCGCTGCGGGGGCGATGATTAAACCCTGCATAGCTAAGAAGGGTGACATCCTACGGGCGATCGATCGCTTCTACGGCCGGAGCGGAGCGGAGAAGGCCGCACGTGAATATGCCAAACAAGTCGGGATTGTACCGCATGCAGCGGCGGCCCAATTAGCGATGGTTGCGGTAGAGGCTGCTGAAGATGAAGCGGGTACACCGATTATCAAATTTCTCAATACGATTATTGAAAATGCTGTTAATAATACGGCAAGTGATATTCATATCGAACCCATTGAAGAAGAACTACGGGTGCGTTTTCGGATTGATGGGGTTTTGCGAGAAATTATGCGGACGCCAGTTAGCATGGCTGGACCGGTGGTCAGCCGGGTAAAAATCATGGCTGATCTGAATATCGCTGAGCGTCGTTTGCCCCAGGATGGTCGTATTTCTTACCTTGTAGGGAGTAAGGCCATTGATTTGCGCGTTTCGACAACGCCAACCATGAATGGGGAAAAAGTTGTGATGCGGATTTTAGATAAATCAAGTATAATTCTAGAGAAGAAGGCACTAGGGCTCCAAGGCCGAAATGCAGAGCTCTTTGATGAATTGATTACTAGACCGTATGGTATTGTTTTAGTGACGGGTCCTACGGGAAGCGGGAAAACAACCACTCTTTATACCGCTCTTAACCAGCTTAATAGCCCTGAGAAAAATATTGTGACATTAGAAGACCCCGTAGAGTTTAACTTCAAAGGGATCAATCAAATGCAGGTTAACCCAAAAGCTGGGTTAACCTTTGCGACTGGCTTACGTTCGATTTTACGACAAGACCCTGATATAATCATGGTCGGGGAGATGCGGGATAACGAAACGGCGGAGATCGCGGTTCGTTCGGCTTTAACAGGTCACTTAGTGTTGTCCACTATTCACACCAATGATGCGGCTAGCGCCATAACTCGTTTGGTTGATATGGCGATAGAACCTTTCTTACTTTCAGCTTCCCTCTTAGGAATTATCTCCCAACGCTTAGTTCGCAAGATTTGCCCACAATGCACGGAAAACTATACGGCTGGCTCGAGAGAATTGGCTATTTTGGCAGAGCCAGAACACGTAACGTTACCCTTAAAACGTGGTCTGGGTTGTCCTTATTGTCATGAGAGCGGGTATAAAGAACGAATTGCAATCTATGAAATAATGCCGATTTTAGCTGGACATCGTCAGCTTATCGATCGGCGTGCTTCTGTTGATGAATTACGAGATTTTGCCGTTTCCCAAGGGATGACCACTCTGAAACAGTCCGCAATACGCTTGGTTCTTGACGGGATTACTACAGTGGAAGAACTTTTACGGGTAACCTATGTAAACGGCTAAACCGGAGGAGAATAGTAAATATGATCTTCAAATACAAAGTGATTAATGAGAAAACGCGCTTAGTTGAGGACGTCTTAGAGGCCTCCGATTTTGAAGCAGCCAAAGGGATTATTCTAGGTAATCAGTGGCAATTAATCAGTCTCTCAGAAGCTCGGGGACTGGATTCTATTCTTTTCGCGAGCAGAGGTAAAGTTAAATTAGAAGCTGTCGCAGCTTTTTGCAGCCAATTAGCAATGATGATCCGTTCAGGAGCAAACATGGTAAGAGGTTTAGAGATCCTGAGAGATCAAATGGGAGATCGTCGGTTGAAGGAAGTTATAGAAATTATTGTACAAGAGGTTAGCCGAGGTAATTCTTTATCTGCTGCCATGCGGGCGACCCGAGGCGTTTTGCCAGAACTTCTGCTTAATTTAGTTGCTGTTGGGGAAGAAAGCGGGAGCTTAGACTCAGTTTTAACCAGCATGTCAGATTATTATGAACGGGAGAATTTCATCCGTAAGAAGATTGCTAGTGCCTCTATTTATCCCATCATGATGACGGTGGTCTTAGTTTGTTTAATATTTTTCTTCATGGGTTTTATCTTACCATCTATGAAGGACTTAGTTCAGCAAAATGGCCAAAGTCTACCTGCTATAACGCAATTTGTTATCGGCATGTCGAATTTTCTGGCAAGCAAAGGTTGGTTACTTGGTTTAGTCCTCACTGGTCTGGCGTTTGCTCAAAATAGATTATTTAAAATTCCTAAGTACCGTTTCTATAAACATAGTTTTCTGTTGAGTCTTCCTATGTTAGGTAAAAATATGAGAGAAGTCATTATCGCTCGTTTTACCCGTACTTTGGCTCTTTTCTTGCATTCCTCTATTCCAATAATCACGATTCTAAATTCTTTAGAGAGTATTGTCGGGAATGAAGTGGCACGTCTTGCTATTGTCCGTGCTCGTGAGCGTGTGATCAGAGGGGAACCGATAGCCGCCGCTTTCAGCCATGAGGACTTTTTTGATCCCATTGTGATGCAAATGATTTCAATTGGAGAAGAAACAGGGCGATTAGAGGAATTAATGGGGGAATTGGCGAATAACTATGACAAACGAGTAGAAATAGGAATTGCTCGGCTTGTGGCTATGGTAGAACCTGTTTTTACTGTAATTATTGGGATCTTTGCGGGGGGATTAATTATTTCCATCGCCTTACCAATTTTCAATATGTCGAGTGGAATTAAGTAATAGTTTGATGCTTAGTGGGGGTGAAGGCGGATCAACACTCTGAGTCGAACCCAAGGTAATCAGAGGGGTTTTACCCTGATTGAAGTCATGTTTGTTTTGGCAATCTTCAGTATCCTTGCTGTTGTAGTCGTCCCCAAATATCGTTCAGTGACTGACTATTACCATCTTCAGTCTTCAGTCCAGACCATGACGTCCTTCATTCATTACACTAAACAACGAGCGCTCGATGAACATGTGAACAATTATATCGGGATTACGAAGTCATCCTCAACGCCGGCGAACACTGTCCAAGTTCTTAATCCGTCTTTTTTGGCTGTGCAAAGTAAATTACTCGATGCGGGAGTTACTCTGCTTAATGCAAGTGGCTCGAATACGTTTGATAATTCTGGTATGCTCTATGTATACTTTAACAACCGTGGGTACTTAGTAACGGATCCACCTAGTGATAATGCCAGTTTCACGCTCAAGGACTCATCCAATCGCACTGTAAAAATCAACATTGATTTGCTCGGAAATGTCTCAACTGCTTGGAATTAAGAGTAATCATCCAATTGGAAAGAGGGAGGAGTTTTGAAAAAACTGGATCACGGAATGACTCTATTAGAAGTTGTCATAGCGATTACGATCCTGCTCATGGGAGCAGGTTTTATGGCCCAGAGTAATGCGGTCACCTTCAAATATAGAAACCAGAGTACTGAGTATAAACAGATGATTTTTTATGCTGCTGGTCAAATGGATGCGATTATCGAGAAATTAACTGTTTCTGAAAGTGACTATAGGCCCTTTAATTCTTATAATGTTACGTCTCTTCCTTCTGTTGACGTTGATGGATTAGGGGCGTATTTGGAGAAAGTGGGGGTTGAAGTGTCCTTGCCCGGCGAAAGATCTGTTGTGATTTACTCATATCGATTAAAATGAGAGTAGTAGGAAAAGGCGAGATGTTGATAAAGCAAGCGAATCGAAAAGCCGATACGTTGAAATCTGAGAAGCAGTTTTGGAATGGTTTCACACTTTTGGAAGTGATGATTGCCGTGTCGATTTTTGGCTTTTTGATGCTCTATGTAAGTCAGTTCATGCGTCTCGAAATCCGATTATTTGACAAAACAACTCGTGAAGATAATCTAGAGCAAGCTACGCGTTTTGCCATGATGCATACTATCGATCAGATTAGAATTACCCCTAACCCGACTCTAAAACTTGGACCGGATGATGCGGGGATTTATTATACTAGTAATTCTGTTGAAACTTGCAAGATAAATATCAAGCCTACAGATCTGGGGGCACTATCTGTTGGAGCTATCTACTATGATGAAGCACATAGGAAGTTAATGTTGAAACAAGCAATGGATAGTTATCTAATTGCTGATCACATTCGGTGGATCCGATTTGAGTTAGATGGGTCTAGTTCCCATCTCTTGAAAATCGATATCCTGGCGAAGGATTTTGATCCATCCAATCCGAATGACTCGGATGATCCTAACGATCCAAGATTTCTAACAGTTAATGCATTCCAGTTGATCACATGGGTGCGTTTCTAGTAGGAGGAAAAATGCGCGAACGTGGTTCTGCTTTGTTAGTGGCTATCGTGTCTGTAATAGTTTTATTATTAATCTCGGGGATATTCTTTTCTCTAGTCACTGATCAAATGAAATCAAATTCTTATGAAGAGAGAGCCGTTAAATCTTATTATTTGGCTCAGGCTGGGGTATTCTATGGGGTAGCTAAGATTAAAGCTGATATTGTTCCAGCTCCTGATTTAATTTCAGGGATAAGCACACAACCTCCTGTCCTCAATCCCTTTGGTTATGGTGGGCAGTTTAGGGTTGAATGGCAAAAATCCCTAGATGGATTCTATTACACCGTAACTGGTATGGGTTCGTATGGAAGCGGTACAGGGGAAGTGGAGCGAACAATAAAGGCATATTACAAGATTGGTGGAACGGGAGGAACTGCAGAAGAAGGAGAGATCATAACTCAAGCTCTCTTAAATGAAAGTGAAGTAGGGCAAGGAAATACCTCATTTATTTTTTGTAATGTTAATCCTCTAAATGATGCCTTGCCAGTTAAATTCAGTGATCCTATTTATATCTACACAATTAACAATGGCGGGCATACCATGCAAGGTAATTCCGAGGCTTCAAATGTACGGGTTAGTTTGAGAAATAGCTCGGATCAAACACTAGAATTAACGACTGGTTTAACAAGAGATATGACCCAGCCGACAAAATATCTCTATATTGTTCCAAACTTTCAAGGCGTGACTGCTAACCCTTTTACAGTTAGTTATACGGGTAATGAGACAGTTCATCTGGTAGTTGAAGGCTATATAACTACTAATGGGCATACTCCCAATTATACAGACGAAACAGGTACCATAACTAATAATTTTCTTGCATCTTCAGACTCAGGATTAATTTGGCAGGTTGGGAATTAAGTTTGGGAGTAATAATATATGTTTAAGCAAACGAAATGGATGGCAGTTATCCAAGGCAATCATTGGGTGGTAGCCAAAGTGAAAAAAAGCAAGGCGAAACTTAAGATATTGAAGATTGTTGATTATACCATGGAGATGGTGGATTTAAGTGGCGAAGGTTCTTTAAGTTTGCGGCAATGGTTACAGAGAGAGAAAGTTCCGCTTAAACGCTTAAACATTGCTTTTTCCTGTCAGGGCGTCATTACTCGAATGATCACTCTTCCGATCCTTTCAGTGAAAGAACTCAATATATTGTTGACGGATCAAGTCGATCAATATTTCACTTTGAACATAGTAGATTATGTGGTTGACTATCGAGTAGTAGATTATTTTGAAGAAGATGGTCAGAAAAAACAGCATGTTTTGCTCGCTGCTTTACCTAGATTCCAATGGGAATCATTATGGAACGTACTACGTGAGGCCGAGATTAAGCCTAAGACAGTAGATCTTTCCCCAGACTGTTTGTCGCGTTTATATGGTTTAATAAGTATTAACACTGGTAAGCTCGATCAGAAGGAACAACTCTTACTTATGGAGGATATCGCAATCATTGATTTAGGCAGAGAACGAATTGAATTTGTTCTATTAGGAAAAGGACTATTCTTCTTGTATTCTGACTTACAGCTCTCCCTAGAGAAATTGAGACAAATGATTGCTGGTAATCAAGAAGAAAGAGGAGACGAAAATTGTTCACAGATCGATCATTACTCTGAAGTGGAAAACGGCTTGATGCCGGTTCTTCGAATGCTAGAAGAGTTTATGAATTTCTTCTCTGCTAGGCATTTTGGTAAAAAGATTGATCACATCTATATAACAGGTGAATATGCAGACCTACCTTTCTTAGAGGTGATTGTTAATATCAATCTAGAAATAAAGACCAACATCGGGTTTCCAGGAGGATGGCGAGCCAGTTTTGGTAAGCGGGCGGATGATAGTAAGAACTGGATGAAATATGGGAGTTTATACGGTCTAGCCCTGAGGGAGGATTAAATGAAGCAAAAAAGGGAGTTTAACTTTGCTCAGCGCTGGGAATTGGAACAGGCTAAGCAGGCAGCACCCTTCTCCGCTATACCGCTTGGCATGATTGCACGGGGGATCGGAGGTACTGTTGTTGTTTTAGCAATTTTCGGTTCACCATGGATTTGGGACTACAAACTTGGCTATGATTTGCAAAAGACTAATCAGAAAATTGCGGAATTGCGTCCAGTGGAACTACAAGTTCAAAAGTTAACCGATCTTAGTTCCAAAATTCAGAAGTCCAAGCAATTTCTCGAGTTGGTGAAAAAGGAAAACCGCGATCCTATCGAAGTGTTGTCTAAATTAAAAGAGTTGTTGCCAGTAGGCGCAGTGGTTAATTCGTTTTCCTACGCCGGAGATTCTATCAATATCGTAGTTAGTATTCCGATACCCGTCGACGTTGCTCGTTTATGGGTTTCCCTACGTGATTCCGGTATCTTTCAAAATGTCGATATTCAGAGCGTATCCTTGGTTGATCAAGTTCAGAAACTGACGCTAGCATTTAAGTATAATCCCAAGGCAGAAGTTAAGTATCCAGTTTCATTAGATCAATGAAAATGTCAAGGGAACAAACTTTACGGATTCCGGGCTTACACCTGGAATAGCCTATTTCTATAATATAAGTTCTCTAAAAGACACTGGGGTAGAAGGATATAAATATAGAATTAATGCGGTTGCCGATAACAAAACTGGAGGCATAGCTGGACCTATTTCTGTGAAATTCACTAATTAATCGATTAACAAAACTAGAATGCTGGTGAAAACGTGACGAAAGAAAAGATGCAGAAAATTACCCTCGTAATTATTTTAGGGGTTGGACTGGTCTATGCTTATGTAAATTACCTTTTCTTACCGAAGTGGACTTCGATCCAAAATCAAAGGGATAAACAGCAAAAGGACTTGGCGTCATATCAGAAATTGCTCACTTACCAAGCTAACCAGGAGCAATTAGCAAAAACCATTGCTGGTTTGGAGAGCGAAGCCAAGGGCTTATCAGCTCAGATCCCATCTCAATTAGATAAACCGCAAATTATGGTGGATATTTATACAATTGCTAAACTGCATGCTGTCGATCCTCAAACCTTAAAATTTGAGCCTATTCAAACCGTCGGTGATCATCAAGAACTGACCATGAATTTAAGCTATATTGGTCAAGCAGAAAATATTATTAAACTAATTGATGATCTTGAAAATACTCCATTGCATAAGTTTGCTCTTCATAGCATTAATTTGGCGGTCGTTAAACCTAACTATGAAATGGATAAAAAGACAATAAACTTGCTAACTAGCCCAGATAGCAAGGACAAGCTCCAGCTCAGTGCCGATATAAAATTCGTTGCTTACTCTAGTCCGATTGGCAATACAGATGAAACAAACAAAAAACCAGCGTTTATGTTTTCCAACTTCGGAGCTGACTCTATAGCTAGGATGTTTGAACCTTTTGTTAAATAGATTTGTAGTCAATCTGAAACAATCCGCCTTCCGAAGACGCTCGGCAGGCGGATTGTTATTATTAAAGTGGATAAGCAAAATTCCCACCTCTCAAGCATAAGTATTAAAACAACGTGCGAAAGGGGTGGCGATGATGTTCGCGGAACTATTTATTGTCAGTATGGCTCTCTCCGTTCTTAAGGGAGTTTCTTTACTAGTCTCGTATATCAACAATAATGCCTTCCCCCAGCCCTTAAATGAGAAAGAGGAAGCGCGTTATTTGCAAATCCTTAGTGTAAGTAAAACAGAACCCTTTACACTAACCCGTGAGGTTGAGCAAGCCCGCAACACACTAGTGGAGCACAATTTGCGCTTGGTGGCCCATCTGGTAAAAAAATTTGACGGAACAGGAGAAGACAGTGACGACTTGATTTCCATCGGCACGATCGGTTTAATCAAAGGGATCAACACGTTTGATCCAGGTAAAGGGACCAAACTTGCCACCTATGCGGCTCGTTGTATAGAAAACGAGATCTTGATGCATTTGCGATCACTGAAAAAGTCTCGGGGAGAAGTTTCAATTTACGATCCGATTGGGATGGATAAAGAGGGTAATGAGATTTCTTTGATCGATGTACTTGGTTCGAACGAGGAGGATATTTCCATAAAGGTTGAAAACGAGTCTGAGCAAAGGGCCTTGCTCGAACTTGTAAAAAAGTTAAATCAAAGGGAAAAAATGGTACTTCAATTGCGTTATGGGTTGATGAACAGTCCAAAACGGACACAACGGGAGATTGCCAAGGCTCTGGAGATTTCGCGCTCGTATGTTTCTCGCATTGAAAAGAAAGCAATTCAAAAATTAATGGAAGAGATGGGAAAGATTAATTCTAAAAAATAAGCTCACTACTTGCCCTCGTGGCATCCTCTAAGGTATAATTATGAAAAGTTATGCACTTTGGAGGATACAATGTTTGACTATTTTCGACCCACACTTCAAGCTCTATCACTTGATCTTATTTTGGTAGACCAACTTACTCGGGACGGGATCAAAGGGCTCATTATAGACTTGGACAATACAATGACCCCATGGAATGATGTCGTGGTGGGTCCAAAAGTGGCAGAGTGGTTTATAAAAGTTAAGGCCGCGGGAATTAGTGCGTGTGTTGTGTCCAATAACAGTAAGCGCCAGCGCGTAGCCGTTGTTGCGGAGCTTTTGGACATTCCTTTTGTTTTCGGGGCGACAAAGCCTCGCAGAAGAGCGTTCCGATCGGGAATGGATCTTTTGGGAACAGGGCATACGGATACTGCTGTCATTGGAGACCAGTTATTTACGGATATACTAGGCGGAAATCGGCTCGGCCTCTACACGATATTGGTCACCCCGATTAATGATCATGAATTTATAGGAACTCGCGTTATGCGCAGAATAGAGAAGGTGCTCGTCTGGTTGATGAAGCATTGCGCTCCGGCAAAACCCTTTAGCCCCAAGATACATTAATGTTTAAGGAATGGCCTGCCATTCCCTTTTCACTATCATTTGGAGAATTTCGACCAAGATGTAAAGGGTGTTATAAATGGAGAAACATTATGCTGTTATCGGGGATCCAATTGAACAATCCCTCTCTCCATGGATGCACAATGCAGGGTATGAAGCCTTAGGGATTAAAGCAGAATACCAACGCTTTCACGTGGAGCCCAGCCGTTTGGCAGAGGCGGTAGATGGTCTTTGTGCCCTAAGGTTTTCTGGTTGGAATGTAACCCTGCCGCATAAAGAGACGATCATTTCTCTCCTTGATACGCTAACTCCCGAGGCTAGACGCGCAGGAGCGGTTAATACCGTCAAAATACATGAGGGGCAGAGAATTGGTCATAACACGGATGGCGATGGGTTTATTCGTTCCGTGGAAGGGAATCTTAACGGGTTTAAGGGGAAGAAAGCAGTTTTACTCGGGGCAGGTGGAGCCTCTAAAGGGATTGCCTTAGCACTGGCTGCACAGGGCATGTATGTACATATTCTTAATCGCACGCCTGAAAAAGCGACGGTCCTAGTTCAGAAGATTCAACGTGAGGGAGGAACCGCAACTTCAGGAGTGCTAGCACCGGGAGACTGGCTTGAGGATGTTGATCTGTTGGTGCAGACGACTTCGGTAGGGTTACACGGTGAGCCCTTCCCATTTTCCGTGCAAGGGATAACGGATCGAGCGCTCGTCGTTGATATAATATTTAACTCAAGGGATACGGCTTTTTTGACAGACGCAAAAAAGCAGGGGTGCCGAACGCTGAACGGATTAGGTATGCTTCTATACCAAGGGGCTTATGCGTGGGAGTTTTGGCTAGGTGGACAAGCTCCCGTAGAGGTGATGCGACAGGCTTTGAAAGAGCAAATCTTGAAGCGAATGTTTGATAAAGGGTAAAAAGGTAGAGCGGTAAAGAGGAACAAGAAAATGGCTGATATGAGGAGCAATGATCGAGGATATACGCTGCTGGAGATGTTGCTTGTGTTGATTCTCTTGTCTGGTGTGGGTTTCGTGCTGCTCATAAAGCTTCCGATAAACTTTGAACAGCAACGTCTTAACTTTGCGACTACCCAATTACTGGAGGAAATTAGGGATGTGCGGCAGGCTGCACTGGCGGAAAATAACTGGTATGAGGTAAAATTCTATGTTCAGAACGGGGATTATAATTATAAGATCTTTCGTCAAGGAACAAGGACGAAAGATGTACATTTAAAGGATGGGATCCATTTTGTTGGCCAACCGGCTAATTTAATCTTTAATGCTTCAGGACGTAGTGTAGGAACTACCATCACGTTGACAAATATCTCGGGTGAGCGAAGAAGCGTTGTTGTTGCACCAGTGGGCATGCGCATTAGAGAAAAGTGATGGGAGTAGGGATAAATAGTGCGTTTTTTAACGGCAGGAGAATCACATGGCCGGAAATTAGTAGGAATTATCGAAGGCCTTCCGTCTGGAATGAAGATTTCCAAAGAGCGTATCGATGAGGTGTTAAGACAGCGTCAACAAGGTCCAGGACGCGGAGGCAGAATGGCTATCGAACAAGATGAGATTCACTTCATTTCCGGAGTCCGAGGAGGATTAAGTACGGGGGCCCCGGTGGCGTTGGAGATTCATAATCGTGATTGGGAAAACTGGGCGGGTACCATGGACTGGAGCGAAAGGGCTGACTTAGAAAGTCGAAAGGTGATGACCCCACGGCCAGGACATGCAGATTTGACCGGAGCGCTTAAATACCGTACCGAAGTTCGGAATATCCTCGAGAGAGCGAGTGCAAGAGAGACAGCCATGCGAGTCGCGATCGGCAGCATTGTGAGACAAGGATTATCCGCCCTTGGGGTAGAGATCAGAGGGCATGTTCTTTCAGTAGGCGGTGTTCATGCGGAGTATACTGACGAGAGAGAGTATTGGCAACGTGTCAGACTATCGGAATGGTCAGTGGGGGATCCTGTGGCTGAACAAAAGATAGGGGAACGACTCCTCGTTGCTCGGGAGCAGGGCGAATCCTTAGGCGGACTATTAGAGATACAAGTTCATAATGTTCCCGCAGGACTTGGATCCCATGTTCAGTGGGACCGCAAGCTAGATGGAAAACTGGCACAAGCAGTTCTCTCTGTGCAGGCGATGAAAGGGGTCTCTTTTGGGCTAGGATTTGAAGCGGGGGAACGCATGGGTTCGTTGGTTCATGATCCGATCACTTATCGCGAGGGACAAGGCTTTGCTAGGGCTTCCAACCATGCGGGAGGAATTGAAGGGGGAATGAGCAACGGGGAACCCATTATCCTTCAAGCAGTTATGAAACCGATTCCAACCTTGTATCAACCTTTAGACACGGTGCATCTGGGAACCAAAGAGGTGGCTAAGGCTAGTGTGGAACGGTCAGATGTCTGTGCTGTGCCGGCTGCCTTGGTTGTTTTGGAACATGTGATTGCTTGGGTGATCGCCGAAGCGGTGCTTGAAAAATTCCCAGCGGATAGTTATATAGAATTGCAAACAGCCTGGGAGGCTTATCGAGCGTATTTAAAACTTTAAACTACATTGACAACATTGAGAGGGTGATCTCCATGCGAAACATCGTTCTCATTGGATTTATGGGAACAGGCAAAAGTACAGTTGGTAAGCGCCTAGCTCAGTCACTCGCTTGGGATTTTGTTGATACAGACGGTGAAATTGGAGAAGTTACAAACTTGAGCGTAACTGAAATTTTCCGAAGGCATGGAGAGACCCGTTTTCGTTCAGAAGAAAGAATCGTGGTCGCGCGGCTCAGTCAGCAGGACCAACTTGTTATTGCGACGGGCGGAGGGACCGTGGTAGACCATCGAAACTTGGAAGCTTTGGCTCGGAAGGGAATTATTGTAGGCCTACATGCCTCAATGGAAGCTATTCTCAGTCGAATCGGACATAAGCATGACCGCCCGCTTCTCAAGGGCTCAAAAGCGGCCATTGAAAAATTATGGTCCGAACGGCAAGAATGCTACGCTCAGGCTGACTTTACAGTAGATACGTCACGAAAAAGTATCGATGAAGTGGTGAGAGAGATACTGGCAAGGCTTGGAAGGACGACTGATAATGAATTTACCAGAGCATCAAAAAATTGAGGTGGCGGCAGACAGACCGTACCCAGTGTTTTTAGGAGCACCTCTCGAAGAGTTAGGAGAGTACCTTCACTCTCAAATTGAAGATGTGGAACATATTCTAATCATTTCAAATCAGGTAGTCGCGGAGCTTTACTCGGAAAGTCTCAAGAAAGGCCTTCTTGACTATCGCGTGAATTTATTGACAGTCCCTGCTGGAGAAACGGAAAAATCGCTGGAACGTTTAAGTCAGCTAACGACAGCGGCACTGCACTGCGGTGCAGATCGTCATACTCTTGTTATTGCCCTTGGAGGCGGTGTTATCGGGGATTTGGCTGGTTTTTTTGCCAGTGTATTTATGCGGGGGATTCGCTTGATTCAAGTTCCCACCACGTTATTAGCGCAAGTGGACAGTAGTATTGGTGGGAAAGTTGCTGTGAATCATCCGGCTGGCAAGAATATACTTGGAGCATTTTATCCTCCGCTGGCGGTGTGGACAGATTTTACAACGCTCGAAAGTTTACCGTGGCAAGAAGTTGAAAGTGGTTTAGCGGAAAGCATTAAGCATGCCTTAATTGCCGACCCGGGCCTATTTGAGTTTTTCGAAACACAGGAAGAAAGCCTTAAACAACGGAACACTTTAATTTGGAGTAAGATGATAACACGGTCTTCAACGGTCAAAGTGAGGATTGTTTCCCAAGATGAAAGAGAACAAGGTGTACGGGCCTTACTGAATCTAGGACATAGTTTCGGGCATGCCTTGGAGACGGGGATGAACTATCGTGGAGTGACCCATGGACAAGGGGTTAGCATCGGCCTCGTGGCCGCTGCTTATCTGGCCAATGCCAAAGGGCTCATGACCGTGGCTGAGGTTGATCGAATCAAGCGTTTGCTGAATACCTTTGGGCTGCCGACTGAGATTACGATAAGAGGACAAGACCCTCAGTCCTTGTTACAACTTATGCAGGCGGATAAGAAAAACCAAGAGGGAAGAAAAATTCTGATTCTTCCACAAGGGATCGGACGAGCGGTTATTTCCAAGGAATGTACAGATTCCGAGATATTGGATGCCTGGAAACAGGTGGTTAAATAGGGAAGGGCACTATGTTTCGTGCCCCTCCCTGTCTGATTTTTATCCTACGGCGAGACGCCAACTTCTAAAAGTTGGCGTTCCCCCAAGAGGTCTGGTAAGGATCGAGAGATCTTTGCCAGATTTATTTTTTTATAAAAAGGAAATCGTAGCAGTTATTGGGAAAATATGCAACTTATTTAGAGAGAATAGCTTATGGACGTACTTTTGATAAGGATAAGTCGACGATGGCAGGAATTTTAAGGTAAATAGAGAAATTCAAAAAGGAAAAATGAGGTAATGAAACTGTATCTTCGGTCATGGTGGTGAAAATTATTTTAAGTGAGAGTAAGAAACGGGTAAAAGAGGAAAATTGGCAATCTGGTTTCACATTGTGGGAAATTATGTTGGTTATTTTTCTAATGGGAGCTATTCTGGCCTTGACCACGCCCCATCTTGGTTCAGCGGCGAATCAGGTTAGGATTCGTGTCGATTTAGCCAACAAAGAAAGAATTGAAGGGGCTGCCCAACTTTACCGGATTGATGTCGGAACTTATCCGCTAAGTTTATCGGATTTGGTTCACTCTCCGATGGGTGTAAGTGGATGGCGTGGCCCTTATCTAGACGAAATCCCCATAAATCCCTTTAATGCTACTCAAGTTTATCAGATCGATGCTTTGGGGCAAATGAAATAAGAGAGTAGGGAGGGGAAAGTTGAGAGAGGAGGATTGAAATTGGTGGGCGTTGTGAGATTGAGGACTTCCCAAGGATATGTATTGTTAGATGTGTTGTTGGCCCTGTTTCTTTTTTCCTTAGGGTTTGCTGTGCTCTTTGGTTTGACAGAGGGAGCGGTTTCCGAAGCACGGCAAGCATCTACCCTCATGGAGGGGGCAAATCTTGCCCAGAAAAAACTGGAGCAGTTGGCGGTTAATGCTTGGAGTGATAATATCGCTCGGCAAGCTTGCATACCGGGTGGGACGGTGGAAGGAAATGAAGGAAGATTTCACTGGCTGATTCATTCTGAGTGGGGAGATATTCCAGAACTCTTGAGAGTAAGCGTAGAAGTGCGTTGGACGGAACGGGGAAACCCTTATCAGTACAAACTGGAGACCCTTTATGCAGTTGAATAGAGGGAGTAATTATTCGAAAGCTGGTTTAACTCTCCTGGAAGTTTTATTTGCCTTAGTAATTTATGGGATTCTGCTTATGATTTCGATGCGCCTAATTACGGATCAGTGGCGGGAGGCCCGTGCCCTCAAAAACCATCTGGAAGCGCACTACTCCGTTATGACTGCTGGAAAAACCGTTTCCGATGCGATTCGTATGGCGAAAACCGTGGAATGGGTCAAAGATTCTGGAGTGTTGAGGGTTTTGCCGATGCCTGATGATGCTAACCCAGTACCCACGCTCGACTATTATTTCATTGACGATTTGGAGCGGGATGGGACGAAAGACATTTATTGGAGACACTTAGGCAGTTCGCAGCCGTTGGCAAGTTATATATCAAAATGGGAATGTACGGAGGTGGAACTGGGGTTGTGGGAAGTATTCTTGGAGGCAATAGTAGATGGGCAAAGTGCGACGTGGCGGGGAGTCATCTTGAGGCGGACGTATTCTCCAGTGTTTCCAGTAAGCACAGGTCAACGGGTTATGCCAGCCTTCTTATCCTCGTCCTTATGACGACTTTGTCAGGACTGGGGATGGAAGGGTATCTAAAGGCAAATACGGAGAACCGAATGGTAAGACGTGTTGCTCAAAGCCAACAAGCCCTCTACGTGGCTGAAGGGGGAATTGAGTGGGCAAAAGCCCACCTGCTTGTTAACTCCGAGCTGAGGCTGGGGAGCTTATCTTTAGCTACCGGGCGTGTTGATATTGTAATTGAGTTGAGTGGAGGAGGGTATAAAGTGACTTCTGAGGGACATTCTGGCTTAGCCGTTCGAAAAATTGAGGAAATACTCCAGTTAGACAGTGGAAAGTGGGTCCTGAAGAGCTATCAGGAGCTACATAGATAATCATGAATAAACATCATGAATTTGGTCAGTTTTTACTCGCAGGTAGCTATATTGACGCTAAGGAATTGGCGGAGGGATTAAAAGTTACGCTGGAAAGTGGAGAGCCGATCGGTGAGGTTCTTGTGCGTGTGGGCGTATTGCCCAAAGCGAGGTTAGCGGAAGCCGTCCGCAGATATCTGGGTATTCCTGAGATTTCTTTGACCCAAGTCATTATTGACCCCGGAGTTGCAGGGCTAATTCCCGAAGAAATGGCTCTTCGCTATACCCTTATCCCGTTTGAACGACGTTCGGGGATCTTAAGAGTCGCCATGTTAGACCCCACCAATGAACGTGCCCTCAGAGATGTTCGGATGTTCACCGGGTTAGAGGTTGAGGCAGTCTTTGCAAAGACTGAGGAAATCCAAACCGCAATTCGGCAGTGTTTAACTGTGGAGCAATCGGTTGCCAGACTCGCTCATCTTGCGGACAGAACTTTAGAAGATCAGGCTGTTTGGCTGATCAAGTCCACCGAGGTCGATTCTCAGGAAGAAGATGCGCCCACGCTAAAATTGGTCCATTCTGTATTGCACGAGGCGGTTGTGCAAGGGGTAAGCGATATTCATTGGGAGCCGCGCAAAAATGATTTTGTGGTGCGCTATCGCATAGACGGTAAACTCATTAAGAAGCACGTCCTCACAACGAACGCTGCACGGAGTATTGTCTCCTGTTTAAAAGTTATGGCTCAAATGGATGTTGCGGAACGGCGAATTCCCCAAGATGGACGAATGACGTTTAGTGCAGGGCTTCGGTGTGTAGACCTTCGGATGTCCTCAATGCCTATTGTTTATGGAGAAAAAATAGTTGTGCGTATTCTAGACCCTAAAATGGCTCAGCGTCCGCTGGGTGGCTTAGGTATGCGTTCAGAGGTTGAATCAGGGGTACAAGTCTTGTTAAAACGTACGAACGGTTTAATCTTGGTTGTAGGGCCGACGGGAAGCGGTAAAACCACAACCCTTTATGCGCTGCTCAGGGAACTTAATGCCGAAGAACAAAACATCATTTCGATTGAAGATCCTGTAGAATACCAACTTTCAGGGATAAACCAGGTTCAGGTCAATCTTCCGGCAGGACTTAGTTTTGCTGTCGGATTGCGGCATATCTTGCGGCAAGACCCGGATGTGATCATGATCGGTGAAATCCGTGATGAAGAAACAGCTAGAATTGCCATTACAGCTTCACTCACAGGACATTTGGTTTTATCGACGCTACATACCAATACAGCCGCAGAGGCGTTGGCTCGACTTATGGATATGGGGATAGAACCGTATCTCCTGGCGTCTGCTGTCAGTGGGGTTCTATCCCAACGTTTGGTTCGCCGATTGTGTGAACACTGCAAGACTACATACCCAGTATCTGCGACAGAAAAAAGAGCACTTCGATTACCAGCGTCCATTGCCCTGCTTTATCGCTCCGCCGGATGCTCAGAATGTCTTGGAACTGGGTTTCGAGGTAGGATTGGGATTCATGAGTTTTTACTATATAATCAAGATATCAAGGAACTTGTGCTTTCTCGGCATAATCCTAGGGATATTGAGCAACAGGCGATGGTTTCAGGAATGTTCACAGTCTTTGAAGATGGGCTGTTGAAGGTGATCCAAGGGTTAACGACAGTGGAAGAAGTATTACATGCTGTTTCTGGAATTGAAAGGTAAGAGGAGAGAAAAGAGATGCTTTCACTTGAAGAACTTTTGCATTTGGCGGGAGAACAGAAGGCTTCGGATATCCATTTGACGGTGGAGAGTCCTCCAGTCCTGCGTATTGATGGCTCGATGGTTCGACTTAAAACGGAAAAACTCATCCAGGCAGACTTAGAAACGTTTGCCCATTCCCTTATGAATGACCAGCAGGCACAACTATTTGCCGAATACGGCGAACTGGATCTATCGTATAGTTTACCAGGGGTTGGACGATATCGGGTTAACGTTTTTCGACAGCGGGAATCTCCCTCGGTGGTTATTCGTTTGATTCCTTTTGACATTCCTAGTCCAGAAAGCTTGGGGCTTCCGCAGGTGAGTATTGAGTTAGCTAAGTTACATAAAGGGTTGGTGTTAGTGACCGGCCCAACTGGAAGCGGTAAATCTACAACTCTCGCTTCGTTAGTTGACTACATTAATCGTACGAGGGCTTGTCACATTGTAACAATCGAAGACCCAATTGAATATTTACACCGACATAAATTGAGCTTAGTAAACCAACGAGAAGTTGGAAACGATACCCAATCGTTTTCTAATGCGTTGCGGGCTGTACTTAGGCAAGATCCAGATGTAATTCTGGTGGGGGAAATGAGAGATCTGGAAACCATTGCAACCGCTGTTACCGCCGCTGAAACCGGGCACTTGGTTTTCAGTACGCTCCATACGAATGACGCAACCCAATCGGTGGATCGGATGATTGATGTTTTTCCGCCTCATCAACAGCAGCAAATCAGAGTGCAGCTAGCTGCCGTGTTACAGGGAATATTGTCTCAACAATTGTTTCCTAGGGCTGATCACGAGGGGCGCGTGGCGGCCATTGAGGTTATGTTGGCCACGCAAGCGGTTCGTAGCCTCATTCGTGAGGGTAAAACCCATCAGTTGCCGACCGTCATCCAGACGAATGCTAAGTTAGGTATGCAAACCATGGATAAAGCTATTATGGACTTAGTTCAAAAGGGTCTTGTTTCTTACGATATTGCCCAGGAAAAGCTGCAGAATCCTGAGAGTTTAAGGAAATGAGTAAGCAACGTTTTGTCTGGAAAGCTGTTGACGCGAATGGAATAATTCAACACGGGGTATGGGTAGGGGATGGAATTTCAGAGGTTCAAACGCGCTTAAGGAATAAAGGGTACTTTCCAGTGGTTATTCGAACAAGTCGAAATTGGCAAAGCGTATTTTTCCCATCCAGTACGAATTTCCAGTGGACCAATTTCGCCCGAAGGTTAGCTATTCTATTGGAAGCCGGAATCCCCTTACTTCAAGCTTTAGAGATAATGACCGTTCACGAAAAATTAACATTTCAATTGGAACAGTGGAAGAGTATCAAGGAACGTGTGGAAGAAGGCAGCGACTTATCCGCGGCAATGTCTCTCCTGAATCCATCCCCTAACTCGTTTGTACTATCCATGATCAAAGCAGGGGAATATACTGGAACACTGGGAAAAGTCCTCAGCGAAGTGGCCGATGAGTCAGATCAGGAATACGTTTATCAGAAAAAAATAAAGGCTGCTCTTGCCTATCCGATGCTTTTGTTTTTTGCTGTGATCGTTACACTTTACGTACTCTCTGTTTGGGTACTCCCAATGTACGAAAAACTCTTTATGAGCATGGGCTCGGAATTACCTTTTTTGACTAGAGTCATTTTCGCTTGTGGTCACAAACTCCCCGTGTTTTTGTGGAGCGGGCTTGGGTTGATCACCAGTGGCTTGCTGGTTCTGAGACTCACAAGTCCAGATCTTTGGAAAATGCGCCTAGAGCACATTTTGGGAAGACTTCCACTCATCGAGAAGGTCTATCGTCTCCGTGATTTGGTACAATTTAGTCGGATGTTGGGTCGCTTATTAGTTGCTGGGATTCCCTTGTTGGAGGCGCTTCGCTTAACGGCAGGAGCGGTGCGTGGTCATGATATGCTCGAATTAATGAACCAGCTCGTGTTACACGTTCGACAGGGAAAGCGCATGGCCCCTTTACTGCGTTCAAGCAGGGTTTTTCCCAAAGAGGGGGCGGAAATGATCGCGGTAGCTGAGGAAGCGGGACAGTTGGATCGAATGCTCCACTATGTCACCCAAATGTTTCGCAGTGAGCTTGAGGGTCAGCTCGATAAGTTAACACGTATGATTGAACCAGCACTTATTCTCGTTGTAGCGGGACTAATCGGCCTAGTCGCAGGGGGAGTAATGCTTCCTATTTTTGATCTCAGTTCGCACCTTGAATAACAGGAATCAGAGGTCAGATCTAAGTAAGCAAGTGGGATGCGCCCCTTGAGTAGTTCAGTAATACTTTATAACATGTGATGATAAGGGTTGCTATGAATGTAAAGGAGGAGCGTGGGGTGAATTATATCAAACGAGAGGACGGATTTACACTAATTGAAGTGCTTGCAGTGATCATTATTATAGGCGTCTTGAGCGCTGTAGTAATTCCTAAATTGGCGTCAAGTGTTGCAAACGCACGGCGAAAAGCGGATATCGCGACAGCGCACGAGGTTAAAGCGGCCCTAGATCGTTATCAGCTCGAATCTGGAACGTATCCTAAGGACGCGGATTTGACGGTGACTGACGGAACGGTGACATGTCCGGATCTCATTCCCAAATACATTAGTAAGTTGGACAAATCAACCACTCAACAAATTGTCCCTGAGGGAAACAAGGGATTTGGAGTAGTCAATATTGTGGCAGATGCCACGGATCCCACAAAATTTGTTATTCCTGACACTAAGACCAATACGATCATGATATATTTATTTGGAAATGGTTTGGCAGCGGAAGTCCGAGCGTATGATGAAGGTTTAGATGATGTCCTCTGGACTTCGGCTAATTAGTAATACTATTGAAGACAACAACTAGGCTTCAACATAAGGCAGGAGATATAACTAAGAAAAGGGGACACGGTAGTGTATTTAATGAGTATAACAATTGGGCTATTAGGACTCCTGATTGGTAGTTTTCTGAACGTAGTCATTTTTCGCGTCCCACGTGGGGAATCCATTGTTACACCTGGTTCTCACTGTCCTACTTGTGGACATGCCCTTCGGGCATGGGAACTCATTCCCGTAGTTAGCTTTCTGATCCAGAAAGGGCAGTGTCGTAGCTGTCAATCGCGTATTTCCTGGCGCTATCCAGTTGTGGAACTTCTTACAGGGATCCTCTTCTTTATTACTGCAACGTTAAGTTTGAGTATGGAGACCCACCCGGCTCGACTACTCTTAAACCTAGTTTTTGTGGCCGTGCTCATAGCCTTATCTTTTATTGACCTGGATACGTTCCGCTTGCCAGATGTCCTTACCCTTCCCCTTTTGGGAATCGGGATTCTAGGAGCTTTTCTCATACCGGGAAATCCAAGCGGATGGGAGAGCGTGTTCAGTGCCTTGGGCGCAGGGGGTTTATTCTGGATCATTGCCCGAGTTTATCCGCAAGGAATGGGACTTGGGGATGTAAAGTTGGTTGCTGCACTGGGCGCCTTCTTAGGTTTTCCCTCTATCTTTCTTGCCGTTTTTATGGGAAGTTTTGTGGGAGCGTTCATTGGAATTTTTCTTCTCTTTGCAGGTCGAAAGCGCTTTCGTCAACAGATTCCCTTTGGGCCCTATCTTGCATTAGGAGCAATCTTCGCGTTATTGTGGGGAACGCGGATTTTTGACTGGTATTGGGCGTCGTGGCTAAGATAATGGAAACTTACTGTGAGTATGAGCAAATCTAAGCTGGAATACTACCATGGCTAAATATACGTTACGCGGTTCTTCAGACTTCGGACTTCGAAGTTCAAATTTCGAACCTCAAACCTCGAACCTCGATTTTGGGAGGTGACTCCATGCGAAAAAGGTTAGTGGTCTTTGAATTAACTGATGGGGAAATTCGGGCCTTTTGGTTTTCGGTCCATCCTTTTAGGAAACAAGGTCATAGTTCTACTGCGGTCAAGTTTGATCGCATTCCAATACCGGTTGGAGTCATCGAACAGGGAAACGTGCGGAATGAAAATGTTTTAATCGATATTTTATCGACTTATGGGGCACAGCACCTTGGTGAAAGCCAGAAGGCGTATTTGGCAATCCCTCTGCAACAAGGGTTTATAGGTTCGTATACGTTGCCTTGGATTTCTAAACGGGACAGGAAATCAGCAATCTCACTCTTGGTCGATGAAGAGATTTCTATTGCGAGATCAGATTTACTCTATGATTTCCTTGTGTTATCCGAAGAAAAGCACAAAGGCATGCAAATTTTATTGGGCGCAACACGACAAAGCTTACTTAATCAGTATGTTTTTATCTTTGGTCGAGCGGGTTTTAAGGTCACCGGCGTTGATTTTGCCTTTTCTATCTTAGGGCAATCCTTAGAATTTGAACCGAACGAAGATGTACTTTACCTTCAGGAAGAGTTCGGCTCTTTTCAAATGGCCTTGTTTCGTGGAGCGGTTCCGGAGAATGTACGTTATTTGCATCCTCTACAGCGATCGCTTCCTCTTACTTTAACAGTAGTAGATGGGGGAAGCGCGAACGAGCGGGCGGAAGAGTGGGAAAACGAGATTCGGCGTTTTCTTTTGTATTACAGAACACAGCACCCGGATCTCAATTTGAAGCGCTTGGTTTGGAATGGGGATTCCGTGGCAGAGTTCCTGGCACAGGGTTTACTGACGTCAAATCATGTCTCAGCGGTAGAGCAAGCCAAGCTAAGGAACGTCCCCGCTTCTTGGCGGAAGGTCCTTGAGGAAAATAAGGGGTGGGGCGAGGTGGCGGTTGGGTATGGAATAATGATTTCTGCACATCGCCATGAGCTTAATCTTTGGCGTCAACCGAATACTACTCAAACGGTTCAACGAAGGTATCGGGGGATGGCGTTGTTCATATTCGCTCTTTTTTTGTTGGGAACTTTGACTTGGTTTTCACTTTATCAAATGGTGCTGCCCTTACAACAAGAGGTTCAACAGCTTTCTCGCCAAGGTGCCAGGATTGAGGCACAGGCCAAACATCAGGAAGATCTCGAAATCGCCTGGAATAAGGTTAAGATTCACGCTGAGAGAATTGGAGATGGCTTGGCTCAAATTCAGGCCATACAAACCTTGCCAGGGGTGGAGCTAAAGATTGAGCAGGTGATTTACAAGCAAGGCAGCATGTCCTTACGCGGAAGTGCCAAGGATGCAAGAAGTGTTGAAACCCTGATCCGTACCCTGCGGACCATGGGCTGGGAACAACCCGCCTTGTCGAGTTACAAATTGACGCCACTAAACAGCCTCGAGTTCTCTTTAAGTGCGAAACGTGGACAAGTTGGAACGGAGCCAGAAACAAGCATATCCTTTGATGAGAGAGGGTAAACGATGGCTTATTTCTCTAGTGTGACTAAGTCTAATCCCTTGATAGCCCCTTCTTCAATTCCCCTTTTTCAGCGTCTTTCACTGCGCTCTGTAAAGGGAATCGTTGTGGGGTTTCTACTGTTCACTAGCTTAGCATTCCTGTTGCTTTGGCAACCAGCCTACCTTCAATTGCGGTCCTTGCAAAATGAGAAAACCCATTGGCAACAGGTATTAAGGGCAGGCATTACGAACACCAAAACGGGCACTAAGGCGGCCACTATTCCCACGATGGACCAGTTACCTGACATTATAGAGCAGTGCCGTGCTGCGTTTGTTAAAGAGGGTGTGGACGTGGTTTCTTTAAATGTTGAACGGTTTGGTGAGCGACGAGTTACTGGCAATGGGACAAGTTTGGACTACGGTTTAGTTCGATTACATTTGCGTGGAAACTGGGAGAGGATTGTCACGTCACTCAAGACACTTGAGGAAACGAGGGAGGGCAACATTCATCTTCAGGAAGTGGTTTTAGATGCAGAAGGTGGAGAAACGCTTCTCCAGATTTATTTCTGCACGGGGGAGTAAAGTTTATAGGTAATTATTGGAACGAGACATTCTCCTTTTTCCATAGGCTAAGGAGAGGAGGGGATGTTTGGTGCGCATGGAATACAGCATTCAACCCGGGGATAATTTTCATGGTTTGGCACAACGCTGGGGAGGGACCTGCGACGATTTCCTGCAGGTTAATCCGAGTGTTGATCCACTGAAACTTCAAATTGGACAAAAAATTGTTCTCCCAGAATTTAAAGGATTACGCAAAGGGCAAGAACAATATGCAGATATCCGTGTGGATCATGGACAAGAGTTTGTAGGGGATTATCTTGATGAAGTCGAAATGGAAGTTGAGGGAGTTCGTTTTCGTCTCCGACGCATCGGTGAGCCCAAAACTCCCCACGAAATTCACTTTCTTCTTCCGCGTACCGAGATCCGTAAAATCCAACCATCAGGTGAAGGTGGACCGTCTGAAGTGCAAATTATGCTCAGTAATATGGACATTGTGCTATCCCCTCGTTTAGTAAGCGGGGGAGGGGACACTGCGGAACAAACAAAACTAGCGGTACAAACCCAAGCCCAAGCCCAAGCCCAGCCAGTTCAAGCACAACAAAATCCACAAACTCAAATGCAACAATCGCAATTCATTGCATCTCCTCAATATGGCCAGGGAGGGCAACCAGCACCGGAGCAGGCTCAAGGTTTCGCCCAGGTACCGGCACAACCGCGCTGGCGTATGACGTTTCCATTCTCTAAGCGTTAAATATAAAACCTCCGCATAACGGAGGTTTTAAGTTTTAGATCGTCTTTAATTGAAAATACTATGCTACAGTGCGAAATTGTGATAAAATTTTGGATGTGTGGCGAGGAAGTGATGAATTGGCAAACATTTGGGTATTTCATGGACCTAATCTGAATCTATTAGGAATACGTGAACCGGAACATTACGGATCCCGCACCTTGGCAGAGATTAATCAGGAAGTAGTAGCAACAGCAATTCAGGTGGGGATTAACGCGGAATGCCGGCAAACGAATCATGAGGGTGACCTCCTAGATTGGATACAAGCTTTAACGCCGGATGATTTTTTAATTCTGAACCCTGGGGCTTGGACGCATACAAGTTATGCAATTCGAGATGCCATTCGTGCGGTAAGGGTTCCAACGGTTGAGGTTCATCTTTCAAACATCCATGCGCGTGAAGTATTCCGAGCCAATTCTGTTATTGCTCCGGTCTGTATCGGACAAATTTCAGGACTAGGAGCAGACGGTTATGTTTTAGCGATGCGTTATGCCATCGACTACCAAGGTCGACGCAACAAATAATAGAAAGAGGGAAATTATCATGAGCCGGTTAGAACGGATGCGTCAAAAGATGCAGGAAGAAAAAATAGATGCTTATGTGGTTATTCGCCCGGAGAATGGGCGGTATCTGAGTGGCTTTTCTGGCGGGGAAGCAACCCTGTATATTACGGCGGAAAAGGCCCTTTTGCTGACGGATTTTCGTTACATAGAACAGGCAACGGGTCAGGCTCCTGAGTTTGAAGTCATTAAGACGGGACAGGACCACTTTGAATCGTTAGCAGAAATCGGGCAACAGGCTCAGCGGGTTGGTTTTGAAGGAGACTTTGTAAATTATGAGAACTATGGAAAACTAAAAAACGGGTTCTCACAAGCGGAACTCCTTTCTCTACCCAATCTTGTTAGTCACTTGCGTTCGGTGAAGGATCAGACGGAGATTGAGACGCTTCGTCAAGCAGTAAAAATTGCAGATGACGCTTTTGCCAATGTATTGAAGTCGATTGAAATAGGCCAGACGGAAGAAGAGATCGGACTTGCCTTAGAATATTCCATGCGACGGGCTGGTGCAAGTGGAGGCTCTTTTGAATTTATCGTTGCATCGGGTGTTCGTTCGGCCTTACCCCACGCCACGGCCAGCTCAAAGAAGATTCATTCAGGTGAGTTCCTGACGATGGATTTCGGAGCGGTCTATCAGGGTTACTGCTCCGATATTACACGGACGGTGTTTTTGGGCGAACCGGAGGACAAGCATCGGGAAGTTTATGAGGTCGTATTGGCAGCCCAGCAGGCAGGGATTGCAGCGGTTGCGCCGGGTCGGACAGGAAAAGAAGTGGATGCGGTAGCTCGAAAAATCATTGAAGACGCTGGCTATGGCGATTACTTTGGACATGGACTAGGACATTCCGTGGGTCTGGCCATTCATGAAGGGCCAAATCTGAATATGCGAGAAGAGCGCGTGCTTGAACCGGGCATGGTCGTTACTGTCGAACCGGGCATTTATATTCCGGATTGGGGCGGTGTTCGGATTGAAGATATTGTTTTGGTAACTGAAAATGGCTGTGAAGTCTTAACACAGGCACCGAAAGAATTCATTATCTTTGAGTGAAGAATATTTAGGGGGTAAAAGACATTTATGATTTCTGCAAACGATTTTAAGACAGGTGTAACAATACAATTAGATGGTGATGTTTTTTCAGTGGTTGAGTTCCAACACGTTAAACCAGGTAAAGGGGCGGCCTTTGTCCGAACTAAGTTGAAAAACGTGAAAACGGGTGGAGTTGTAGAGCGGAGGTTTAACGCCGGAGAAAAGGTACCGAAGGCCCACGTTGAGCGTCGGGATATGGATTATCTCTATAAAGATGGAGAACATTTTGTGGTCATGGACAAGGAAACTTACGAGCAAATATCTCTGACGACGGGGCAAATTGGGGACGGGGTCAAGTGGCTGAAAGAAAACATGACCTTAGGGGTACTCTTTTTTGATGTCGAGGTTATCGGAGTTGATGTGCCGAATACTGTCCAACTTGCAGTTGCTGCTACTGAACCGGGAGTAAAAGGAGATACGGCAACTGGAGGAACAAAACCCGCAACCTTGGAAACCGGTACAGTAGTACAAGTCCCGTTCTTTGTTAATGAAGGGGATGTGTTGATCATCGATACGAGGACAGGAAGCTATCTACAACGGGCCTAAGTCAGAGGTCAGAGGTCGGAAGTTGGAAATAGGAAGTCAGAATCTACCGAAGTAGATAAAATCTTAATGACATGATATCACCTCCTATGGGGCAAACTAAGTTTAGTTGCTACCATAGGAGGTGCTTTTTTTGTTATCCCAACAAACGTCAAAACTCAGTGTGATTCCGCTCGGTGGAACTGGGGAGATCGGGAAAAACTTACTTGTCTTCGAGTATGAGGATTCCATTGTGCTCATTGATGGGGGTGTGAAATTCCCGGATGAGGAGTTATTGGGTATTGATTTAGTGATACCCGATATATCCTATTTGGAAAAAAATCGTGAACGCATTAAAGGGATCTTTATTACACATGGGCATGAGGACCATATTGGAGGGCTGCCATTTATCTTACCCAAATTAAATATACCATTATATGGGACGAGGCTAACATTAGGACTAGTACAGGCAAAGTTTAGGGAACGAACGCCATACCCGGAATCCCTGGTGACTATAATAGAACCTGGTAAACCCATACAGGTAGGGGCTTTTGAAGTAGAAGCGTTTCGGGTTACTCACAGTATTCCGGATGCGGTCGGTTATTCCTTGCTTACTCCGGTAGGTAGAGTGGTCTATACGGGGGACTTCAAGGTTGACTATACGCCTATTGACGGTCAAAACATGGATCTCGGAAAACTGGCTGCTTGGGGGGATGAAGGAATACTAGCTTTGCTTTGCGACTCCACAAATGCTGAGCGTTCAGGCGTTACAATGTCAGAAATGGTTGTCGGAAAAGCCTTGCGGGAGTGGTTCGAACGGGCTAAAGGAAAAATCATCATGGCCTCTTTTGCTTCGAATGTTCATCGGATTCAACAAGCAATTAATGCAGCGGCAGATATTGGACGCAAGGTTTGCGTAGTGGGAAGAAGTATGGAAAACGTGGTTCGCACCGCTACTGAGTTGGGATATTTGAAACTGCCGGATGTGGATATTTTAGTTGACAGCTCAGAGGTTGGTAAGCTGCAGCCGGAGCGGTTACTGGTTCTTACCACAGGGAGTCAGGGTGAGCCGCTTGCTGCGTTAACACGAATGGCTACTAAGAGTCATCGGCAGATTAATGTACAAGAAGGGGATATGGTTATTCTGGCGGCGACGCCTATACCTGGAAACGAGAAACTAGTCGGTAAGACGATTAACCATCTTTATCAACTCGGGGCTGAAGTTGTCACGAAAGAAATGGGGTTGGTGCATGTGTCTGGACATGCCAACCAAGAGGAGATTAAGTTGGTGATTCGCCTGACCCGCCCGCGTTTTCTAATACCACATCATGGCGAAATCCGGCATCAAGCCGCTTTGCGAAGGATCGGACATACTTTAGGATATTCTGATCAGAACATCGCCATAACCCAACTGGGCTCTCGGGTTGAACTTTCCCCGGATCAAATGGAGTTTGGAGAGCGTGTGGAAGCAGGAAGCGTTTACATTGACGGCTTGGGTGTTGGAGATGTGGGTCAAATTGTTCTGCGTGATCGACAACAATTAGCTCAAGACGGTGTGGTTGTGGTTATAGCAGTGCTTTCCAAAGGAAAACCCTACAGGCTTTTAGCCGGGCCGGATATTATCTCACGTGGATTTACGTTTATGAAAGAGGCAGGAGAATTGGTGGATGGAGCTAAGAAAGTAGTGGGCAACACTTTGGAAATCCAACTGAAGAGAGACCAAATCGAATGGGGAGTCATAAAAACCGCACTTCGTGAAAGCACGGGTAACTATTTTTGGGAAAAAACTCGCCGTCGGCCGATGATCTTGCCAGTTCTTCTGCAATATTAGTCAAATAAAATTAATTCTGGAATGGAATGGCATGGCACACAATTGTCAGAACTGCATACACTTGATTTATTTTCCACTTTGAAGGCATCCTGAGTCAATTGTTTCCTCATCTTCAAAGAATTCATCTTGCTTAAGATGAATCTCTTTCAAGAAAAAGCTGACAATTAAGGTCAATACACCAAAAACAAGTGCTACAGTAAAGATTTTATTCATTCCACTTGTTAGGGACAATTTTATCGCTTTGATAAATTGATCATAAAGAGTAATGCCCGACTGACCAAAAGCTGCAAACTGGGTTTTTAACAAAGCTTGGGCTTGTGCAGTAATTAAGGCCTGGGGATTAGAGATGGCACTTGTAGGCATCTTCTGAATCGCAGTTAATAATTGAGGTGATAAATGTGTGGGAAGCTCTTTAGTAAATGTTGTTGCCAAAAGGGTGCCGTAAATCGGTGAGATGATGATCCCGCCTAGAGAATTAACGAATTGTTGAGTCGAGTTAACTACTCCCAACATCTTATAAGGAAATGCGTTTTGGATAACAACGTTAACCAGTGGCATTACTGAGCCAATACCTAATCCCAATACGATCATGTTCCGGACAACAGTAGGCCAAGTGGTATCTACATTCATCTGATATAAAAGATAAATTCCTCCGATCATTATGACTGATCCGATAATAGCTTGTAACTTGTATTTGCCTGTTTTGCTAATTAGTATTCCGCCGATAATGCTTCCAGCGACAAAACTTAACATCATCGGAGTTAAGACTTCGCCTGCGCTTTGAGCAGAAAGCCCCACTACGCCTTGAACATATATGGGCAGAAACAGCAGACTTCCATACATGGTCATTGCGGTTAGCAATCCCATCAATACTGTTGTTGTAAATATAGGATTCCCAAACAAAGTAGGGCTAAGAACAGGTTCTTTAGCTCTCTTTTCAACATAAAAGAATACGATTAAGAAAACAAGGCCGATTGCAAACAGGCCGATAATTTGAGTTGAAGCCCATTTATATTTACTTCCGGCCCAAGTAAACGCTAAGAGGATAGGAATTAACCCTAACATCATAAAAAAACTTCCCCACCAGTCAATATGATGTTTTGTTTTGCTCCTTACACTAGGCAAAGCATAATATACCGCAATTAAAGCAATTAAAGCAACTGGCAAGTTAATATAGAAAACCCAACGCCAGTTCCAGTTATCGGTGATCCATCCTCCTAAGAACGGTCCAATAATACTAGCAAGACCAAAGACAGACATGACGAGTCCCATCCATTTCCCCCGTTCCTTTGGGTTAAAGATGTCCCCTATCGTAGCCCTGGGCATACTCATCATTGCCCCGCCGCCTATACCTTGCAGCCCTCTTGATAAAATTAATTCCAACATGGTGTGCGCTTGGCCTGATAAAACTGAGCCAATCATAAACACACTAAGCCCGAAAATATAAAACGGTTTCCGTCCATAGATATCAGAAAGTTTTCCATAAAGCGGAACCGTGATTGCCGATGTAATCATATATGCCGTAAATACCCATGCATATATATCGAAACCTTTTAAATCTCCAATTATTGTAGGCATAGCTGTTGCCACGATAGTTTGATCAAGCGAACTGAAAAACATTGTAACCATTACTGCAGCCAGAGCAATCCAACGACGACTGCCTGTGATCTGATTTGTTTCCTGGTGTGCCACAATCTAAGACCCCTTTCAAAATTTAGAACAGCTATTAATACTAACGTAGGAAACAGTATAAAGTCAATATAAGAAAGAAGAAAAATAGAGTAAACGCAAACAGCCTCCTAGAACTCACCACCGTCCCTCCCCCCGGCGACCCAAGCCAGAGGAAGTTTCTTAGCTTAGAGAGCACGGAGAGAGGAATCGCGTCGATGAGCGCAGATGATAAAACGTGAAGAAACTCAACGGTTAACATGCAGAAAGCCCAGAGGTTTTGAGTTTTAGTTTTGTCATCAAGC
>Ga0307377_10000249_pt1 | contig 75173 bp, 53 predicted proteins | sample TR3MG_FD_202535 | JGI IMG/M metagenome (GOLD analysis project Ga0307377, IMG submission 202535) | Soil microbial communities from Risofladan, Vaasa, Finland - TR-3 | ecosystem: Environmental > Terrestrial > Soil > Coastal area > Acid sulfate soil | place: Finland: Risofladan, Vaasa | collected...
CGGCGTCCGTGGTCAGCGAGGTCAGTTGCGTGGTGCCGCCCACCGCGCCACCGAAGGTGGTCACGCCCGACGTATTCACCGCCAGCGCATGCGCCCCATCGATCGTCGATGCGAAGTCGATCGCACCGTTGCCGCTACTGCTCAGCGTCGCGTTCGCGCCCAGCGTCACCGCGTCGTTGTAGGTCTGCGCACCGGTGGTGCCGACGTTGCCGTCCAGCTGCGTGCTGCCGGCGGCGTCCGTGGTCAGCGAGGTCAGTTGCGTGGTGCCGCCCACCGCGCCACCGAAGGTGGTCACGCCCGACGTATTCACCGCCAGCGCATGCGCCCCATCGATCGTCGATGCGAAGTCGATCGCACCACCGCCCGTGCTGCTCAGCGTCGCGTCCGCGCCCAGCGTCACCGCATCGTTGTAGGTCTGCGCACCGCCCGTGCTGATGCTGTTGGCGATCGCGATGCCGCTGCCCCCCGCGCTCGCATCCAGCGCCCCGCCCACGCTCACTACCGGCAGCGTCAGCGACGCATGGGTGTAGTCCAGCGTCAGGTTGCCCGTAATACTTGCCGGCAGCGTCAGCGGACCCGGCGTCGCATCCGTGTTCTCCAGCGACAGGTTGTTGATGCCCGACCCGCTGCCGGCCGCAAATGTCACCGCACTCTGGAAGTCGTTGGCCTGGCTTCCCAGCAGCATGTCCTGCGACGCCCCTGCCGTGGTGCTGGTCTGCGTGAAGCTCGCCGCACCCGTCACCGACAGCACTCCGGTCTGGCTCAGCGCGCCGTTGCTGCTCACCGCCAGCGTGCCACCCACCGTGCCCGCGCCCAGCACCGTCGCCTGATTGTTCGTCAGGCTCGCGTTGCCGCTCGTCAGGCTCACCGCCCCCGTGAACGCGTTCGCCGCGTTCGTCAGCGTGACCGCGTTCGTGCCCGCGTCGAAACTGCTGGCGCCGCTCACCGTGAAGGCGCCGCCCTGGGTAATGTCGCCGGCGGTGGTCTGCACCGACAGGCCACCGTTGCCGATGGTCAGCGCACCCGCACTGAAACTGCCGCCGGTCGTGGCCAGGCGACTGAGCGCCGTGCTGCTGCCTACCGCTCCGACGAACTTCACCGGGCCATTCGCATTGACGGTCAGGTCATGGGCACCATCGAGCGTGCCGCCGAAGGTCACCGCATTGCTGCTGGCCAGCGTCGCGTTCGCGCCCAGCGTCACCGCATCGTTGTAGGTCTGCGCGCCGGTGGTGCCGACATTGCCGTCCAGCTGCGTGCTGCCGCTGGCGTCCGTGGTCAGCGAGGTCAGTTGCGTGGTGCCGCCCACCGCACCACCGAAGGTGGTGAGGCCCGACGTGTTCACCACCAGCGCGTGCGCCCCGTCGATCGTCGATGCGAAGTCGATCGCACCGCCCGTGCTGCTCAGCGTCGCGTCCGCGCCCAGCGTCACCGCATCGTTGTAGGTCTGCGCACCGGTGGTGCCGACGTTGCCGTCCAACTGCGTGCTGCCGCTGGCGTCCGTAGTCAGCGAGGTCAGTTGCGTGGTGCCGCCCACCGCACCACCGAAGGTGGTGAGGCCCGACGTGTTCACCGCCAGCGCATGCGCCCCATCGATCGTCGATGCGAAGTCGATCGCGCCGTTGCCGCTACTGCTCAGCGTCGCGTTCGCGCCCAGCGTCACCGCGTCGTGGTAGGTCTGCGCACCGCCCGTGCTGATGCTGTTGGCGATCGCGATGCCACCGCCCGCGCTCGCATCCAGCGCCCCGCCCACGCTCACTACCGGCAGCGTCAGCGACGCAGTGGTGTAGTCCAGCGTCAGGTTGCCTGTCACGCTGGATGGCAGCGTCAAAGTGCCTGGCGTGGTTGTCGTGTTCGTCAGCGACAGGTTATTGATCTGCGCACCCGAACCCGCCGCAAACGTTACGCTGCTCGCGAAATTGTTGCCCGGGTTGTCGAGTGTGATGCCCTGCCCGCTGCCGGCGGTGGTGTCGTTCTGCGTGAAGCTGGCCGCGCCGGCGACGTTCAGACCGCTGCCGCTTTGAGTCATCGCGCCATCGCTGGATGCCGTGAGCGTACCGGTAACGGTGCCGCTGCCCAGCTGCAACGCACTGCTGCTGGCGACCTGCGTATTGCCGCCGGTCAGGTTCACCGCGCCAGTGAACCCATTGCCGCTGTTGCCGAGCGTCAGCGTACCGTTGGTGCCGGCATTGAAGCTTGCCGTACCGGCGCCGGCAGCCTGGGTGATCGCACTGCCGACCACCTGGGTGATGCCGGTCCCGCTGAGGGTCAAGCTGCCGCTGCCGACGCCGACGTTGCCCAGCGTCAGCGCATTGCCGTTATTGCTGAGCGCGACATTGTTGGCGCCGCTGTTGCTCAGGGATACGGGACCGGCGAAGTTGTTGCCGGAATCGGTCAGCGTGATCGCATTGGCGCCGGCATTGAAGCTGCTGTTGCCGATGACTGTGAAAGCGCCGGTCTGGCTGATCGCGCCGCCGGTGGTCGTCACCGACAAGTTGTTGCTGCCGATATTGAGCGCACCTGCGCTGAACGTGCCGCCTTGCACGCTCAGGCCGGCCAGAGCGCCATGGCTGCCCTGGCCCACCGCGCCACCAAAACTCACCGCGCCGTTGGGCGCATCGGCGGTCAGCGTCTGCTGGGTGGAGGTGGCATTGTCGACGGTGCTGCCCAAGGTAAGCCCACCACTGGCGCCGGTACTGTCGAGCGTGATGTTGCCGCCCAGGGCAACCGCTCCGGAGTAGGTCTGCGCGCCGCTGCTGGTGATATTGCCGTTCAGCGTGCTGCTGCCGCTGACCGAAAGCGTACTCAGGCCGGAGGCCGCGGCCAGCGTCGCGCCGCCATTGATCGTCAAGCCATGACCGCCGCCCGCGAGGGAGCCGGTCACGCTGACGCCCGTGCCGGTGAGCAGGGTATCGCCGCTCAGCGTGGTGCTTGTCGCACCGTAGGTCTGCGTACCGCTGGTGGTGATGCTTCCACTGAGCGTGCTGCTGGTACTGCCGTTGCTTGCCGTAAGTGTTGCCAGGTTGCTTGTCCCAGCCAGCGTCGCATTGCCGGCAATCGTGAGGTTGGTGCTGCTGCCCGATGCACCAGCGAGCAGGGAGACGCTCGATCCCGACAACTGCGTGTTGGTGCTGGAAAGATCCAGGGTGCCGGCGTAGCTCTGCGTACCCGTCGTCGTGACGTTGCCGGCGAGATTGACCGCTCCGCTGCCACTGCTGGTCAGTGTGTTCAGCTGGCTCAGGCTGCCCACCGATCCACCGAAACTCACCGTGTTGCTGCCTGCGTTCAGCGTCAGCGAATGCGACGACGCATCGCTATCGAGCGCGCCGCCGAAGGTAATCCCGCCGCTGCTGCCGCTGCTGACAAGCGACGCGTCACCGTTCAGGGTCACGGCTTGCGAATAGGTTTGCGTGCCGGTGGTGTTGACGGTGCCGCTCAGGAGCGTGGTGCCGCTCACCGACAGGGCGCCCAGCGCGCTTGTCGCTCCCAGGGTCGCATTGCCGGTGATCGTCAGGCCGTCGCCGCTGCCGGTTACGCCGTCAGGAAGGCTGATGCTGGTTCCGGCCAGCGTGATCGCGCTTGCGCCAAGCAACACGGGAGCGTAGTAGGCCTGCGTGCCGGACGTGCTGACGCTGCTGTCGAGATTGATTTTGCTCGGTGAAGATGACGACACGTTGCCGATGGTGATGGCACCCGTGCCGGTGGCAATGCTCGACGCGTTGTCGATGGTGACGGCGCCGGTCGTTTGGATGTCGAGATTGCCGCCATCCGTGGTGATGCCGGCGCCCGTGAGGTTGACGACGCAATTCGTGGAGGACGCGCACGAAGCATTGCTGCTGTAGCTGGAACCGACCGCGCCACCGCCATAATTGGCCCACAGATACGCATTGAGCGGAATACTGCTGCCGGCGGCGGTAATGGTGCTGTTGAGGAAGATGCTGCCAGCCGCTTCAAGATACAGCGACGCCGCGCCCGTTCCCGATGACGTTCCGATGATGGGTGCGTTCACCGTGATGTCGCCGTTCTGCCCGCCAGAACTGCCGGTGAACACGCGCACGGTGGTACCGCCGGTCAGCGCCGTGTTGAGCGTGCCCACGTCAAGCTGGGACGAATTGCCGTTGGCCTTGAACGGGCTGGTCGTGGTGATGTTGCTGCTGGTGCCGCCGTAGTTGTCGATCGTTATGTCGTAAGGATCGAGCAGCCAGGTACCCGCCGTACCATGCGGTGCCGAGGCATCCACCGTGCCTTGCGCATTCAAGCCGTAGTGCGACGACGTCTCGACCAGGCCGCCATTGCCGCTCAAGGCGCCGCCGCGTGCACTGATGCCGCCGTAGAAATTGTTGGCCTGGCTGCCCCAGACCACCACCGAGCCACCGTTGCCCGCTTGCTTGGCGTCGGCATCGAGCGTGGCGGAAGGGCCGATATACGTAGCGCTCGCCGTCGGCAACCCTTCCCCGCCCTGATAGCCGCCTCCGACACGGATGCTGCCACCGCCGTGCGTGCCGGAAGCATCGATAGTGCCGGTAACGCTCACGTTCTGGTCGGACAATACCTGCGCGCTGCCGCCGTGCGTTCCGCTGACGTTGATCATGCCGCTGCTGGTGGCGTTGCCGCCGGCCGCCACCAGTCGCACCGTGCCGCCGTCGGTGCGGATCCCGCCGGCGCTGATCACGCCGGAGTTGTTGACCACGTTGGTGAACAGATTCCTGGCCGCCGATGCCTGCAGCACCACGGTGCCGCTGGCGGCATCCAGCGTGCCGCTGTTGGAGACGGCCGGCTCGCTGGCATCGAGCTTCTTCTTGAGCGCACCGGTGACCTGGATATTGATCAGGCCGTCACCGTCGAAATCGAGTACCGCGCGGTCAGCGCCATCCAGGTTGATGTTGCCGTAGTTGGCGAGGATCAGGCCGTCGTTGGCCACGCTTCCGCCGACCAGGCTCACCGAGCCGCCGCTGGCTGCCTCGATGGTGCCGTGATTGACCACACCTGCCACGCCGCCATGCGCGTTGAGATTGAAATGGCTGGCAAGGAAATCGGTGGGCGTCAGATCCAGCGTGCTGGCCACCAGACCACCCACGTTCACCTGCGCGGTCGAACCGAAGAGGATGCCGTGGGTGTTGATCAGAAACACCTGGCCGTTCGAATTGATGTGGCCGAAAATCCGGCTGGGGTTCTGGTCGAGAATGCGGTTGAGCGCCACCGCTTTGAACGAGGGCTGCTTGAACAGCACCGTCGCATCCTTGCCTACGTTGAAGGTGTGCCAGTCCAGCGCCAGCCGGTTGGACAGCTGGTTGATGACGGTGTTGGCCCCCTGCTGGCTGATCGAACCGCTGCCACCGACGACCACGCCGCCGGTAGGCGAGGTGGTGGGATTCACTCCCCCCGCCAACGCACCCGGCGATACGGAGATGCCCGCCATCAGCGCGGCAGACAGGCTCAGCGGAAGCGCCTTGCGTCGCAGCGATGCACTACGTGTCGATCCGGGCTGCGTCGGCTTGCGTGCATGGCGGTGCGTGGCGTCAGTGACGGTGTGCATGGTGTTGGCCTGTCAGAACGTGAAGCCGAAGCGCGAGTAGATGTGGTAGCCGTTCTTGTCCGAGGACTCGGGTCCCCCGATCGGCAGCGAGCCGTCAAGATGGAACTCGAAGTGGTGGAAACGCGGCAGGCGGAAGATCAGCCCGGCGCCGTATCCCTTGAACGTCACCGGCGGCGTATTGGCGCGGTCGGCACCCGCGGCGAACCCCCGGCCGTAATCCACGAACGTCTCGACCTCCAGCAACTCGCGCCACGGGCGGCCGTAGAACGGTGACGGCTTGTTGCCGAAGCCGGGCGCATCCACGTGGTATTCCAGCGACGCGTAGTAACCACGGTCGGTGAGCCCATCGGCGATCGGGTACGCGCGCACGCTGTCCGGACCGCCGATCACGAACTGCTCCAGCGGCGCCAGCGCCTGGCCGGCGTACTGGCCGCCGAGCTTGAAATACAGGCGCTGCGACTTGGTCAGGAACTGCAGGCGCGTGTACGACAGCCGCGTCGTCAGGAAGCTGCGGGCATGGTTGGGGCTGACCAGATCGATGCCGCGCGAGCCGTCGGCGATCGACTTGCGCAGACCCACCTGCAGTAGATCCACACCGTGGAAGCGCTGGTCGGTATGGCTCATTCCCCAGGTCAGCTCACCCACGTCAAAGCGCTCGTCGGAAAGCGGAATATTGGTGCTGCTCAGGCGTGAGCGTTCGCGGATGAAGTGCAGCGTCGCCTTCATCTGCATGGTCTGTGTGTTGACGAACTTCCAGTCGGCGCCTGCATATTGGCTGGAGCTGGGACCCTTGACGTCCAGCGCCGCGAAGGTGCCGTTGGAAAGCTGCAGTTCGCTGCGGGTGGCTCCCACCACCCCGCTCAGTCCGGGTACCACCACCGTGGGAACGTGATAGGCGAGCGCGCCATAGACGTTGTTCTGCGGATCGAGCGCGTAGTCGAGGTTGGCCGTGAAGCGGTCGCCGATGCCCAGCGGACTGTTCCAGGCCACGCCCAGCTGGGCACGGTACTTCCCGGTCAGGCTGGTGCCGTAGTCGTTGGCGCCGGCGGTGATCGTGAACGGGCGCCTGGCTTCGTGGGCGACCATCAGCAGGTCGGTTTCACCCGTGTGCTCGCCCGGCTGGAACGTGGAGGATACGGCCACGCCCGGCAGGTCGCGGGCGTATAGCATCGCGGTGTCGATGTCGTCCTTGCGCAGCGCCTTGCCCTTGAGCGGCGCCGCCGTCGCCGCAATCACCGCCGGGCGATAGCGCTTGGCGCCCTTGACGATCACCCGCCCGAGCTTGCCCTCCAGCACGCGGATCTCGATGGTCTGGTCCGTGCCCACCGTCTGCGCGGGCAGGAACGCGGTGCCGAAGATGAAACCGGCCTTGCGGTAGCGATCGGTCAGCACGTCGGCCACTTGCTGCAACTGGGCGAAATCCAGATGCGCCACCTGCCCTGCGCCACCGCCGAGTTTCTGCAGCTGCGTATCGGCCAGTGCCTGCATGCTGGCCGGTGTGATGCCATCGCGGGGATGCTCGCCCACACCCTGGACGCGGAAGCCGCGCACCGCCAGCTGCTGGGCCGCCGCCGCCGCGGCATCGCGATCCTTGACCGGCGGCACGACGTTGTCTGGAAGCGCGGGGGCAGGAGGCCTCGCCGGCGACTGGGCGGCCAGCGCCGCGTTGTCGCTGACGGGGAAGGCCAGCACCTGGTCAGGCAGATAGGCGTGCGCATCGGCATAGCCGGCCTTTTTCAGCGCCGCGGTGATCGCGTCCGCAGCGCCCTGCAGCTGGGCCCGGCTGAGTACGGCCGGGTGCCCGGCTGCGGCCTCCGCCTGCTGGTAGCCCGTCTGCACGATGCGCTGGATATCGGCAGTGCCGGTACCGGGCACCACCCCGCTTACGAGGATCTGCTGCGACGGAGCGGCGGACGCCGTCCCTCCGGGATGGCCCGAATTGGCGGGCGTGACGGGCGCGTTTTGCGCCCAGGCTTCGCTACCGGCCAGCGCCAGCGCCACCGTTGCAGCCAGACAAGCGATCCGCACGTCGCACTCCCCCTTTTTTGCCAGAGCTGTCGGGCGCACGGCGCAGGCATTCCGGCGCACCTCGGCCTGACTGGATGGTCGAAGGCCGGCAACTCTGCATCGCGTGCCCACGGCGCACGATGAATTCCCACGCCATCTTCTTCTGAAGTGCGCAAACAGGGTGCCGATCTGGTCATCTGCGCAGGCGCGGCGGCTTATGAGCCTGTCGGATTTTGGCTGGCCGGGCTGCGAATCCGTCGATGCGATCAAGATTTCCGCCGTTTCTCGGCCGATGGCACCGCTATGGAATGGCACAGCGTCGGGTTCTGTCCCTGCTCAGCCGAATTCTCGCCTCGACGACACCAAACTCCGACAGGCTCCTGGCGATCGACTTCTCCCCCGGTGCCGGCCGGCACCGGCACCGGCACCGAGCCCGCCGTCCTTCAGGGCGCCGAACGCCGCACCATCCAGTAGACCAGCAGCAGGGCAACCAGCACCATGCCGCCCACCACCAGCCAGAGCCTGCGCAGGGCGGCACGACGCTCGGGGAACAGGGTCGAGGCCTCGTTCACCGTGTCCGCCGCCGCCATGCGGGTGCTGTCGACGCGGTGCTGAGACGGCCCCTGTCGGGTGACGATCGCATTGCGGGCGGTCACGCCGTTGCTGTCGCTGAGACTCACAAGCAGGGCCCGGCGGCGGGCGCGGTATTGCGCGCGGGTGATCCGCCCCAGACGGTGCGCTTCATCGAGCGCGTGGAGGACGTGGTTGCTGCGGCGTTCCTGTTCGTTCATCGGATTTCCCTCAGGATGCGCAGGCCGACATCGTTCTGGGCCGCGCCACTGTCGGTGCGGCGGGCGTCAACCGTGCAGTCGGACCAGTAGCTGGTGAAGCTGCCGCCGCGCACCGCCACCTTGCCGCCGCTGACGACCCACTCCCACACGTTGCCGGTGAGATTGACCAACCCCCACGGATTGGGCGTCCTCCCCAGCGAGGAGATCGGTGCGCCGGTGCCGTCGTCGCCGTTCGACGTAGGCGGCACGCAGTTGCTGTCAGGCGCCTGCTTCCAGCTACCGCCGGCCTTGGCCGCATGCATCCATTCGGCATCGGTCGGCAGGCGGTAGACGAAGCCGCTGGCCTGGGTCAGCCACGCCGCGTAGGCCTTGGCCTGGCTCAGCGTGATGTTGGTCACCGGCAGGCTGCCGGACAGACGGTCCTCCACCGGCCTGGGACTGCACTGGTGGGTCGTGGCGCAGAAAAGATTGAACTCGCTGATGCTGATTTCCGCGCGGGACAACGCATACGGTTTGCCGCCCGCCAGGCCGGGCACCACTACCAGGGCCGGGCCGCGCTTGCCGCTCAGCTTATCGGCGCAAAAGCGACCCTTGCCGACCAGTTCGGGGTTGCCGCAGGGATCGACGCCGGTCACGCCACTGGCCGATGCGGCACCCGCCGCCGGTACCGCGAGCTGACCGCCGGCGACGGGCCTGGATGGCTTGGCAGCAGGTGCGGCAGGGAGCGTGGATGCCGGCTGACCCGTCGTCGGCGCCGCAGTTCCGGCGGGCAGCACGGCGCCCGGTGCCGCGGCCGGCGTCACCGCGGGTGCGGCCGCGGCCGGCTTGAGGCTGGCCAACAGGTCGGCCAAGCTGCGCTGCGGCAGCTGGCCGTGCAGCTTCATGTCCTTTTCCAGTTGGCCCAGGCCATCCGGGTCGGCGCGGCGTGCGGCAGCGAGCTGCTGGCGCATGCCCTCGATATCGGCCGCCGTCGGCGCCTGGGTGCGTGCCTTCATCAGCGCCGCGACCAGCGCAAAGCGCTGCTGCGCATTACGCAGATCCGGACGGGAGCCCAGCGCTTTCAGGCCGCGCGCCACCGTGTCGGCCGCCGCCTGGTAGCGACCGTGCTGGAAGATATCGCTGGCCTGCCCCAGGTAGGCCTCGGCAAGCAACTGCGGTCCCTGCGTCTTGAGGAAATCGGCGCCGGGCTGCAGCGTGCGGATGCGGGCAAGCGCCTGCTGCGCCTTGCTGACATCATTGGCGGCAGCGGCGCGTTTCATCGATTCGATGTGGGCGGCCACTTCGGCCGCGGCACTCTCCTGGTCCAGCTTCGCCTGCTGCTGCTGCAGCAGGGCGTCGATGCGCGATCGCTGCGCCTTCAACGCCGCGGATTGCGGCGCGTAGTGCAGGCCCAGATCCACCAGCGCGCTGATCCGTGGCAGCTGCATCGGATCGCTCTGTGTGCTGACCTGGGTCGCCATGGTGGTCGCCAGCGACGCGACCAGCGACCGCGTCTCGGCCGAGTTGTCGCCTTGCAGCGTCGCCATCGCGCTGGCGACCTGGGCCTGCCAGTCAGCCGTGATCGCCGGCCGTGCGATCAGCGCAGCCAGCGCCTTGCGCGCCTCGGGCAGGCTCTGTCGTACTGCAGGCGCGGCCTGCACGGTGGCGGTGGCTGTACGGGTCAGCACCGCCAGCTGCGCCGCGCGCTGCCTCAGCCGAGCCGAATCGGGAAACTGCTGCGTAGCCTGCTGCAATTGCGAGCGCGCCTCGTCGAGGTGGTCCGAAGCAAGCGACTGCCCGATCGCGATGTCGTATTTCAGCTCCAGCTCGGCATTCTTCAACAGGCTGCTGGTCGGATCGATCGCGCGGATGGTGGCCAGGATCGCGACCGCGCTGTCCGGCTGGCCGGCAAAGATCGCGCCCGCCTCGATACGCTGGCTCAGGCGCGTATCGAGCTGGTTGAGCAGATCGTTCTTTTCCTTCTCGATCGCGCTGCGCTTGAGATCCAGCTGCGGTGAATACAGCTTCAGCTGGTCACGCAGATGGAACACGTGCTGCGCCTGCGCGTAGTTGTAACGATGCCTGGCCGGATTCCAGTAGGCGTCGATGCGGCTGAGCAGAAAGTTCTGGATCAGGTCGCCGCGATCGATCACCAGCTGCTTCTGTTCGTTCCCGCTGAGCGTGTCCAGTGCGCCGAGCGCCTGATCCTCGCTCACGTAATGGTCGCGCTGGGTGAGGTCGAAACGACCGATCACCCTTTCGACGTGGCGCTGGTGCAGGTAGTACGTCACACCCCAGCCGCCGCCGGCGAGAATCGCCGCGCCGACAGCACCGAACAGCAGCATCGGCCCGAAGCGCTCGCGCAGGCCGACCTCGCGCAGACCTTCCACCAGTTCCACGGCGTTCTTGAGGCGCTGGTCGCCGGTGAACGCCACCGCATCGCACAGCGTCTGGTACTGGCGTTTGGTCAGGCCCGGCACCGGCGGCGGCTTGCGACCCTCCTTCATCGCCACCTCGGCACTCACCTTGTCGAACGGGTGCTTGCCGGTGAGCAGCTCGAACGTCACGCAGCCCAGCGCATAGATGTCGTCGCTGGGCGTGGGCTCCTTGCCCTGGATCATCTCCAGGCTGGCGTAGGCCGGCGTCAGCGCGCCCAGCGTGCCGGCGTCGAATACGGTCTGTTCGCCGACCTGATCGCCCATGTGCTTGCCGGCACGCGCGATGCCGAAGTCGAACACCTTCGGCACACCGTCGCGGGTGACCATCACGTTGCCGGGCTTGAAGTCCGAGTGCACCACGCCGGCGGCGTGCGCGCGCTTGAGCGCCCAGGCCATGCCCTCGATCAGCGGCCGCACCTTCTCCAGCGGCATGCCGTTGTAGGCTCGCTCGCGGATCAACTGCTTGAGGTCGGAGCCGTCGATGTACTCCATCGTCATGAAGACGATGGTGTCGTCCTTGTCGAAGTCGAACACGCGCACGATGTTGTCGTGTGCCAGCGACTGCGAGCGGCGCGATTCGCGCTGCAGCGCGATCAGCGAATCGGGATGGCGGCGGAACTCGTCATTCAGCACCTTCACCGCCACATAGGGATCGCGGTCGTGCGCCTCCACCTTGCGCTCGTCGCGGGCCAGAAACACCACGCCCATGCCGCCGCGACCGATTTCCCGCTCCAGATGGAAGCGCCCCTTGAGCACGCTGCCCACGCAAGCGTAGACACCGCCTTCGGCATCGGCCACGCGCTGCCAGCTGTCCATGTTGAAGCTGCTGCTGGTGCCCGTGCCGGTGGCACCGGTGCCGCTGGTGGCCTGCGCGTCGGGTGGAGGCGTGGCCGGTTTTACCACGGTGGCCTCGTCGTTGACCCTCGCGCGCGGAAGGGAGGCCGGCTGCACCACGGTCGCATCCGCATCCGGCGTCGGTGCTGCGGCAGGCCGCCCGGAGCTGGGCTGCACCACGGTAGCGTCGGCATCGGCGGGCGGGCGACCCTGACCGGCGCGCGGCTGCAGCACCGTGGCATCGTCGTGCGGTGCGGATGCCGCGGGAGCCATCGGCTGGAGCGCGCGCAGCTTGGCCTCCAGCGCCTCGACGGCCTCCAGCGGAAGGCTTCCTTCGGCGCCGAGGCGCTCGATCAGCGCCACCTCGGCCAGGTGCGCGTCGTGGGGCTGCGCACCGCGCGAGGCCAGCACGTCGAGCAGGGTCGACAGTTGCAGGGTATTGGCACGGTAGGCGGCGAGAAGTTCGTTGAGAAAATTCATGGGCAGGTCTTGAGTCAATCCTGAAGCCGCACGACCACGGCGGAAACGTTGTCGCGGGCAGCACGGCCAAGGGCCAGGCCAAGCAGGCTGTCGAGCAGTGCCTGCGGTGTGCCCTGGCGGCGGCATTCGGCCTCCAGTTCGGCATCGGACATTTCCTTGTTGATGCCGTCCGAACACAGCACGAACTGCATGCCGGGGCGGCAGCCGGCCACCACCCAGTCGACGAACAGGCGTTCCTCGGCGCCGATCGCACGTGTGAGTACGCCGGCGCCTGGCGGCGGCGACGCGGGCTGTCCGCCGAACTGCGTCACGTCATCCTTCGTGCCGTGCACATGGTCGGCACTGATCTGCTCCAGCACGCCGTTCTCCATGCAGTAGGCGCGACTGTCGCCGACCCATCCGCACAGCATGAAGTCGCGGTCGTGCACCAGCACCACCACGGTGGAACCGATGATGTCGACGCCACGCGCGGCCGCGGTGCCGAGCAGGTCGGCATTGACCTGCTCCAGCGTGTCCTCGATCGCCTCGATGAAGTCGACGACGCTCTGCGGGCGCGCCAGTGCGCCCAGCCGCTCCACGATCAGCGCGCTGGCATAGTCACCGGCCGAATGGCCGCCCATGCCATCGGCAACGACCCACAGGCCGATGTCGTCACGCACCAGGATCGCGTCCTCGTTGTGCCGGCGCACCTTGCCCGTGACGGAGAGACCCGCGGAAACATAGTTCGTCATGGCGTGATCTCGATGACGGCCAGCGGCCAAGGATCAGGATCGGCGCCCAGCGCCGCGGCGTGTGCAAGAAAGGCCCGCGCGTCGTCGCAGGCGGGCAGCGCCAGCGCCTGCGCCAGCAGGCCCTGCTCCAGCCCGACCATGCGCCGCGTGGCCAGCAGCAGGAAGCGGTCGCCGCGCTCCACCGCGCAGACGACCTCGTCGCTGTGCGGCGCACCCGGTGCACCAAGGCCCGCCGCAATCGGCGAGCTGCGGCTGTTCAGCAGATCATCGACGTCGCCGCCCTGTTGCCCATCGACGGCAAACACCGGACGCAGCTGGCCACGCCGCCACTGCCACACCTCGCCGGTGCCGATGCGCAGCAGGGCGGCCCAGCGACCGGTGGTATGCAGTGCCACCACGGCGGCATCCTCCAGCACCGGATCGATCAGATCCTCGCCGGACAGTTGCAGCAGCGGATGGCGCGCAAGCAGTCGCTCACGCAGGTTCTGCATGCCGCCGGAGAAGTCCCCCGGCGCCATCGCGGCGGCGACCGCGCGAGCGGTCACCGCGCCGCGACAACGCGGATCATGCGCACCATCGTCGGCGGCCAGCAAGGCAAGCGCACCGTCCGCACTGCGATAGACGGTGCCGCGCTGGGGCGACGGCGATGCCGTGTCGGCCGCCGCCGATGTCACCGGTACGGCCGGATCAGCCGCCGACGGCCCCGGTAGTGACTCGGCTGCTGCCCGCCCGAAACCCGGCACGGTCACGTCATCCGGATCGAGCGTCGCGGAGGCGCCGATGCCATCGAGCAGCTCGGAGAGATCGTCCGTCAGGCGCACCGGCGGTTCGACGGGTGATGCGGCCGTCGATGCGGCAGCCGGTGCTTCCTGCATGGGCGTGGCAGGCGCCTGCGGCGCGCGCATGCGAGCATCGTCCCATTGACCCGCCGGGGGTGTCGACGCTTGAAAGCCGGCCAGCGCGGCCCATTCCCCGCTTGCCTGACGGGCATCGAGAAACGACGCATAGCTGGCCGGCTGCGGCAGTCCCCGGGTGAGCAGGACGCTCGCCGGCACATTGCCCGCGCCGTGCGTCCACCACAGGCACCACATGCCCGCGACGGCCTGCGCCTGCGACCACAGCGTGTGCAGGAAAGCACCAGGCTGGCGCTGCGCGGGCAGCGGCAGCCGCCACTGCGGCGCGGTGCGCCAGTCGGTGCCGCGCAGTACCGCCAGCGTGTCGCGACGATCCATCACCAGCGGACTGGGCAAGGTACTCAACTGCGCGTCGAATGCATCGGCGCCGACACCGTTGACCTGCGCCTGCGCAAACAGGTACTCCAGCGCATTGAACCAGCGCTCGCCATCGCGCAGCACCCGCACGAACGGATCGCCCTCCGCGCTGTCGGCATCGAGCGGGGCCGCCATCACCATCGGAAAGCAGCGGCCCACGCGGTCGGCGGCCGGCGCCATCAGGCCGGCCCAGGCCGACTGCGTGCACACGCCCGGTGCCAGCACGAAACGCCAGCCGGGACTGGCATGCCAGACCTCGTGCCAGCGCTCGCCCAGCTGTTCGCGGCTGGCCGCCACGGCCTGCTCGAAGTGGCGGTCCCAGTGCTCCACGAAGGCGGGCGGCAGACGCCGCTGCACAAAGTCGCCCGCACCGGACAGCTTGCCGAAGAAACCCACCGTGCCTGCGCTCCCCCCGGTCGCCTGTGGCATCGGTCAGCCTCCGCACCGGAAGCGCTGCACGTCGGTGCCGAGAAACGGATTCTTGAGGTTGTCGGCCTGCAGGATGATCTTTGCCACGTGGCCGCCGAAATTGAAGCTGGCGGTGAAACGCAGGTCCGACTGCTTGTGCAGGTTGGCCGCCCGCAGCGCGCGGAAAAATGCCCAGTCGCCCTGATAGTCGAAGCTGCTGATGAGGTTGCCGGCAGTGTCGTAGGCGGCGATCGTTACCTGGCCCGGCTGGGGCCCCGGCCATTTCATCGCCGCACTCATCGCGCCGCCGGGCGTATAGGCGTACTTCTGCCCATCCACGCTGATCACCAGCTTGCCGATGCCGGCGTCCAGCTGCGGCGCCAGCCAGGTGAAATCCACCTCGGGCGTGGCACTGCCGTTGTGGAAATACGTCTGCTTGATCGCGTCGGCCAGCTGCATCTGCGCCAGCATGCCGGGCGAACCGCTCACTGCGCCCGGCCCGGTCTTCCATCGCCAGGTGCGGCCGCTGGCATCGACGAGTTTCGCCAGCGAGGCCTTGTAGAACGCGTCAAACTCGCCGCCGTAGCCGAACAGCTCGGCAAAGTTCTGCAGCGGTATCTCCGACTTGCCACCGGGCACGAACGGATAGCGCCCACGGGTGAAGGCGGCGCAGTCCTTGGCCACCGCCTGCTGGAACTGCTCGCCCAACGCACCCTTGGTGCCGCTGGCCACCAGCGCCTGGCTCTTGCCGGTGAGCGAGGCGACCCAGCCGGATACCGGCGGTGGCAGCTGCGCGGCGGCCTGCTGCGCCAACAACAGCTGCGGGTTCGGCTGGCCGGCCGTGCCGCTGAAGTCGGTCATGGTCAGCAGGGTCTTGCTGAGCTGGTCGAGCGTGCCCAGGGTCTGGTCGATCGGCGTGGCGCCGGGCGAACCGGCACTGAGCTTGTTGAGCGAATCGAAGTGCTCGCTGATCGCCGCACCGGGCTTTGTCGCCGCCGCGGCCGGCGCACCGACGGCACTGGCCAGCGCCCGGCTGAGCGCGCTCTGGGTGGCCTTTTTCTCGGCTGCCTTCCTGGCGGCGTCGAGCGCCTTGCCGACACCACCTTGCGGTGGCACGCGCAGCAGGTCGTGGGTGTTGTCACGCACCACGCCCAGCAGCGCCTTCAACGGCGAACTGGGGCCGGACAACTTCGCGGCGATGGCGCTGGCATCCTGGATGCTGGCGACCGGCTGCAGTTCCAGGTCGGCCAGCAGGTCGTCCCAGGCCTTGATGTAGTCGGCTTGGTACAGCCCCAGCACCTGCTGCTGCAGGCGCGCCTTCCCGATCGCATCGATCTTGCCGGCGCCGAACACCCAGTCGTCCCGGGTGAAGGTCGTCACCGCCTGGGCGATGCCCTTGTTGACCTCGTCGGCAAACACCGGCTGGGTGAACAGCGGCGGCAGTGGCGCGGAGAGCGACGTGCCGCTCTTGCGGCGGAACACGTTGCCGAGCAGGCCCAGCGCCTTGTCCAGCCGCAGCGGCGGCGCGTCGCTGCTGTCGGCGGTCAGCTTCAGGTTGCCGTAGACCAGCGCGGAAAGGTCCGCCGTGCGCAGCGTGGCACGGGCCTGTTCGACCAGCCCGTTGTCCAGGCTGATCGCACGCAGCTTGCCCGGTTCGGACACCAGCGCGTGAAAGTGCTTGGCCAGGGCCTGCTGCAGCACTGCGTCGCCGGGGAAGATCTTGCGCCACTCGATGTTGGTCAGCGCGATCAGCTGGTTCGCATCCTGGTGCCTGGGCTCGCCCAGCATCAGGTAGCCCTTGAGGTAGTAGTACAGCGCCTGCGGATCGCTGGCGTTGCCGGTGAGGCCGGCGCGGAACTGCGAAGCCACGCCGGGCAGCAGCAGGCCGTTGAGCTCGCGGATATAGGCATCGTGTACCTCGCTGCCCACCGCGTGTCCCTGATAGAGGCCGAAGCGCATCAGCAGCGGCACCTTGCCCTTGTACTGCTGCGCCACGTCCTGCACGGCGGACAGCGCTTCGAGCCGCTGCAGCACGGTCGCGAAGTAGGCTTTCTGCGTGGTGACACCGCCGGGGTCGCTCTTGACCGGGTAGCCTGCCAGCGCGGACTGTACCTGGGCCAGATAGCCGCGGTTGCGCCCGTAGCTGGCGACGAAGCCGGTCACCAGCAGCGCGGCAAGCAGCAGCACGCCGCCGTAGGAGGCCGCCTGCAGCAGGACCTTCTGCCGCTCCAGCTTCGGGTTGGTGCCGGCAAAGCCGGACTCCTTGAACAGCACGTCCTTGAGCAGCCGCTCGACGAAGAACGTGCGCTGCCGGACACCCTTCGCCTGCACCCGCGCAACGTCCACGCCGAACGTGCGCGCCACCGCGCTCATCATGCGGTCGATCGGCGCGCCTTCCTGCGTGCCCGAAGTCAGGTACACGCCGCGCAGCAGCGTCGGCGTGCCGTAGGGATTGGGTGCGAACACGCCCTCGACAAACTGCCGCGCCACGTCGTGCAGCGCACCCAGCTGCTGCGGGAACGAGAGGATCGCCGCGCGCCGGTTGCGATCGGCCTCGGCGTGCAGGCGGTCGAGCACGCGCGTGTTGAGCCGGTCCAGCAGCAGCTTGAACTCATCGGCGAAGGCCTTGGCCGCGCTGCCGTCCATGGTCTTGCTGACCGGAAAGGACATGCCCCAGACCTGGCTGCGCAGCTCGGGGTTGAGATCGTCGAAGAATTCGCTGAAGCCGGCGATCAGGTCGCACTTGGTCAGCACCAGGTACACCGGCACGCCGATGTGCAGATGCTCGGCCAGCTCGTCGAGCCGGCGGCGCACCGCCTGCACGTGCTCGTAGCGGGCGTTGTCGTCCAGCATCAGCAGGTCGGACATGCTCATCGCGATCAGCACGCCATTGATCGGCCGGCGCTTGCGGTACTTGCGCAGCAGCTTGAGGAACTCGCCCCAAGCCGAGGCGTCGGCGCCGCGATCGGAATCCTGAGTGGTGTAGCGCCCGGCGGTGTCGAGAAACACCGCCTCGTCGGTGAACCACCAGTCGCAGTTGCGGGTGCCGCCGATACCGCGCAGCGCCTCCTTGCCGAAGCGGTCGGACAGCGGAAAGTTGAGCCCGGAGTTCTGCAGCAGCGTGCTCTTGCCCGAGCCCGGCGGGCCGATCACCACGTACCACGGCAACGTATAGAGATTGCCGCCGCCGTGGCGGCTCTTGCGCAAGGTGTCCACCGCCTCCTGGAAACGCGTGGCCAGCTGCGCCCGCTCGCTGGTGCTGCGGTCGTTGCCGGGCGCGGCGGCGGCCGTGCCGGCATCCTGCCCCGCGATGTCGCCGGACATCTTCGCGGTCTTGCTGCGCAGGCGCAGTTGCTGGATCTGCAGGCATACCACCCACACCACCAGCAGCACGATGATCACCACCAGCCGCGTCACCGCACTGGCCAGCGGCTGGCTGTCGCCGATGCCCAGATACGGACCACCCAGCCAGATCAGCACCGACAGCAGCAGCAGTCCGACGAGGGCAATGAACCAGCCGGATTTCAACAAGGTCAGAAACGTTTTCACGAGCCTCAGCCCTCCGGGATGTACTTGATTTCCACACGCCGGTTGCGCGTGCGGTTGGCCGGAAGGTTCGGCGGCAGGGCGATCGGCTGCGACGAGCCCGCACCGCTGGATTCGAGCCGCGCGGGGTTGTCCAGCCCTTCGCTGAGGATTTGCACCACCGAACGCGCACGCGCCGCCGACAGCGCGAAGTTGTCCTTGTACCTGAGCGAATGGATCGGCTGGTCGTCGGTGTGGCCAACCACTATGACGCGGCCCGCCACCTGGTTGAGCGCGGCGGTGATCGCGTGCAGCAACGGCACCTCGCTGGCGCTTACGTCCACGCCGCCGGAGGCGAACAGGTTGGTGGCGCCCAGCCGCACGAGCTCGGACCCGCCCGGCTGCTCGATGATGGCCAGCTTGCCGGCCTGCTCCTCGGGTGCAAGCAATTGTTTGAGCGTCTTGCGCGGTAGCGGCGGGTTGATCTGGTTGAGCCGCGCGGTATCCGGCGGGGTGGCGCTCTCCAGCCCGATCTGCGCGACCTGCGCGCTGGCCGGTTCGGACAGCGCATTGAGCCGGGTATAGAAAAACACGAACGCGACCAGCAGCACGCAGGCCGCCGCCGCCGCGATCACCCACAGCGGCACATAGCGGATCAGCGGGTTGCGCCGATCCTCGATACCGCGCCAGTGCGGCGCCAGCTCGTCGGCCGCGGGCGCCCGCTGCGCCTTGATGCGCCGGTACAGGTCTTCCTGGATGTCGGCCAGCTTGGCGCGCCCGCCGGACTCGATCTGGTAGCGCCCGCCGAAACCCAGCGCCAGGCACAAGTACATCAGCTCGATCAGGTCGATGTGGCGGCTGAAGTCGGCGCACAGGCGCTCCAGGATCTGGAAGAACTTGGCGCCGCCGTACGACTCGCCGTGGAACGTCACCAGCAGCGTCTTCTGCGCCCAGCCGCTCTGCTCGCCCCACGGCGCATTGAGCACCGACTCGTCGAGCATCGCGCACAGCACGTAGCGTGCCGCGGTGATCGTCTGCGCCGGCAGGCCGGCCGCGTTGGCATGGCTCTCGAATTTGCGCACCTGGGCGATCACCTGGTCGCGCAGGTGGGTGGCATCGGGTGGCGACACGCTATGGCGAAGCTGCACGCCGAGCAGCAGCAGCGCGCTGGCGGTCTGCACCAGCGGGTTCATGCCGCCGCCGAGGAACTCGCTGATGTCCGCGCGCGGTGCGTCCGGTGCGCGCGGCGGCGGCATGCCGCGCGTCGGCGCAGGCGCCGGTGCATAGGCCGGCGGCGCGGCAGCGGGTGCCGGTGTGCCGGGGGTCTGGCCGCGCGGACGCACCACGGTGGCGTCGTCGGGAACCGGGGGATAGCCGGGCGGAGTGCCGGGACCGTTGGGAGTATTCATGTGCTCAGCCCCTGATCGCCCACAGCTGCAGGTCGAGACCGGCGAACTCGCTGCCGAAATGGAAGGCGATGCCGCCGGAGGTCTTCAGCTCGCGCCACATCGGCGAGTGCTTGTCGAATTCGAAATACAGATAGCCCGCGTTGTAGGGAATCTGCCGCGGCGCCACCGGCATCGGGTTCACGCCGATGCCCGGCAGCTGCAGGTTCACCAAGTCGCGGATCTTCTCCACCGGGCCGATCTTGGACACCGCCGGCAGCTGCCGGCGCAGGTCCTCGGACTTCAGGTCCGCCTTGGCCGCCAGCACGAACGCGGCGGTGTCGAGCAAGCTCAGGTCCGGCACCACCGCCACCCACACGCCGAACTTGCGCTGCTGCAGCGGAATCGGCGTGGCGGTCTGTTCCATCACCGCACTGAGGCTGTTGCGCAGCGCGAGGATCACCGGCTCGAAACTCTGGTGCAGCGCCTCGTGGCGGTACGCGGGAAACGCCGACGGCCGCTTGCCCGGCGCGGTGAAGGTGGCCAACTCGCCGGCCATCATCACCAGCACTCGATACAGATCTTCCGGGTGCAGCACCGGCGCCTCGCACAGGTGTGCGATCAGCGGCTGGTTGCGGTTGACCACCTGCAGCAGCAGGAAGTCGGCGATCTCGGCCGCACCGCCACGATCGGTCACCGCCACGCGGCTGGCCAGCGCCTCGCCGCGCTGGTGCAGCAGGCCCAGCAACTCGGTAAGGAAGGTCACCAGTCGCGGCACCGCCTGGCAGCTGAAACCGGTGGGCATGAAACCCTCGTCCAGCATCACGCGCCGATCGGAGCGGCACTCGACGATGCGCGCCAGCGGCAATTGCGTGAGCCCTTCCAGCGGCTGCGAGTGGGGCAGCAGGCGGCTGCTCATGCCGCCCACTTCGAGCACTGCGGTGCCGTCGGTGCTGCCCGAGGCATCGCGCACCTCCGCTTCGCGCACGCGATAGCGGAACAGCTTCTCGGCCGGTGCCTCGGCACGACCGCTGTCGGGCTGGGTCGGCGAGCGCAGCGGCAGGGTGAGGTAGACGGTCTGGTCGCGCCAGTTGGCGTCCACGTCCAGTGCCGGCGGCAGCGGGTCGTCGCCCGGCATCGCGAACGGCGTACCGTCGGGAAACACGCCGCGCGCACGCTTGATGCCGAGCTTGCCGATCGCCAGCAGGTCGGTTTCCAGCTCCAGTTCGGTGAAACCCCAAGTGTAGGGTCGCAGCGCGCCGGCGCGCAGCTCCACGAATCGCTCCAGATAGCGCTCGTGCTGCTGCAGGTGCTGAGGCCGCAGGAACAGGCCTTCGCTCCATACCACTTTGTTGTTTTGCGTCATTTGCTTTGCGCCCATCTCGAAAGTGTCGGCACCGGCGTGATCGCCGGCGCTTGTCGTCTCTACCGTCGCGCGCTGTTGCGCCGCGCCGACTTCAGTCGTGCCAGCTGCTCCTCGTAGGCGCGCGCGAACTCGTCGCCGAACAGCCGCCGGAAGCAGTCGTCCGGATTCTTGATCAGCCCCTCGAAGTTCTCGCGGTACTTCTCCCAGTACCTGGCTTTGCCGCCGAAGGCCGAGCGCTTGCCGCCATCGACCTCCTGCTCCAGCCGGTCCGGGCCGAAGTGCGCCAACAGCGATTCGAACGCCGCGCGCACACCGGCCAGCATCGCCATCTGGTGGCAGCGGATGTCGTCGAACGCGTCGTCGAAAGCGGCCGGGCCGGAGAGGAAGGCCGCGTTCGGCGGCGCCATGATCTTCTGCAGCGCCTCCTCGGCCGTCGGCGCGAATTTCAGCGGGTTGTTTTCCGAGCGCTGGATAATCGTCACCGGCAGGCGGAAGGTGTTCTTGATCTCGGCGCGCGCACGCAGCACGTCCATCACGCCGTCGACCACGATGCCCAGCATCTGCTGCATGTCGGGCGACAGCGCGCCAGCGCCGACTGCCTGGACGGGCGCAGCCGGCGTCGGCATTGGCGTGGGCGGCACGTGGCGCGGCGCCGGTACCGCGGCGAAGGGATCGCCCCCTGCCGCAGGTGGGGGCATCGGCGCAGGTGCCGGGGTGGCCACGGCTGCGGGCGGTTCCTTGGGCGCGAAGTCGCCGATGGTCAGATCCCAGTTTTCCGGCAGCGGCTGCGCCTGGCGCTGGCCCTCGCTGATCGGTGGATGGAAGTAATCCTCCATGCCCGGCGTGTGGTTCCAGCTCGCCGCCGGCGCGGGGGCCGGTGTGGACGATGCGGGCGAGGCGAAGGGCGCATCGAGAAAGCTCAGCGGATCGAGGTCGGCACCACCCGTCGACGAAGCACCGGGAATCAATCCGTCGTCGTGCGACGCGCCGGCGGAAGGCGACGGTCCGAGGCCCAGCTCGAGAAACGCGTCCAGCGGATCAACCGCCGGCGCGGGCGGGCGGGCCGGCACGGGCGATGCGGCGAAGATATCCACCGGCGCGGGGGGCGGCACCGGCGCGGCGGCCATCGGCGCCTGCAGGTTCACCGAGATCTCGAACGTATCGATCTGCAACCGGTCACCCTGCTTCAGTGCCGACGGCTCGCCCTTGATCAGCGGCGCACCGTTCAGCAGCATCCCGTTGGTGCTGCGGTCCTCGATGAAGTAGATGCCGTTGAGGCAGCGGATCATCGCGTGCACGCGCGACACGCCCGAGGCGCTGAGCACCCAGTCGCAGTCCTCGGAACGGCCGATGCTGCCGTCGCGCCCCTCGAACGCCTTCTGGCTGCGGCTGCCGAACTGCGCCGCGTGGTGGCCCATCACGGCAAGGATCAATGTCTGCAAAGTCGACACGCTCAGATTTCCTCCCGATCGAATGCGGCGATGGCCGCCCGACATGCCGCTGCGTGCATCGCCATCCACGCCGTACTCATGATTCGCCGCCTCCCGCACCCAGCAGGCTCATGGCGCGCTCGATGAACGCCGTGCGCCGCACGGCGAAGTTTGTCGCATCGAGCGCCGCCATCAGGTTGATCGCCGCCACCGTGGCGCGTGCAGTGAGGTGCTCGGCCGGCGGCACCGGTGTCTCCTGCGCTGCGGGGGCCAGGCTGCCGCCCGACCAGCCCGCTGCCGCGGCCAGCCATGCACCGAGCGCCTTGTAGCCGCCCGCGTGGGCGAACTCGAACGCGGCACGGCGGTTGCTCTCGGTCGGTTCGCGCACCCATTGCTCGGCCAGGGACGCGCCCATGCGGTCCTCCTGGGTGAGCGGCTGGTCGCGCGCGCACTGGCACAGCCACGCCACCGCATAGCGCTTGGGCAGCAGGCGCGCCAGCAGCTTCAGCGCGTCCTGCGGCTGGCCGGCGTCGAGCAGGTCCTGCACGGCGGCCTGCGGCGTCATGTCCGCGCGCAGGCGGGCGCTGGCCGGGGCGGACAGCTCCATCTGCACGGAAGCATGGATAACGGCTGACATGTGCGTAATCCCCCGGTTAGCCGATCATGATGATGCCGCCGGCAACCTGGGTCATCGCATCGCCCTTGACCGTGGTCATGGTGCCCTTGACCGTCGTCATGGCGGTGCCGGCCACTTCCAGCATGCCGTCCGAATGTGCCTTGAGGCTGGCGCCAGCGCCGAGATCCATGGTGGCGCCGGCCTTGATGCCGACCTCGACCTGCCCCTCGATCTTCACGCCGACGTCGCCGGTGATCTTGATGTTGACGCCCTTGATCTCGATGTCCCCCGAGCTCTTCATCACGATGCTCGATGCGCCCGTCACCAGCTCGATCTCGGTGCCGGCGCTGAGCTTGAACTTCTTCCCGATGGTGCGGGTGCCGTTGGCGGTGACGTCGAGCTTGTCGTCGTTCTGCACGGTGATCTTGCGGTCGTGCTTGACCGTCTCGGTCTGGTCGTTGTCTACCGTGAGGGTCTGGTCGTGCTTGACGCTAAGCGTCTGGTCATTCTTGACCGTGCTGGTCTCGTCGTGGTCGATGGTGACGGTGTGGTCGTTCTCGACCTCCTCGACCATGTCCTTCTGCGCGTGGATGAAGAACTGCTCGCTGCCCTTCTTGTCCTCGAAGCGCAGCTCGTTGAAGTCGTCGGGACCGCCCAGCAGGCTGCGGCTCTTGATGCCGCTCTGGGTCTTGTTGTCAGGCAGCGTGTACGGCGGCATGTTGTCGGCGTTGTAGACGCTGCCGATGATCAGCGGTCGATCCGGGTCGCCCTCGAGGAAGCTCACCACCACTTCCTGCCCCACGCGCGGAAGGCTCACCGCGCCCCACGTCTTGCCCGCCCACGCCGAGGCAACGCGCACGGGACACGAGCTCTGCGCGTTGTCCTTGTCCGGCTTGTTCCAGTGGAAGGTGACCTGCACGCGGCCGTACTTGTCCACCGCGATGTCTTCGCTGGTGTCGCTACCGGTGACCACGGCGGTTTGCAGGCCCGCCACCGCTGGCTTCACCGCTGCGGGAAGGCTGCGATAGGGCTCGCTGCTCTCGATCGCCTCGAAACTGCAACCGAACGATGGCGAGCCGTCGTCGCTGCCGGAGGCGTAGCCGCCCCCAGCGAGATGGATCATCGTGGCGGTGATCAGGTATTCACGATTGAGCGCCGCACGGGGGTAGTCGGAGAGGGTGAACAGAGCGCCGATCTCGATGCTGCACGCGGCGGTGGTTCCGGCGTACTGCGAGCGCGACGCGCTCAGTGCCTCGGCGCGCACCTGGGCGTAATGCTGACCGACGGCGGCCGCCACATGCGCGCCCGGGTAGTCGAACGCCACCAGGCCGTTGCTGGAACCGGCGGTGCCATGTCCATCACTGGTGCCGGTGGCAAGCAACGAGGTCTTCGGCGCCATCGGATCATAGTCGGTCAACTGGTATTTGGCGGCGTCCAGTCCGCGCGACGACGCCCAGCTGCTGACCGTCGATTGCCTGCGCAAAACGCGATCCGTCGTGTGCTGGTAGGGCACCGTGCCGAAATCCCGGTTCACTGAATGGGCACTCACGCCGTCGGCCAGCACCATGGTGTGGGTGGTCTGGTCGTGAGTGAAGAAGTAGTAGATGCCGTCCTGCTCCATCAGGCGGCTGATGAAATTGAGGCAATCCTCCCGGTATTGCACGCAATACTCGCGATTGGCGTAGTTCGCACTGAGGCTCAGCTTGATATCGCTGTAACCGGCGTCGTTCAGCACCGATTTGACGATGTCCGGTGTGGTCATGTTGGTGTAGATGCGGCAATCCACCTTCTGGCCCAGCAGCCACGGCTTGGGTACGAGGCGCACGCCATACTGCGCATAGACAAGCTTGTCGACCGTTTCCACGCCCGTCTGCGCCGACTCGCAGACAATGCCGTTGAAGTAGCGCTCGAAGCCGTCCTGCGTGGCGATCTTCACCGTCATCGAGGAGCCAAGCAGTCCGCTCAGGTCGATGTTCGCGTCCTGGCTGACGAACTGGACGTGGTACGAGAACATCCTGCCCAGGCGCTCATCGGCCGTCATGCTGGTAAACAGCAGGTTCTCGCACTTGTCGGAGGCAACGGTGATCTGAGCAGTCATCTGGCTGGTCTCCGCGAAAGATTCGTGTTGGTTTCCGTCGGCGCCGGATCCACCAGCACACTGCTTTCACGGCGTGAGCGCCAAGTCGCCGCGATACGCCCCCGGCGGCATGTCGCGCGAGAATATTTGCCATGAATCGGCCTGACGCACAGACTCTGGCGAACCAGCTCGCGCGGCTGTCTATCAGTAGAGGCGCACACCATGTCCAACTTCTGCTCTCCCGGCCCGATCCTTACCCCGATTTTCCCGAGTTTGTCGTTCGCACCCGATCCGTTTGCCCTGTTCAATCCGTTCACCGGCATCGCGCCGCGCTCCATGCGCCCTGCCCCGTGGACCGGCCCGGCATGCGTCAGCCCGGCGGCAAACTCCGGTGCCGAACCGGATCTGTCATTTCTGTTTCGCATGTGCCTCGATCCAAAGCGGGGACTGGACCAGCAAAGCTATGAGCGCGCGGCCACCTTGCTTGGGGTCGAGGTCGCCACGATCCAGGCCGTGGCCAAGGTCGAGACGTCCGGCAACGCCTTCGACGAACAGGGGCGCCCGCGCATCCTGTATGAGCGCCATTACTTTCATCGCCTCACCCATGGCCGCTATGACCATCTTCATCCCGATATCTCCAATGCGCTGCGCGGTGGATACGGCACGTTTTCCGCCCAGTACGGCAAGCTCCAACAGGCCTACCGCCTTGACCCCGTGGCGGCCTTGCAATCGGCCTCGTGGGGACGCTTCCAGATCATGGGCAAGAACTTTCATGCAGCGGGCTACTCCTCCGTACAGCGGTTTGTGCTGGCGCTCACCCGTTCCGAAGCGAACCACCTGCAGGCCTTTGCCAACTTCGTGAAGGCCAACCAGGCCATGCACGAAGCCTTGAAACAGAAAAAGTGGGCCACCTTTGCCCAGTGCTACAACGGCAGCAGCTACAAGGAAAACAATTACGACAGCAAGCTCGAGAAGGCGTACAACCAACTGACTTCCCCGCGCTAAGCTGCATTACCTGTCCTTGCGGTCACTCAACCATGCGGCCCTCTTTTGTCCTGTTGACCACTCTCAGCCTGGCTTGGTCATGCTTTCCCTCCGCAGCGCTGGCCGACGGTCAGTGCCTTGTTCACGAAACCACCTATTTCAGCTGCGGCACCACCGGGCACAAGTCGATCGGTCTGTGTGGATCCGTACCGTCGGCCCTGCAATATCGCTACGGCAAGCCACCGAAGGTCGAGCTGCAGTTTCCGGACAAGGCGTCCGACGGCATCAGCCAGTTGCGATACGCCCATTATTTCCGCTTCCAGACCGACCGCTCCGAAGTCACCTTCACCCACGCCGGGGTTGACTACGCCGTGTTCGATTACACCGAAAACGGCAAACGCCGCGCCGGCGTCCGCATCACCATGCCCGATGGCGCCGAGCATGAAGTGCGATGCACCGGCCCGATTCAGGGGCATCTGAATACGCTGGCAACGAGCTTGCCTTGCGATGCCGACAATGCGCTCAACGGCGGCAGCTGCCCCCGACCGACGACGGCACGCCCATAGGTCACCCATGCCTCCTTCCGTCATGTTGCGCGCCGTCATGCCAGCTTGCCTGCGTCGCGCTGCGCACAAACCACCAGGCTGGCCACCGGCTGGCCACCCTCCTTGCGCAGGCTGTCCGCGGCGATGCCCGCGCCGAGGAAGCCCGCCTCGCGCAGCACGCGCTCCACATAGGCAGGCGAGTGCCGGTAGCGACCGCTGGAGGTCAGTTCGGCGCGGTCCTCGTCGCCCTCGATCGCCTCCAGCGTGAAACCCACCCAGCCGCCCGGGCGCAGCGCGTCGTGCATGGCACCGAGCACCGGCGCCAGCTCGCCGAAATACACCAGCGTGTCGGCCGAGAGCACCACGTCGAACTCGTCCGGATGGCGTTGCAGCCAGTCGGTCAGCTCGGCCATTTCCAGCGCGTCGTAACCGCCGCGGGCGCGCGCCTTGTCAACCATGCCGCCGGACAGGTCGACGCCGACCAGTCGGCGCGCATGCCCGCGGATCAGCGGCGCGCAGAGGCCCGTGCCGCAGCCGGCATCGAGCACATCGAGGCTGGCGGCCGCGGCGGGAAGCTTTTCGAGCAGGGCGCCGATCAGCACTTCCGGCGCGCGGTAGCCGAGGTTGTTCAGCAACTGCTCGTCGAAGCTGTCGGCAAACCCGTCGAACACGTCGCGCACGTAGTCGTCGGCGGCACGCGGCGGCGCCGCGGCGGCACCGCAGGAAGCGAGCATGTGGCGCGGCACCGGGTTGTCCGGCTCGCGCTGCAGCCATTGGCGATAGACCGCGGCCGATTCATCGTGCCGACCCAGGGTGTAGAGCGCCACGCCCAGGCATTCGAGCGCGCGCACATTGCGCCCGTCCAGGCGGATCGCCTGCCGAAAGCACTCCGCGGACTGCTCGATATGCTCCCTGTGCTGGGCGTGATTGCGCAGAAACAGACCCCGCATGTAATGGCCGCGTGCATAGTTCGGCACCTGCTGCAGCAGGCGGGTATGCGCCTCGAAGGCCTCGTCCAGGCGCTCCCGGGCCTCCAGCACCACCGCCAGGTTGCTCAGCGCGTTGTAATGGCCGGGGTTGCACTCCAGCGCGCGGCGGTAACAGGCCTCGGCTTCGGCCAGACGCCCGCATTCCTTGTGGATGTTGCCCAGATTGTTGTGTGCGTCAGGATGGCGGGGCGTGATCTGCAGCGCCGTGCGGATCAGCGCGACCGCCTCGTCGCTGCGCCCGCGCTGATGCGACAGCACGCCGAGAAAATGCAGGGCGTCGGGCTGCGCCACCTGCATGTCCAGCACCTCGCCGTACAGGCTCTCGGCAGCGTCCAGATCGCCCGTCTGGTGGGCCTGGATCGCCCGCTGCAGCGCAGCCGCGTACGGCCTCGGCATGGCCTTGACGGCCTTGCGCGAACGACGGAACGGACGGGCGGCGGCACTCATGCGTGACATTCCTCAGCCGATCAACACAGTGAAACAACCGAGCACGATCGTGCCCCCATGCGCGCAGCTATCCCCCAGCCGTGCGGCCGGTTGGCCGCCGATCAGCACCTTGGGCGACCCCATCACGATGCTGTCCGGCGGCCCCACGCAGGTGGCCATGTCGCCCAGGCGGGCGGCCGGCAGGCCGCCGATCAGCACCGTCGGCTTGCCGGGCGCCGTGATCGGGCCGCCGACATGCGGCACGACGCCCGTCACCATGGGGCAGACGTGCAGGTCGGTAAGGCGGGCGGCTGGCTGCATGGGTCAGCGCTCCGGAAGCGCGGCAATACACGCGGCGAGTGCGTAAGAACGGCATGACTGGAACATCCGGCATCTCCCCTGATTTCGCGCAGCCAAGCCGAACCCGCCAAGCGGACCGACATGGCACTCCATCGTTAAGGTGCGTAAAAAGCCGGTGGATTTGATCACCGGGCCGGTTTTGCCGGCCGTGAAAGACTGCCGATGCCGCGGAAGCCGGGAAAGACGCAATTGAGGACCACGCGAGGTGGCACGATCTGCACATCCCGGTTCCTCGCCTGCCCCAATAGGGTCCGGCCGGCACCGCTGTGCAGCGGAAGCTGCCCCGCCGGTTGCCGTGCAGTGCTCGGGGCGACGTCCTCGGCCGGCGCCGATGGCGAGAAAGCGCGCGTACGCCGCACGCCGAAGCCTCGCCTCAGGAAAGTCGCAGTTGCTTGAGCGCTTTGCTCTTGATCACCGCGAAGAAGCCCTTCTTCACGCGCGTGCCCTTGTCCTCGGCCAGCACATCAAGGCTCAACAGCCTGCTAATCATCTGTCGGATCTGTGCCATCTCCCATCATCTTCGGAAACGCCTTTGGGTTACTGATCAAACTATGCGCCAGCTTGTAGCGCAGCCAAGCCTCCTGATTCGAGTAAACCGGGCTTCCATCGGCTCCGGTGACCGACCAGTCCGCTTCCCAAGGCGGGAGGACGCGTGTGCCGTTAACGTAGAATTTGACAATGTCTCGTAGCGGGTAGTCGGGATCATCCCAGTAGCGACAAGTAAAGCACAGCTCCGAGGAAGTGATTGCGAGGTACCCTCCTTTGTCGGGTGGCAGCTTGTCCTTGCGAGCCATTTTGCCGAGGTCGCCGAGGCCGTCCAACACGAAATGGACCTTCGCGTACACAGCACAGTATCCTGGGTGCGAAGCAACCATGGCGATGCCACCTTTGCATGCACGGCGGACAGCCTTGACGAACTGAGCGTGCACCCAGTAGTGAGACTTCGCCTGCTTCTTTCCGTGAATACCCTCCATGTCAGTTAGCGATTTCTGGGTATCATTGCTCAGCTTCTTTCCGGTTTCATTAAGACTGCGCGTAGGTGAATAGCGAGAAGCAAGCAAAGAGTTGACGTAGACCTGACGTGTGGTCGGCAGGATACCTCTCGTGCGATTATTCTCATCGAGCTTCTCGCCCTTGCGAAATCGCTCCGTCACCGATTCGGGGGTCGCGCCTAATTCCCCGTATCCTTGCCACATTCTCTTGAACGCCACACCCGTTCCAAGGTTTGACGCATTGTTGAAATCGTCAGCGAAACGGACCCGACCATCGGTGAGCTTATAGGGTTGCATACCGCGGGCGCCCGAAATGCCGTACTGAAGATCTACAAAATCAGTATTGGAATCCATGGTTGCGAACATCCCCTGGAAGTCGAGCCGATCAAGCATTCGACCATCTCCCACCGGATTAACTCCGCCGACCAAGCCGGGATAACTGAACAACAAATACTTAATGGCCGGCTTGTACTTCTGAAGCTTGTCGCGCGGAATCTTTCGTAATTCAGCAATTACGGCCGTACCGAGCGGCTTCGGTGTCTTACCCAGCAACTTGTGAAGTTCATTAAGGCTACTGCGCGACCAAGTGATCGAGTCTTCCTTGCACAATGCCTCGAACACCTTGATATCAAATGTGACGTCAACGCCCCCCACTTTGAATGCCATAACAATCTCCTAGCCTATATGCAAACGATAGATGCAGCGCAGTCTTGAAAAGGATTCGAACCAAACCAGGTTCAAATGCACTTTTCCGTGCCCAAGAGAATGAATTCGTTTTATTTGTAAAACCGATTCACTCAAACCCATACGAAAACTACCCACTCGCCGCCGCCCGCACCTTATCAATCCGCTCCGCATCCATTATCCTTGTCAGGAACGCACGCAAGATCTCATCCAGCATCGAATTAGTCGGAATCACGTCGATGATGCTGCAGCGAAACAGGGGAAAAGTGCTTCCAAGAGATACAAGTAAGAGCAGGCTTCGACCCCTTTCTTACAGGGGTAGCTCAAGACCAGCAACCAGTATTGGCCATACGTGTACACACCAACCAACCCGCAGCTCTCTTGACAACGAATTGATCAAAACGCATAGCTGAACTCCCCACCGTTCACGCTGATGCTCGCCCGCTCGATCGGCTTACCTTCGATCGTCCGATTGAGGAACTCGCGCGAAATGTCCGGCAGCATCGTGTTGGTGAGAATCGCATCGATCATGCGGCCGCCCGATTCGCTCTCGGTGCAGCGCTCGACCACCAGCTTCACCACGTCGTCGCCGTACTCGAACGGGATCCTGTAGCGGGCTTCGATGCGCTTCTTGATGCGGCCCAGCTGCAGCTTGACGATCTCGCCGAGCATCTCGGGGCTGAGTGGGTAGTAGGGGATGGTGACCAGGCGACCGAGCAGCGCGGGCGGGAAGATCTGCAGCAGCGGCTCGCGCAGCGCCTTGGCCATGCCCTCGTGGTCGGGCATCAGCTCCGGGTCCTTGCACAGGCTGGCGATCATGTCGGTGCCGGCATTGGTCGTCAGCAGGATCAGGGTGTTCTTGAAGTCGATCGAGCGACCTTCGCCATCCTCCATCACGCCCTTGTCGAAGACCTGGAAGAAGATTTCGTGCACGTCCGGATGGGCCTTCTCCACCTCGTCCAGCAGCACCACCGAATACGGCTTGCGACGCACTGCCTCGGTGAGCACGCCGCCCTCGCCGTAACCGACATAGCCGGGAGGCGCGCCCTTGAGCGTGGAGACGGTGTGCGCCTCCTGAAACTCGCTCATGTTGATGGTGATGATGTTCTGCTCGCCGCCGTAGAGTGCCTCGGCCAGCGCCAGCGCGGTTTCGGTCTTGCCCACGCCGGAGGTGCCGGCGAGCATGAACACGCCGATCGGCTTGTTCGGGTTGTCCAGGCCGGCGCGCGAGGTCTGGATGCGCTTGGCGATCATCTCCATCGCGTGGTCCTGGCCGATCACCCGCTTGCCCATCAGCCCGGCCAGGTTCATCACGGTCTCGAGCTCGCTCTTGACCATGCGGCCGACCGGGATGCCGGTCCAGTCGGAGACCACCGCGCCGACGGCGATCATGTCCACGGTGGGGAGGATCAGCGGGCTTTCGCCTTGCAGCTCGGACAGCTGCGCCTGCAGTCCCTTCAGCTCTTCCAGCGCTGCCGCACGGGCCGCGGCATCGAATTCGGCCGGCTCGGCGACATCCTCGGCCACGGCTTCGGCGTTGGCCGAAGCTTCCAGCTTGCTGCCCGTGCCTTCCACCGGGGCCGCATCGCCGCGGAGCTTCGCGCGGATGGCGAGGATCTTCTCGACCAGCGCCTTCTCGGCCTGCCAGTCGGCCTCGAGCTTTTCCAGCCGCGCGTTCTGGGTGACCAGCTTGTCGCCAGCGGAGGCTTCACGCTCGGCTACGTCCACGCCCACCGTCTTTTCGCGGGCGATGATCGCCAGTTCGGTCTCCAGCGCCTGGATGCGCTTGCGGGTGTCGTCCACCTCCGGCGGTACCGCGTGCTGGCTGATCGCCACGCGGGCGCAGGCGGTGTCGAGCAGGCTCACCGCCTTGTCCGGCAGTTGGCGCGCAGGTATGTAGCGATGCGACAGACGCACGGCCGCCTCCAACGCCTCGTCGAGGATCTGCACCTTGTGATGCTTCTCCATCACGCTGGCGACGCCGCGCATCATCAGGATGCCCTTCTCCTCGCTCGGCTCGTCGACCTGCACGGTCTGGAAGCGGCGGGTAAGCGCGGGGTCCTTCTCGATGTGCTTCTTGTATTCGGCCCAGGTGGTGGCGCCCACCGTGCGCAGGTTGCCGCGCGCCAGCGCGGGCTTGAGCAGGTTGGCCGCGTCGCCGGTACCGGCCGCGCCGCCGGCACCCACCAGGGTGTGTGCCTCGTCGATGAACAGGATGATCGGCTTCGGCGACGACTGTACTTCCTCGATCACCTGGCGCAGGCGGTTCTCGAACTCGCCCTTCATGCTGGCGCCGGCCTGCAACAGGCCCACGTCCAGCGTGCGCAACTCGACATCCTTGAGCATCGGCGGCACGTCGCCGGCGACGATGCGCAGGGCGAAACCTTCGACCACCGCCGTCTTGCCCACGCCCGCCTCGCCCACCAGCATCGGGTTGTTCTGCCGGCGGCGCATGAGGATGTCCACCACCTGGCGGATCTCCTCGTCGCGGCCCACGATGGGATCGATCTTGCCGCTGCGCGCCTGCTCGGTGAGGTCGACGGTGAACTGCTTGAGCGCCTCCTGCTTGCCCATCTGCGCCGGGCCCATCGCGCCGCTGGCTTCGCCCGGCGCCGCGCCGCCCATCTTGAAGCCATCCGACGCGCTCTGGTGGTCTTCGGGCGAGCCGTCGACCACCTCGCGGAATTTTTCGGTGAGCGTCTCGGACTTGATCTTCTCGAACTCCTTCGAAATGCCGATGAGCGCGTTGCGCAGGCTGCGCGTCTGCACGACGCCCACGATGAGATAACCCGTGCGCACCTGCGCCTCGCCGAACATCAGCGTGGCAAACACCCAGCCGCGCTCGACGGCTTCCTCCACGTTGCTGGAGATGTCCGAGATGCTGGTGGAACCGCGCGGCAGGCGGTCCAGCGCGTCGGTCACGTCGCGCACCAGGTTGGACGGGTTGAGGTTGAACTGCTTGATGATGCGATGCAGATCCGAGTCCTGCAGCTGCAGGATCTGGTGGACCCAGTGCACCAGCTCGACATACGGGTTGCCCCGCAGCTTGCAGAACACGGTGGCGCTCTCGATGCCGCGGTAGGCAAGCTTGTTGAGCTTGCCAAACAGGGCGATGCGACTGATATCGGCCATGATGCTTGAATCCTCGAACGGTTAGCTGGGTGATCGCGCGCACGCCGCGCGCACGGTGATGTTCGGCTGGCAGTGGCACGGTGCGTCGCGCATGCGCTCAATGCACCGGCTTGAGTACGACGTGATCGGCATCGGTCGACTGCTGCAATCGGCCCAGCCAGCTGGTGAGGCCCATGCGCCCGCTCTGACCCAGTTGCATGGCTGGCACCTCGTCGCGCCTGAGCACCAGTTGCACGTCCCAGGACTTCTCTTCGCCCACATAGCCTTTCACGGCCGCGACCAGCTGCTGCAGCGCCACGCCGCCGGGCAGGAAATGGTTGAACTGCGCGCCGCTGAGCGGACCGAGCCGCAGGCGAAAGCGCTGCTGCGTGCCCCAGACGTACTGGCCCGTGACCGCGGTAACGCCGAGGCTCGCCACGTCGCTCGACGCACCCAGCCGTAAACGCGAGGGCGCGGGCAGGCGCATCCACTCGCCGACGAATTCGATCACGCGTACCGTGACGCGGAAGAAATCCTGCAGCAGCGTTGCCAGCCCTTCCGCATTGCGGGCCTGCTGCAGCAGGCGGCCGGCGAAGAAGCGCCGGAAGCGATCCGGCATCACGTCGCGATCACCCAGATGCGGCGTGGCCAGGCCCACCAGTGCGCCGACGTAGAGGCCGAAGCGATCCTGCTCTGGCCGGTCGTACTGCACGGTGGGCTGCGCGTCGGCCCAGGCCCGATAGAACAGGCCCATCATGCGGTGATGGAAGATGTTGGCAAACGCCGTGAACGTGTCGTCGCGCGCGTTGATCCGTCGATCCAGCGCGTATTCGGTCAGGTGCAGCGGCAGCGCGGCATTGGGGCCGAACAGACCGAAGAACAGGCCGTGCATGCGCGGCGGCCGTCCCTCGTGCGATTTCTCGAAGCGGTCGACCATGCGCGGCGCAAACGCCAGCGAAGGGGTCTGGCACAGACGCACCGGGTCCTCGACGGGCTTGGTCGACTCGCCCATGCGCGGGCGGTCGGGATAGGCGCACTCGATGCGCCGGATCGCCTCGAAAAACTCGAAGCTCTCCGGGTGCTCGTGCAGCGCCGACTCCAGCGCTACAGGGTCTGGCGCTTGCCGAGTCGCGCGGGCCATCGGGCCACCTCATTGCGTTCCAGGGTGCGCAGCACGGTCTCGGTGAACGAGTTCACCGAGACGTAGCGCGCGAAGAAATGCTGCATCACCGAGCCCAGCAGGAAGGCCCCGGTGCCTTCAAAAGCACCGTCGTCACAGGTCAACGTGATCTCCAGCCCACGGCCGAAGCTGATCGGGCCAGGCACCGGAATGCGTCGCACGATGGCCGCGGAATGCACCGACTTCACGCCCTCGATCTGGCGCCGCGCGCCGGAGTCGAACTCGTCGCAATACAGCGTGAGCATCTCGCGCAGTGCCGACGCGCCCTGCTCGTTGCCCTCGCCCAGCAGCGAGGTGTAATTGAGTTGCAGGTGGCTGAGCAGGCGCCAGGCCGTCTCGCCCGTCGCGGTGGGGGCGCGCGGCTTGGTCGGGCCGGCCACACAGCGGATCGCCTGCACCGGCGCGCCGGCCTCCATGGTGAAGTCGGTGTGCGATTTTCCCACCGGCATGGTCAACGGCAGATCGCGATTGGTGCACAACAGCTGCATGCCGATCTGGCGCAGCGAGGTGGAATACGGCGCATCGCTGGCATCGACCAGGGCAATGAACATCTCGCTGCCGATGTAGCTGGAGCGCGCGCCATGCAGCTTCTGCCGCGACGACAGCAGACGCGGTTCGCGCCGCACCGTGTAGAACGCAGCCGTACCGCTGTGCCAGGTACGCTCGTCGCAGCCGTAGAACGGCTGGAAGCTCAGCTCCGGCTCCTGCCGGTCGCCGAAGCCCTCGACCTGGCTGATCGAGTGGATCTCGAAATCCATCGGACGCGTGCGGTCGGCCAGCACGTGGTATTCGGTCTTGCCCTGCTGCAGATGGATGCGGTCGGCGCGGCGCGGGAACAGGTTGATCGCCGGCGTGCAGAACAGCCGGAAGTTGCCCGCATCCACCGCATTGTGCAAGCGTGCCACGCTACGATCGAACAGCACGTCGATCTCGAACTCGCTGCCCTGCGAACGCGCCAGCACCGGGCGCAGGCCGGTGAACACTGCGAACAGGAAACGTTCGGGGCAGGCGAAGTATTCCTGCAGCAGCCGATAGCCGCTGAACGAACGCGCGGTATAGGGAATCAGCGCCTCGCTGTCATCGAAGCCCTTGGCGTGGATCGCGCTCGCATCGCAGGTTTCGCTGACCGTGCTGCCCGCGGCGCCGGGCGCACGCACCACATAGGCCACCGCGTTGCCCAGCAACTGCTCGTACAGCCGCTTGGGCAACTCGTCGGCGCCCGCGATGAAGATTGGCAGCTGATCCAGCGCCAGCGCGCTGGCCGGTGCGCCGGTGGTGACCCGGAACTTCAGCCGCAGTCCGGCACGCACGGTCTTGCCCGTGGGCAAGGGCACGCCGGCGGCGGCCACGGCGGCGGGCGTCTCGAAGTACTTCGCCTCGGTCAGCTCCAGCGGCCACAGCGTGACATCGTGCGCGGTGCGGTACTCGCACGCGGTGCGGTCGTCGCGGCCGGTCTGGCTGCGCAATGCCGCGTGCCGCGCGACCGTGTGTCCGGTGACCAGCGCAGCCTCCTTCGGATCGGGCTGCAGCTGCACCACGGCCATCGAGGGCACCGGGGCGAGGTAATGGGGATAGACCATCTCCAGCAGGTGCTGGGTGAACACCGGGTACTGTGCGTCGAGCTTGAGCTGGACCCGCGCAGCGAGGAAGGCGAACCCCTCCAGCAGCCGTTCCACATACGGATCGGCACACTCGAAGCCCTCGAGGCCGAGGCGGCCGGCAATCTTCGGATACTCGCGCGCAAACTCGCCGCCCATTTCGCGCACGTGCTGCAATTCGCGGTTGTAGTAACGGAGCAGGCGGGGGTCCATGGCGATCAACCAAACCCTTCGGTCACGTGGAAGGCGCCCGTTTCCAGATCCACTTCGGTCTTCAGATAGAGATTCAGCGGAATCGGTTGTGCCCACATTTCCGATTCGATGCTGAACACCAGCGACTGGTGATCCATGCGCCCGGAATTCGCGTTCACCGTGACGCGCAGCGTGCTCGCCGTGAGCCGCGGCTCGAAGGCCACGATGGCGTCGCGGATCTGCCGCTGCAGCACGCTGGCATCCATGCCCGAGAGCGCCATGCCGGTAAGATCGGGGATGCCGAAGTTGAGCACCGAGCGCGCTACTTCCGGGAAGTCGGCGAGTTCCTCCTCGGCGCTGAGGTTCACGCAATTGAGCAGCCAGGACATGTCGCGCGTGACGCACTCGCGCAGGCGGCTGGCCGAGATCACGCGCTTCTCGCGGCTCTCGTCGCCCTTGCCCGGCTCGTCGTCGGTGAGGCGGTCGAGCAGCGAGGGCTGCAGCCGTTCCTGGGTGGTGAGCTCAGCCATGACGCGCCCTGCCCGCTCAGCCGACGTCGAAAGTGATGGTGCGGACGTCCAGCAGGGGATACTCGCCCGCGTCGGTAGCCAGCATCCGCTGGCCGGAACCCAGGTAGAAGTCGTCGCCCAGATCGGTCCAGCCGGTCCTGCGCGCCAGCACGATCTCGCTGTCGCCGGAGCGCTCCGCGCCCGGGTAGCGGCACGGCACGAATCCGATGGCCTGGCCGCCGTTGGACCAGGTGATCTGCACGGGCGCCCAGACCTTGTCGCGCAGATCGGTCGGCGCTTCGAAGGTCAGCTCGCGGATGCGCGAGAACGGTACCCAGGCGTAGCCGCCCTTGATGATGATTTCCAGGCACGGGCCAAAGCGGGGATCGGCATCGGCGATCCACTCGAACGGTACGCCGTCTATGCTGCCGCTTGCCGGCTCGGCCCGATCGAACGCCTGTGCGCGCAGCGTGGCGGCAGCGTCGTGCCGGCCCTCGCTGTTGAGCTTGAGCGCCTGCAGAAGCAGGGCCAGCCATTGCGCGGGCTCGCCGATCACCAGCGGTGCGCGCTTGCCCTCCAACACATCGACGCGCTCGAGCTCGCCGGCCAGCGCGACCGCGTACGCGCCCACCATCAGCGCATTCAGCGGGTCGAGTTCACCGGCCACTTTCAGCTGGTTCTGCGCCCGCTCCCACTGCCCGAGCAGGGAGAGCAACTGGAACAGGAATACCCGGCGTTTCGCATCCGCCGGGCGGGAGCGAATCTGTGCCGCCAGCTCCTGCATCGCCTCGTCCAGGCGACCTTCCTTGAGCAGGTTTTCGGGAGTGATATCCACGCGCGGGCCTTTGATGACGGAAACGGCGAAGTCATGCGCCATGCCACTGGGCAAGGCGGTAACACATCGTCATTCCGGCGCGAACCGGAATGACGAAGCGTGCCTGGATCAGCTTGCTCAGGCCTTGGCGACGCCCTGGATGTCGTAGCTGAATTCCTTCGCGCCACCCTGCGCCGCACCCTTGTCGTCCTGCGGCTGGAACGAGTACTTGAACTTGCCGAAGTGCAGCGTGATGTTCTCGGTGAGGCGATCCTCGCCACCGCTGCCGCCGGTGGAGTAGGAGGTGACCAGGATGCCTTCGCTCAGCTCCAGCGTGAGGAAGTCGGTCTGCTCGCCGGTCGCGTTGGTCACGTACAGCCACGCGGTGTCGATGCGGCCGCCCGTGCACACCGCATCCAGCAGCGCGTTGGAGCAGCTGTCGACGTACTTGGTGATCGAAATGTCCTGCACGTGGGCCTTGCCGCCGCTGGCGCCCGAACCGCCGTGCAGGTCACCGGTGTTGCTGGCGCCCCACGACCACGCAAGAATCGGCACCTCGCCGGTGTGCTTCTTGTGCTTGGAGGAACCCTCGATCTTGACCTTGCCCGAGCCAAACTTGATGTGCATGTCGAATGCCATGAAACCTCTCCTCACTCACCTGATGATTGTTGACGCCGTCCGGGGACGCCCCCGCGCCGGTCGATCTGCTGGTACTGCCTGAATTCATCGGGACATCGCCAGTCGCTGACGTCCGACGCTTTACCGGAATGCGAGACGTCCTTGTCGCAGTCGCGCCTCCGCCATCTCCATCACGGCGGCTCCGGACGGTCGCGAACGATCCGCCACGATCCGGAGCCGCTTCAGACTCAGGACTTCGCCGCCGACGGCAGTCGCGAGACCAGACGCAGCGACACCGTGAGTCCCTCAAGCTGATAGTGCGGTTTGAGATAGAACTTGGAGGTGTAATAGCCCGGCGCACCTTCCACTTCCTCCACCACCACCTCGGCGGCCGACAGCGGCTTGCGCGCCTTGGTCTCCTCGCTGGAGTTGGCCGGATCGCCGTCGACGTACTTCATCACCCAGTTGGTGAGCCAGCTCTGCATCTGGTCGCGGCTGCTGAACGAGCCGATCTTGTCGCGCACGATGCACTTCAGGTAATGCGCAAAGCGGCTGGCCGCAAACAGGTACGGCAGGCGGCAGCTCAATGCCGCGTTGGCGGTCGCGTCGGGGTTGTCGTACTCCTCCGGCTTGGCCAGCGACTGTGCGCTGATGAACGCAGCCATGTCGGAGTTCTTGCGGTGCACCAGCGGGATCAGTCCCATCTTGTCCAGCTCTGCCGAGCGGCGGTCGGTGATGGCGATCTCGGTGGGGCACTTCATGTCCACGCCGCCGTCGTCGCTGGGGAAGGTGTGCGTAGGCAGGCCTTCCACCGCACCACCGGACTCGATGCCGCGGATGCGCGAGCACCAGCCGTAGGCCTTGAACGAGCGATTGATGTTCACCGCCATCGCGTACGCCGCGTTCTGCCACGTGTACTTGGACGAGTCGGCGCCGGCGGTGTCTTCCTCGAAGTTGAACTCCTCCACTGGGTCGGTGGCCGAACCGTACGGCAGGCGGGCCAGCGTGCGCGGCATCGCCAGTGCGAGGTACTTGGCGTCGTCCGACTCGCGCAGCGAGCGCCATGCGGCATAGTCGGGCGTCGAGAAGATCTTGGCCAGATCGCGCGGGTTGGACAGCTCGTTCCAGCTTTCCATCCCCATCAGCGACGAATTGGCGGCCGCGATGAACGGCGCGTGCGCGGCGGCGGCCACCTGGCCGATGCCGGCGAGCATCTCCACGTCCGGCGGGCTGTGGTCGAAGTAGTAGTCGCCGACCAGGCAACCGTAGGGCTCGCCGCCGAGCTGGCCGTATTCCTCTTCGTACATCTTCTTGAAGATCGGGCTCTGGTCCCAGGCCGTGCCCTTGTAGCGTTTCAGCGTCTTGCCCAGCTCCTTCTTGGAGATGTTCATCACGCGGATCTTCAGCTGCTGGTCCGTCTCGGTGTTGTTCACCAGGTGGTGCAGGCCGCGCCACGCGCTTTCCAGCTTCTGGAAATCCTCGTGGTGCATCACGTGATTGAGCTGCTCGCTGATCTTGCGGTCGAGCTCGGCCACGTAGGCGTTGATGGTCTGGGTGACGTCCTCGGAGACGATGTCGGACTTGTTGAGCACCTGCTCGGCGAGCGTGCGCACGGCGGATTCGACTTCCTCCTTCGCGCGATCGCTCTTGGGCTTGAACTCCTTGCTCAGCAGGGCGGCGAAATCGCCGGCTTCAAGGGTTTCGGTGGCGCCGCTGTGTTCGGCCAGTTTTTCGGTTGCCATGTGTGCTTACTCCCCGTCCTTGCTGTCGCCGGGTTTGGGTGCCGACACCAGTGATTGCAGCAGCGCCGGATCGTTGATCGCCTGCGCGATGAGTTTCTCGGCACCTGCCTTGCCGTCCATGTAGGTACCGAGGTTGGCCAACTGGGTGCGTGCCTCCAGCAGCTTGGCGACCGAGCTCACCTTGCGCGCTACGGCGGCAGGCGAGAAGTCGTCCATGCTTTCGAACGTGATGTCGACGTTGAGGTTGCCCTCGCCCGTCAGCGTGTTCGGTACCGCGAACGAGACGCGCGGCTTCATCGACTGCAGGCGCTGGTCGAAGTTGTCGACGTCGATCTCCATCGCCTTGCGCTCCTCGATACCGGGCAGCTCGGCGTTGTTGGCACCGGAGAGATCCGACATCACACCCATCACGAACGGAACCTGCACGGTCTTCTGGGCGCCATAGACCTCGACGTCGTACTCGATCTGAACGCGTGGTGCGCGGTTCCTCGCGATGAATTTCTGACTGCTTTGCTTGGCCATGCCTGTGTCTCCTTGAAAAGGGTCGACCGGTTGTGAAGGCGTATCGGGAGCGTCGTGAGCACGCATCGTCACCAGCCGCGGGTTCCCGCCGCAGATGCCGTGTTGGTCACATGACGAGATCCCCTTGACTGCTGGAATGGATCAGGTCGCACCGGGCGACCGCTTCATGCATGGCACCGACCGCGGGCACCGGGGCCCGGACGATCGGGTGGCAAGCTTTTCTACTGAGTTAGTGCGCAGCACTGCGCGCGATCCGGTCAGCCTCGTCCCAAAGAGATTCAGCGTACATTCAGCATCTCTGCTGAATCGAGCATTCATGCGCCGTGCGAGCACATTCGCCCGATTCAGGCGCCGGGCAGCCTTGCCGGCCGTTGGTCGGCCGGGCTGCCAACCAGCGAGGTCTGAATGACGCGGCGGCAAACGGAGCGACGGGCTCCTGGCGTCAGGACTGCAGTTCGCGCTGCAGCCAGGCGCGCGCCAGACGCCACTCGCGTTGCACCGTAGCTGGCGAAATGCCCAGGGCCGTGCCGATCTGGTCGGCATTGAGGCCGACAAAGAAACGCATCGACACAATGCCCGCCTGGCGCTGATCGATCTGCTCAAGCGCCTCCAGGCATTCGAGCAGGGCAACGTAGTCCACGTCCGGCGTCAGCGAGCCGGAGATCTCCGACAGTTCCATGCGATCGCACCGCTGCGGCCTCTTGGCGGCCTGGCGCCGGCGAGCCGCATCGACCAGCACCTCGCGCATGGCGCGGGCAGCGACACCCAGCAGATGGCCCCGATTCTCCCATTCGGGCGTGCTGTTGCCGCCGAATACCTTGAGGTAGGCCTCATTGACCAGCGCGGTGGCACTGAGCGTGCGCTCGCTGCTGTTCTGGCGCAGTTGTGCTCCGGCAAGCCGATGAAGCGCGGCATACATCTGGCGCAGTGCCTCGTCCATCGCATCCTGATCACCTGCCTGGGCGGAATGCAGCAGGCGGGTCACTTCGGACTGTTTGTCGAGCACGTTCATGCAGCACTCCCATCGCTTCGGTTAGCGGCCACGGTCGCATCGACCGGACACGCCACCTCCGGCCGTGACGTGGTCGACGAGATGTGACTGCGCGCCGTCGACTCCAGTTCCCGCAGCGCCTGCGCCTGGCGGCTGCAGACGCCCCAATGCGTGGTGGCGATGGCCTCAGCCGTGGCCGCCAACCCCATCGCCTGACGAAAATTGCCTTGTGCCACGGCGATTCGCGCCTGCAACCATGCTGCTTCCAGCGCGCGAAGGCTCTGCGCGGTGGCATGACTGCGCTCGTTGAAGCCCTGCACGGCCGCCAGCCAGATCGACGCCTGGTTGATCTGGTCACGCGCCAGCGCCACCTCGCCCAGCCCGACGAGACTGGCCGCATAGCTCTCCGGGGACACCTGCTGGCAACGGCCATCGAGCCCGTCGCGCGCCTGGCGAAAATACTGTTCCGCCTGCGCGACTTGACCATGATGCAAGGTGACCGTGCCGAGCGTATCGAGTGCTCCGGCCAGATTGGTGGCGGCCCAGACCGACCGGCTGGCAGCGCGCTTGTGCAGCTCCTCCAGATGAGGCAGCAACAGCGCAGCGGCATCGGCGTCGCGCCCCAGCTGCAGGTACTGGCGCGCAAGCGCGTTGAGCGTGCCGAGATAGAAGTCCGGGGAGGCACCGGCATAATGCGCGGCAATCCGGGTGGAGCGCTCCAGCGCACTGATGGCATCGGTGGTGCGTCCCACCTGTGCCAGCGCGCCGCCGAAGTAGCCAAGCAGTGCCGCGAGACTCGGGCCTGGCGTGCCGATGGATTTGTCGTAATCGGCGATCGCCTGACGAAATCCCCGCAGGGCGTCGGCCGGATGCAGCCGCATCGACACCAGTGCCAGCACGAAGTGGTAGTAGATCCGGGTAGGGTCGTCGTGGACGTAAAGCCGGTCCGCCTCCCTCACCGCACGTCCTGCGCTGGCCATGGCCGCTTCGTCCTGTCGCTCCGCCCCCTCCGTCATCGCCAGCACGGCGAGCGCCTGCAGATGCAGTTCTGGATTGACTCGCGGGTAAGCCTCCAGTTGCGCAAGAAGGCCGCGAATCTGCCGGTCGATGTCATGCAGCGGCACGTCCAGCACGCCGAGATGGTTATAGAGCTGGTTGATGCGTACCCGCAGGATTGCCTGCGCGTGGTTTCCCGGCGCCCGCGAAAGCAGCGCAATCGCCTCGTGGTCAGCCACGATCGCCGAGGGCAGATTGATCAGCGTGGAGTAACCGCGCCCGAGTGCCGCCATCACCTCGCCGCGTTCCAGTACGGTGGCGTGGTAAGTGCCCTGCAATCGCGTGGCCTCCTGGAGCAGGGTGACTGCCGGCTCGCCAAGGCTGAGCTGGTTGTAGGAGCGTGCCATCGAAAGCAGCAGCCTTACCCGGATCGGCGCTGCGATATCGCGACGTTTCATGAGCTCGGCGGCACCGCGATCCAGCACCTGGCGCACGGTGACGTGGCTGCCGCCCGCGTGGGTGGGATCGGCATTCTCGAACAAGTCCTGCAGGAAGCCGGCGATGGCGCGGGTCTGATCCCGCTCCAGCTCCACCTTGCGCAGCTGGCTTTCACGCTCGGCCAGGAAGCTGGCCAGCACCAATACGAGCAGCGCGGCCATGCCGAGCCCCCGCCGATGCCGGCGCAGAAAAAGGGCCACCCGGTACCAATGGTGTCCGCGCCGCGCGCGCACCGGCCGCAGATCCAGGAAATGCTCCAGATCGGCACTGAACTCGGCGACGTTGGCGTAACGATCGGCCGGATCGCGCCGCAACGCCTTCATCACGATGGCGTCGATATCGGCCGGCACGTCCCGCCGTAGCTTTCCCGAGACGGCACGATCGCGCCGATGCCGCCGGCTGGGCGGCAACAGGCGACCGGTGACGATGGCGTTGGACAGATCCAGCGGCGAATCCGTGTCGCCTTCGCCAAACGGCCGTTCGCCGCATACCAGCTGATACAGCACCACGCCCAGCGACCACACATCGGCATTCGCGCCCAGCGGCTCGCCGCGCACCTGTTCGGGGCTGGCATAGGCCAGGGTCAGGGCACGCTGCATGGTCATGGTGTGCGTGCCCGCCACCCCGCCGACCTGATCGAGCAGCCTGGCAATGCCGAAATCGAGCAGTTTGGGCTCGCCGCTGGCAGTGACCAGGATGTTCGCGGGCTTGATATCCCGGTGGATCACCATGCGTTCGTGGGCATGGCGCATCGCGGCGCAGACCTTGAGGAACAGCACCACGCGCTTGCGCAAGGACAGACCCTGGCGGTCGCACCACTGGTCGATGCGCTCACCTTCGACGTATTCCAGTGCCAGAAACGGGCGGCCGTCGCGGGTACTGCCGCCATCGATAAGGCTGGCGATGCCCGGATGATTGAGCGAGCCGAGAATGCGCCGTTCCTCCGCGAAGCGCTTGAGCACGCCGGGCGTGAGCAGGCTGCCGGTATTGATGAACTTGAGCGCGACCTGCTGGCGGATCTCGTCGGCAGCGCCCTCGTTGATCAGCCGCTCGGCCTGGTAAACCACGCCCATGCCGCCCTCGCCAAGCTGGCGAATGATGCGGTAGCGGCTGTTGCCGGCGCCCTCCACGAGGGAACCGACCTGGTCGCGCCTGTCTCCGGCAAGCAGCACATGAAGGGGGGAATCGCTGGTGTTGTCCGCAGCCTGCAGCATCCAGCCGACCTCATCGAGCAGGCTCTGGTCACCGGCGCAGGCAGCCTCGACATAACCCTCCCGCAGCGCCGGCTCAAGCTCCAGCGCTGCCAGCGCAATGGGCTTGGCGCGTGCATAGCACCGTCTGCGCGCTTCGTTCATGCGGCCACCCCCCGGAATGGTGCCACTCAAAGTACGAGTCGGATAATATAAAACGTCCCGACCCATCCGGCGAGTGCAGGTGCCGCAGTTCGGTAGCAACCGGCCCGTCACGCGGAACCAGCGCGGGCGCGGTGAGGTGGTTTCCAGCTTCGTCGAGCGACAGCGACCGCAGGAAGATCCGCGACGTTGGCTCGACAATCGGCCGACTCACGGCAACGGCATGGTCAGCGTCGGCGCAAGTCTGCCGGCGGGACAGTTCGTGGAAGAAGGCGATTGCTCGCAGCGCGGCGCGTAAGGGGTTCCCCTCAGCCGCCACGCCGCGCGCACCACTCCTGGCGGGCGACCAGCCCGGCGCCGAGCGCAGTGCCCAGTGCCAGCAGGTACCAGGTAATGGCGTAGCCGAGGTGGTGGTTGGGAAAATGGATCACCGTGAGACCGTCGGCAGGCCACCGGGCGGCGCTGGCGTCGGCATCGACGAAAAACGGCGCGACCTGCGCCGCCGGCAGCTGGTGTGCGGCGGCGATGGCGGCCACATCGCGCGAGTACCAAAGCCCCCTGCCCGGCCGGTTGCGGCGCAGGAAGCCGCCGCCCGGTTCGCTGAAGCGCAGCAGCCCGGTGAGCGTGACCTCGCCCGCGGGCGGTGCGGCGTGCGCGAACGCCGGTGTGCCCGGCAGCGAGGCCGGGACCCAGCCGCGGTTGACCAGCACGATGAAGCCGCGCTTGCTGCGCAGCGGGGTCATCACCCAGAAGCCGTAGCCCTGCTCGCTGGTGCCGCGGACCAGGGTCTGGTCGTGGCCGAGAAAACTGCCGCGCAGCTGCACGTGCAGGTACTGCCGGTGCCCCGCCTCGATCCGCGGCCACGAGGTGGGCCCGGGCGCGGCCACCGGCAGGGCGTGCACGCGAGTGGCCACGTCATGGATCAGCTTGAGCTTCCAGCCCAGCCGATGCACCTGCCAGTTGCCCAGCGCGATGAAACCGGCGAACACCAGTGCGGCCAACACCGCCCAAGCGAGCAGCGTGGCGATGCCGCGCGGCGCGCGACCGCGTGCGGCCGCAGTGCCCGGCAGCGGATTCACGCGTGCGGACTGTGCTGCATGTAGGTGGGCGACATCGGCATCATGTTGGCGTTCTCGTTGTACATGACCCAGATCGACGCACCCAGCACGATCACCACCAGCACCACGGTGAAGATCAGCGCCAGCATGTTCCAGCCGCTCTCCGAGTGGGTGTTCATATGCAGGAAGTAGATCATGTGCACCACGATCTGCACCACGGCCAGCCCGAGCACCACGAGGATGACCACCTGCCGGCTCTCGATGGGGTGCCCCATCACCAGCCAGAACGGGATGATGGTGAGGATCGCCGCCAGCACGAATCCGGTCAGGTAGCCGCGCAGGGTGCCGTCGTGGGTGTGATCGGCTTCGTCGTGTCCGTCATGCGCACCGGCACCGTGCCGGTGGACGGATTCGGATGGATGGCTCATCGCAGCACTCCTACCAGATACACGTAGCTGAAGACGCCGACCCAGACCAGGTCCAGGAAATGCCAGAACAGGCTGAGGCAGCGCAGGCGCCGGCGGTTGTCCTCGTTCAGTCCGTGCTTGCCCACCTGCGCCATCAGCACGACCAGCCAGATGATGCCGAGGGTCACGTGCAGGCCGTGGGTACCCACCAGCGCGAAGAACGAGGACAGGAACGCGCTGCGGTCCGGCCCGGCGCCCGCGGCGATCATGCTGATGAACTCGTGGATCTCCAGCGTCACGAACGCCACGGCGAACGCACCGGCCACACCCAGCCAGCCGAGCATGGCGCGCTGGCGCTCGCGCGCCATCTCCAGCATGGCAAAGCCGAACGTGACCGAGGACAGCAGCAGCATCGCGGTGTTCACGGCCAGCCCGGTGAGATCGAACACGTCACGCCCGGACGGGCCGGCCGCATAGTTCCCGCCAAGCACCGCATTGCAGGCAAACAGCGCCGCGAAGATGAAGCTGTCGCTCATCAGATAGATCCAGAACCCGAGCAGGGTCCCGTTCTGCGGCGGCGGATCCTGCCGGCAGTAGAACGTCGGTTCCGGCGGATGCACGATATCGGCTGCGGTCGAATTCATGATGCTGAGCCCTGTTCGGCCAGTTGGCGGCTGTAGGCCTGCTCCATCCGGCTCACGTCCTCGGCCGGGATGTGGTAATGGCGGTGATAATTGAAGCTGTGCCCGATGGCGACCGCGATCAGCGCGACGAGCGATGCCGCCGCCAGCCACCAGATGTACCAGACCAGCGCGAAGCCGCACACCAGGCCCAGCCCGGCCAGGATCACGCCGGCGCCGGTGTTCCCCGGCATGTGGATCGGGTGGAAGCCATCCTGCGGCCGCTGGTAGCCGTGCCTCTTCATGTCGGTCCACGCGTCGCGCTCGCCCACCCTCGGCGTGAACGCGAAGTTGTACGGCGGCGGCGGCGAAGAGGTGGACCATTCCAGCGTGCGGCCGTTCCATGGGTCGCCGCCCGCCACCAGCGTGTCGCGCCGACGGATGCTGACGTAGACCTGGATCACGAACGCCAGAATGCCGAGCAGGATCAGGAACGCGCCGAACGCCGCGATGATGAACCAGATCTGCAGGCTGGGATCGGTGAAGTGGCTCAGCCGGCGCGTCACCCCCATCAGGCCCAGCACGTACAGCGGCCCAAACGCCACCCAGAAACCGACCTGCCAGAACCAGAAGCTGACCTTGCCCCAAAATGGATCGAGCCGGAAACCGAACGCCTTGGGGAACCAGTAGTTGATGGCGGCGAACACGCCGAACACCACGCCGCCGATAATCACGTTGTGGAAGTGCGCCACCAGAAACAGGCTGTTGTGCAGCAGGAAATCCGCCGGTGCCACCGACAGCATCACGCCGGTCATGCCGCCGATGGTAAAGGTGAACAGGAAGCCCATCGTCCACAGCATCGGCACATCGAAACGCACGCGACCGCGGTACATGGTGAACAACCAGTTGAAGATCTTCACCCCGGTCGGGATCGAGATCATCATCGTCGTCAAGGCAAAGAACGAGTTCACGTCCGCGCCCGAACCCATGGTGAAGAAGTGGTGCAGCCACACCAGGTAGGACAGGATCATGATCGACACGGTGGCGTAGACCATCGACGAGTAGCCGAACAGCCGCTTGCCGGAGAACGTGGCCACGATTTCCGAATACACCCCGAACAGCGGCAGGATCAGGATGTACACCTCCGGGTGGCCCCACACCCAGATCAGGTTGATGTACATCATCACGTTGCCGCCGAAGCCGTTGGTGAAGAAGTGCATGCCGAGGTAGCGGTCCAGCGACAGCAGGAGCAACGTGGCCGTGAGCACCGGGAACGTGACCACGATCAGCCCGCTGGTGCACAGCGTGGTCCAGCTGAACATCGGCATCTTCATCAGCGTCATGCCGGGGGCGCGCATCTTCACGATGGTCACCACGAAGTTGATGCCGGTCAGCAGTGTGCCGACGCCCGCGAGCTGCAGCCCCCAGATGTAGTAGTCCACGCCGGGGCCCGGGCTCTGCCGCAGCTCCGAAACCGGCGGGTAGCCCAGCCAGCCGGCGTGCGAGAAGTCGCCGATGAACAGCGAAGCCATGAACAGCACCACGCCGGACACGGTCATCCAGAAGCTGAGGTTGTTGAGGAACGGGAATGCCACGTCGCGCGCGCCGATCTGCAACGGCATGGCGAAGTTCATCAGCCCGACGATATAGGCCATCGCCACAAAGAAGATCATGATCGCGCCGTGCGCGGTAAAGATCTGGTCGTAGTGGTGCGGCGGCAGGTAGCCCATGTTGCTGCCGAAGGCGATCGCCTGCTGCGAGCGCATCATGATGGCATCGGCAAAGCCGCGCAGCAGCATCACCGTCGCCAGCACCACGTACATGATCCCGAGCCGCTTGTGGTCGACGCTGGTGAACCACTCGTGCCACAGGTAGCCCCACTTGCGGTGATAGGTGACGGCCGCGACCACCGCGATGCCCAGCGCCGCCACCAGGACGAAGGTCCACACCAGAATCATGTTGTCGTAGGGAATGTCCTTGAGCGAAAGACGCCCGAGCAGAAAATTCCAGAATGCGGAGCGATCAGGCATGGTTCTTACCTCGAAAAAACGGATCAGTGCGTCGCGGTGCTGTGCGCGCGCGCAGGCGCGGGCGCCGATTCGCCACCGGACACGGCGCCGTGGGCGCTGCCCTGCCGCATCGGGTGTCCGCCCCGCGCATCGATGGCCATCATCTGGCTCATGCACATCTGCCCGGGATCGACGCAGCGATTGAGAATGCGCTGGTAGAGGTCCGGCGAGTAACGGGCATAGTAGTGGACCGGCTCGGCGCGGCTGGGCTGGCTCAGCGTGTCGTAGGCCTGGCGATCCAGGTTGCCGCCGGCGGCCTTGACCTTGGCGACCCACTGCTGGAACCCCTGCTCATTCAGGCCGAGAAAGCGGAAGCGCATGTCGGTGAAGCCATGGCCGCTGTAGTTGGCCGAGAAGCCCTTGAAATTGCCGGGCTTGTTGATCACCGCGTGCAGCACCGTCTGCATGCCGGGCATGGTGTAGATCTGGCCGGCCAGGTCGGGGATGAAAAACGAATTCATCATGGTGGCCGAGGTCAGCTTGAAGTCGATCGGAACGTCGACCGGCGCGGCCAGCTGGTTGACCGTGGCAATGCCGTACTGCGGGTAGAAGAACAGCCATTTCCAGTCCAGCGAGACCACCTCGACCTGCAGCGGCCGGACCCCGGCAGGCAGCGGGTGATCGTGCGCGATGCGGCTCAGCGGGCGATACGGATCGAGCTGGTGGGTGCCGATCCAGGTCATCGCGCCGAGCGCGATGATGATCAGCAGTGGGCCGGCCCAGACCATCAGCTCGAGCTGGGTGGAGTGGTCCCAGTCCTCGTCGTATTCGGCACGCTTGTTGGACGCGCGGTAACGCCAGGCGATCACGCCGATGGCGATCAGCACCGGCACGATGATCAGCAGCATGAGGATCACCGAGGCGATCATCAGGTTACGCTGCTGAAGCGCCACGTCACCTGCCGGATTCAGCAAAACCATGCTGCAGCCGCCAAGCAGCAGCGCCAGCGGCGGCAACACGAGAGCTCGTAGGAATTTCACGGACATGAACACCCGATAGCTGGGATGACAACCCACCTATGCTAGCGATGTGGGGCGGAATTTCCGATGTGACATTTTGTCCTATGGCCGATTCGCCGCTGCTGGTGCATGCTTGTGCGTTGCGTTCGTTGTGGCAGCGCTGCATCGGCGCACCGGCCCGGGACAAGTGGCGCACTCGGCACGAGAAATTCGCCGCAAGTCCCGAAACCGACTCGAAACTGACTCACGGAACCATCATGCCGACCGCCCGCGCAAACCCTGCCGACCAGCCACACGAGGACGACCGCAGGGACAGCGCGAACGTTCACGGGCACAAGGTGTCGGCGGGCGATATCGCCATCGGCGTGGTCATCGGCCGGATCTCCGAGTTCTTCGACTTCTTCGTGTTCGGCATCGGCTGCGTGCTGGTATTCCCGCGGGTGTTCTTTCCGTTTGCCAGCGAGCTGGGCGGCATTTTCGATTCCTTCGCGATCTTCGCGCTGGCGTTCATCGGCCGGCCGCTGGGCTCGCTGTTCTTCCAGATGCTGCAGCGCGAATTTGGCCGCGGCACCAAGCTCACTGTGGCGCTGTTCCTGCTGGGTTGCACCACCGCCGGCATCGCTTTCCTGCCCGGCTACGGTTCGCTCGGTACGGTGGCCATCGTGGCACTGGCGCTGCTGCGCTTCGGCCAGGGTTTTGCCATCGGCGGCAGCTGGGACGGGCTGGCGTCGCTGCTTGCGCTCAACGCCCCGCGCAATCGCCGCGGCTGGTACGCGATGATTCCCCAGCTTGGCGCGCCGATCGGCTTCATCCTGGTGGCCGGGCTGTTCGCCTACCTGCTGCTCAGCCTGTCGCCGCAAGAGTTCTTCGGCTGGGGCTGGCGCTATCCGTTCTTCGTCGCCTTCGCGATCAACGTGGTGGCCTTGTTCGCACGCCTGCGTCTGGTGGTCACGCCGGAATACTCGGCGCTGCTGAAGATCCGCGAGCTGGAGCCGTCGCCGGTGGCCGAGCTGGTGCGCACGCAGGGGCGCAGCATCGCGTTGGGCGCCTTTGCCCCGCTGGCCAGCTACGCGCTGTTCCATCTGGTCACCTTCTTTGCGCTGTCGTGGGCGCTGCTGTTCACCCGGCAGTCGGCGGCGACCTTCCTGCTGGTGCAGATAGCCGGCGCGGCCGTGGCGGTCCCCTGCATGCTCCTGTCCGGCCTGATCGCCGACCGTTTCGGCCGCCGCATCACGCTGGCGATCTTCGGGGTGTTGATCGCGGTCTACAGCGGCTGGACGCCGCTGATGCTCTCCGGCGGTACCGCCGCGGGCTACCTGTTCGTCATCGTCGGCTTCGCGCTGCTGGGCTTTTCCCATGCCCAGGCCGCCGGCGCCGTCAATTCCAGCTTCCGCAGCTATTTCCGCTACACCGGCGCACTGATCACCTCCGACCTCGGCTGGCTGCTGGGCGCCGCGTTCGCGCCGCTGGTGGCGCTGGCGCTATCGGTCTATCTCGGCGTCGGTTACGTCGGCCTGTATCTGCTGTCCGGCGCCGTCGGCACCCTGGCTGCACTGTGGTTCAGCCGTTCCGGCGGATTGCCGAACGACTGAGATGGCATTGCTCGGCGGAGAGTGACCAGGCGCACGCACCTTCAGCGCGTGATGAGGTGGGGCGTACAGCACTCGCCTGTTGGTCACTTGCCAGCGGGCAGCCCTGGTCTGGCGCGCAGTGACCAGACGGTCAGGGCGGTCCGCCAGCATGAGTCGGTCAGTTCGGCGAGTTTCTACCGTTGGCGATCGCGGCTGGACCCGGCGGCGGTTCGAAGCCCGGCGTCGTTGCCGGAAAGGTGGTCGCGAGCAAATCGGCGACGCCATGACGCAACTGTTCGGCCACCATCACCGGCAGCATGTCTGGACCGGCAAGCTGAACGTCTGGAATCCACGCGGCGGCAGCCCACGGCCAGCGCATCCGGTCCAGGCACCACGGCCGCGAGATCCGGCGCATCGACGTGTCTGCGGCACGCGATCGCGGCCCGCACTGCGGAGGGGGCAACCTTGGCCTACCGGGGGGCTTCGGTCCTGCTCTTCTCACCCACCGCAGCACCCTGTGCATCGCATGGCGCGCGTTGTACGCATCCCGGTCGCCGGCTCAGGCCCTGACGAAATACGGAACGGCCATCAGCGCGGCGCCGATGCCCACCAACGCGAACGTGTTCGAGATGAAATAGGGAAACACCATCAGCGCCAAGCCGCATGCCAGCGGCACGGGCTTTTGCTGCTTCTTGCCGTACACGAAGAAACCGAACCCAATGGACCCAAACAACAGTCCCCAAAATAGCGATGCCGTATTCAATGCCGCCCCCGTTGCACCATGAGAATCAAGCCGCGTTCTGAATATTTTCTGGTGTGGCAGAAGTGTCCCGACGGCCACCGAGATGCGCTCGTCAACTGGAAGCACCCGGATATCGGCGTAGAGGAAACATGCGCCATGTTCAGGGATGTCTCGGTCACTATCAATACCACCGATCGCCGGACGGACTGCGCCTGGCCTACCGCTGCGTGAGTATTCCGGTCTGACTGATCACCAGTTCCGGAAGCAGCTGCACATCGTTCCGGTGTTGATCCTCTTTCTCGATGAGGCTCGCTCTTACGCTCTCGAATGCTCGCCAGTTCTGAGTCGCCAGCGCGAAGTCGATGTCGGCCGTACCGCGGGCAATCGCGATACCGTGCGCGTACGTCAACAAGATGTCTCGCGCTGTCGCCCCGGCGAGGAGGATCGGCGTGTCACCTGTCTGTGCCTGGACGGCCCGCACGACGTCCGCCGTCGGCCCCAGGCGGCGATCGCTACTTAAGTCGATCAAGGATAGGTCCATAGAGTAGTGTCGCGGCCTCCAGACATCGCGCATCACCGATCGCCAGAAGGTCCGCATAGCCGAGCTCATCGAGGATGACCATGTCCATGTGCATCAGGTGGCCGGCGATGCGGCCGGCCTTGCCGACGTCCTTCTCGTGCTCAAGCGCGTTGACCAGCTCGATGGTGGAGTAAAAGCGCACGCGCTTTGCGTGACGCGTCACGGCCGCCATGCCCAGTGCCGTCGCCAGATGGGTTTTGCCGGTACCGGTGCCGCCGATGAGCACGACATTCTCGGCACGGTCGGTGAAGTCGAGTGCGGCCAGCTGCTCGATCAGCGCGCGATCGACCTTGGCAACATCGAAGTCGAAACCGGCCAGGTCGCGATGCAAGGGGAAGCGTGCGCTATTGAGTTGATAACGGATGGAACGCATGGCGCGATCGTCCTGCTCAGCCTGGACCAGGTGCTTGAGCAGCCAGTGCTCGTTGGTGAGCGCCGCGCTATCGTGTTGGGCCAGCAGTTCGCCATAGGCGGTGGCCATGCCATACAGCTTGAGGTCTTTGAGGGTGGCAAGCAGCTCAGACATGGCTCACCTCCAGCATGCGCAGGTGATCGTAACGACGCGTATCGGCGATAGGTGCCTCGCGCACGGTCAGTGCGCTGACCACCGGATCGGGCGGCGGTGGCTCGTTGAGTCGTGCCAGCACATTGAGCACGTGTTCGGCGCTGACGGCACCAGCTTCGAGCATCAGCTCCACCGCGACCAGTACCGCCTCCAGGCCGAAGCGCGGCACCGCGGTGAGTACCTTCGCCATGACCTGGTCGCCGCCGGGGCGGCGCAGCAAGACGCGCTGGAGTTTGCGTAACGGGTCGGGCATGTCCGCAAACGGGGCGCCGTTGCGCAGCGCACCGGGCTTGCGTTCGATTAGCGGGATGTAGTGGCGCCAGTCGTAAACGATGTGATCGCGATATTGCTGTCCGTCATGGACGATCTGCTGCTCGCGGCAGTTCGCGACGTTCGCCTGATCCTCTTTGGCAGGATTCCATGAGGGTGTCGACCTGGGCCAGCAGCGCATCCAGGTTCTGGGCGATGCGCGTTGGGGTCATCGCCGTAGGCGTCCTCGAACGGCTTGAGATGCGCAGCGCCGAACGGCGTGCGCTTGCCGAAGCTGGGCATGTTGCTGCGCAGGTCGTAGATCCACACTGCCTGAGTGCAGCCGGTGTCCTGACGCGGGTTGTCCGGGGTGCCTTTCTGGAAGAACAGCACGTTGGTCTTGACGCCCTGCGCGTAGAAGATGCCGGTGGGCTGGCGCAGGGTGGTGTGCAGGTTGCACTTGTCCATCAGGTCGCGGCGCACGTCGGTGCCCACGCCGGCCTCGAACAGCACGTTGTCCGGCAGCACCACGGCGGCGCGGCCGCCGGGCCTGAGCCCGCGCTAGATGTGCTGCAAAAAGGCCAACTGCTTGTTGCTGGTGTGGTAGGTGAGGTCATCCCGCGTGGGCCCGCCGCCACCCTTGGCGGTGCCGAATGGCGGGTTGGACAGCATCACGTGGGCCGGCTTGAGGCTGGCGCCAGGATTGCCGAGGCTGTTGCCCAGCTGCACCACGCCCTCGCCTTCGCCCTCGATGCCTTGCAGCAGGCAGTTCATCAGCGCGAGGCGGCGGGTGCCGGGCACCAACTCCATGCCGACGTAGGCCTTGCGCCGCTGGAAGCGGCGCGCCTTGTCATCCAGCGTGTAGAGGTCGTTGGTGTGCTGCTTGATGTAACTGTCGGCGGCGATCAGGAAGCCGGCCGTGCCGGCGGCCGGGTCCTGGATGATCTCGCCGGGCTGCGGCCGCAGGCAGCGGATGATGGAATCGATCAGCGCGCGCGGGGTGAAGTACTGGCCGGCACCGGACTTGGTTTCGTTGGCGTTTTTCTCCAGCAGGCCTTCGTAGAGATCGCCCAGGCCGTCCTCGCGGGCGCTGAACCAGTCCAGCGTGTCCAGGCTTTTCACCAGTTGTTCGAGATGGCGCGGCTCCTTCAGCCGGGTCTGCGCATCGGCGTAGATGGCCGCGATCATCGGATCGTGACTCATGCTGAGATCCAGCAGCATCTTGCGGTAGTGAAAGTAGAGATTGGTGCCGGACTGGCTGGTGAGGTCGGGCCAGCGGCAGTCTTCGGGCAGCTTGTGCTCGAAGTCGGCGTTGTTCTGCACCTGCTCGTATTCCATTTTCACGAACAGCAGCAGCACCAGCTCGGTGACGTAGTCGCTGTAGTTGATGCCGTCGTCGCGCAGGACGTCGCAGAGGCCCCAGAGTTTCTGGACGATATCGTTCTGGGTCATGACTTGCTCGATGCAGGAAGCGTTGCCGCCGACGACGGAACGCCGGCCGCTGATGAGGGGGAATCGGTGTTGATCTGGTAACGCGTGCTGCGGCCGCCGCCGGGCAAGCGCTGCAGACAGCCCTTGGCCAGCAGGTCGGCCAGATGGCGGGTGGCCGTGGCCTTGGACACCTTGGCCACGGCCTGGTATTTGGCCGCACTGATGCCCTGCTCGAAACCGCGCTCGCCGCCGTCGAGCAGGCGGTTGAGCACCTTGACCTGCTCGGCCAGCAGCCCCTGATGCTGGTGCTGCTGCCAGAAGCGCGCCTTGGCCAGCACGCGGTCGATGCGCTGCAGGGCGTCGCGCAGGCTGTGCTGCAAGGTGGTGAGAAACCACGTCAGCCAGGCGGTGATATCTAGGCCGGCCCTTTGGCTGGATTCGAGCACGCGGTAGTAGCCGGCTCGATCGGCTAGGATGCTGGCCGACATCGCATGGAAGCGGATGGCCTGATGCTCGGCCTGGGCCAGCGCCAGATCGGTGATGGCGCGGGTGAGCCGACCGTTGCCGTCGTCGAACGGGTGCAGCGTGACAAACCAGAAATGCGCCATGCCGGCGCGCAGCAGCGGATCGAGCGCGGCATCATCGCGACTGCGGCTGAACCAGTCGAGGAAGGCATCGAGCTGCGCCTCCAGCCCATCGCGCGGCGGTGCCTCGAAATGCACGGTGGGGCGATCGATACGACCCGACACCACCTGCATCGGCTCGTCGCCACGCAGGCGGCCGACGCGGATGGGGTGCGCGAGCAGCGACTCGGGCTGCGGGAACAGCCACGCATGCCAGTGGAACAGCCGCGCCGTGTCGAGCGGGGCGTCGTGGTGCTTGGTAGCATCGAGCATCAGCTCGGCCAGCCCTTCGCTGCGCGGCGTGGCGGGTGCGCCCGCGTCGGCCACGACGCCCAAGCGCCGGGCCAGCGAGGAGCGGACCGAGGCCACATTGAGCCGCTCGCCCTCGATCGCTGATGAGGTGATGATGTTCTGCAGCAACGTATCGAGCTCGCCCTCGGCCTGCGCATCGCCCGCGATGGCACCGGCCATACCCAACAGCCGACCCTGCGCCTGCTGGCAGGCGCGCAGCAGCGGCGCCAGCGTCTCGGCCTGCCAATGAAAATGCGGCCAGTCCGGCTGTTGCCAGATCCAGCGGGGATCAGCCACGCGCGTTGCTCCGATGGGTGAGCCGATGAAACGACAAATTTGGCTCATTGAGTGAGCCGATTATGCGACTTATTCGGCTCACGGGCTACCCCGCCAGGTCAGCCGACCTGATCCCATAGATGATCGTTCAGCGACTGCAGGACGCTACCTCAAGAGAGTTAACGTTGCCGCGCACCCCTCCCCCACACAGAGGGCAAAGGGCACGATCGCCCTGATGTCCGGTGCGGTCACGGGGATCGTGCGGAATTACTTCAGCAGCCTCGAGCACCCTCTCCATCGCAGTGCGAAACCATTCAAGCGCCTCAGATCAAGAAGTTCGCCGACGCCACCAACAAGAAAGCCGGCGAGTTCTACACCCCGCGCAGCGTGGTGCGGCTGATGATCGACATGCTCGATCCCAAAGAGACCGACACCATCTACGACCCCGCCTGCGGCACTGGCGGCATGCTGCTAGCCGCCGTGCAGCACGTCAAAGAGATGCACGGCGACGTGAAGCGCCTGTGGGGCAAGCTCTACGGTCAGGAGAAGAACCTCACCACCTCGTCCATCGCGCGAATGAACCTGTTCCTGCACGGCATCGAGGACTTTCAGGTGGTGCGCGGCGACACCTTGCGCACCCCGGCCTTCTTCGAAGGCGACCGGCTCGCCACATTCGACTGCGTAATCGCCAATCCGCCGTTCTCGCTGGAAAAGTGGGGCGAGGAGCTGTGGTTGAACGACCCCTTTGGCCGCAACTTTGCCGGTCTGCCGCCCTCATCCAGCGGTGACTTTGCCTGGGTCCAGCACATGGTCAAGTCGATGGCCGAGGTGACCGGTCGGATGGCCGTGGTGCTGCCTCAGGGCGCGCTATTTCGCAAGGGTACGGAGGGTAGCATCCGCCAAAAGCTGCTGGAGATGGATCTGATCGAGGCGGTCATAGGACTAGCACCCAACCTGTTCTACGGCACCGGGCTCGCCGCGTGCATCCTGGTCCTGCGCAAGCGGAAACCTGCCAAGCACAAGAAGAAGGTCCTGATTGCCGATGCGTCACGCCTGTTCCGTCGCGGCCGGGCGCAGAACTATCTGGAGCCCGAACACGCTGCCGACATCCTCGGCTGGTATCGCGGCTTTGCCGACGTACAAGACGCGGTCAGGGTGGTAAGCCTCGACGAGATCAAGGCCGAGGACTGGACGCTGAACATTTCGCGCTATGTCCTACCGCCACTGCAGGAAGACATTCCGCCGCTGCCTGACGCCATTGCGGCGTTCAAAGACGCTCTCACACATTGTCGCGAGGCCGAAGAACGGCTCGCGCAGGTCATGACGAAAGGGGGATGGCTGAAATGAGTCAGCCAACCAAACGCATTACCCAACAAGAACTTGAATCTTACCTGTGGGGCGCCGCCGTGCTGCTGCGCGGCCTCATCGACGCGGGCGACTACAAGCAGTTCATCTTCCCGCTTCTGTTCTACAAGCGGGTCTCCGATGTGTGGGAAGAGGAATACCAAGCCGCGCTAGCAAGCTCGGGAGGCGATTTTTCATACGCCCAGTTTACCGAGAACCACCGCTTCCCCATCCCCGAAGGCGCGCACTGGGGTGATGTACGTCAAGTCTCAAAAAGCGTCGGCGCCGCCATCCAGAGAGCAATGCGTGCTATCGAAACGACTAACCCGGATCTGCTTGACGGCATCTTCGGCGATGCGCCGTGGACGAATCGCGAGCGGCTGCCCGACGAAACGCTGAAGAACCTCATCGAGCACTTCTCCACCCAGACCTTGTCGGTGGCCAACGTGCCCGAGGACGAGCTCGGCAACGCCTACGAATACCTGATCAAGAAGTTCGCGGACGACTCCGGCCATACGGCCGCCGAGTTCTATACAAACCGCACTGTCGTCCACCTGATGACCCAACTGCTGGCGCCGCAGGCTGGCGAGTCGATCTACGACCCGACCTGCGGGACCGGTGGCATGCTGATCTCGGCGCTGGATGAGGTAAAGCGCTCAGGCGGTGAATACCGCACGCTGAAGCTCTACGGGCAGGAGCGCAACCTCATCACCTCGTCCATCGCCCGCATGAACTTGTTCCTGCATGGCGTGGAGGATTTCGAGATCATCCGGGGCGACACCCTGGCTGACCCCAAGCACATCAATGGCGACCGCCTGCGTCAGTTCGACGTGATCCTGGCCAACCCGCCCTACTCCATCAAGCAGTGGGACCGCGAGGCTTGGAGCAGTGACAAGTGGGGTCGCAACTCACTGGGTACACCGCCGCAAGGCCGCGCCGATTACGCCTTCCAGCAGCACATTCTGACCAGCCTCACAGCGAAGGGGCGTTGCGCCGTGCTCTGGCCGCATGGTGTGCTGTTCCGCAATGAAGAACAGGCGATGCGCGCCAAGATGATTGAGCAGGACTGGGTAGAGGCCGTGATCGGGCTGGGTCCCAACCTGTTCTACAACTCCCCGATGGAGTCGTGCATCGTCATCTGCAACCGCAAGAAGACGTCAGCGCGAAAAGGCAAGGTGATCTTCATCGACGCGTTGAACGAAGTCACCCGGGAACGCGCGCAGAGCTTTCTGAAATCCGAGCACCAGCAGCGCATCCTGACGACCTTCAAGGCGTTTACGGATGTGCCCGGTTTCGCGAAGGTCGCTACTTTGGCCGAGATCGATACCGAAGCCCATAACCTGTCGATTCCCTTCTACGTAAAGCGTTTGGCCGCTGCGCCTGCAACAGAAGGCCATGGTGACGCGGTGACGTTGCACTCCTCGTGGAATCAATGGAAAACCGATGGCCGTGCTTTCTGGCACCAGATGGACGCGCTGGTGGACGCGCTGGATGGACTGATCACGGAGGACTTCGAGCGTGTCTAACAAGAACAATAGAACCCTGAAAGCCGGTTGGCGGTGGGTGAAATTCGGTGACGTGGTTCGCCAATGCAAAGAAAAGGCTGATCCAGAAACCTCCGGTCTGGAGCGATACATCGCTGGTGAACACATGGATACCGATGACCTTCGGCTTCGTCGGTGGGGGGGGATTGGTTCAGGCTACTTGGGACCCGCCTTCCACATGCGGTTCAAGCCCGGACAGGTCCTGTATGGCTCTCGTCGGACTTATTTGCGGAAGGTTGCGGTTGCAGACTTTGACGGCATATGCGCCAACACGACTTTTGTGCTGGAGTCAAAGTGCCCGAATGAGCTCCTTCCAGAGTTCTTACCCGTCTTGATGCAAACAGATGCCTTCAATGACTTCTCCATCAAAAACTCAAAGGGGTCGGTCAATCCGTACATCAACTTCTCCGATCTCGCGCGATTTGAGTTTTCGCAGCCGCCAATCGACGAACAGAAGCGGGTTGTTGAAGCTTTGGCTCACGTAATGACAGCTGTTGAGGCTACTGACGAGGTAATTTCTGCAGCCGGTCGCATAAAACAGAGCCTTGCTCTTGAGGTGTTTGCATCGAGAGATGAGGCAAAACCTCTAGGTGATTTTGTTATTGAGTCAATGTACGGCGCCAGATTCAGCAATTCACTATATTCAAAGTCAGGCGCAGTTGCACAGCTTCGAACAACTGATATATCAGACTTAGGTACGATCAATTACTCGGGCATACCGCTCGCAGATCTGAGCATTGAAGATATGCGATCGCATCTACTTGAAAAAGGCGACCTTGTTTTCAGCAGGAGTGGGACTTGCGGCGTTACTGCCGTATTCGAGGCGCACAGTGTTCCGACAATTCCAGCCGCATTTTTGATTCGATTTCGACTAAAAGCGGGATTGAACCCATACTTCGCTAACGAATTCTTCCACAGTCCTATCGGGCGGCAGATGTCGGCTTCGCTGGCTCGTGGCGGTGTCCAGAAAAACGTGAGTGCCTCTGAGCTCGTGAAGCAACTAGTTCCCGTTCCCTCAATTGAAGATCAAGTAGCAATAGTCTCGCGCTTTGAATCGATAGCATCGGCGGTTGAAAAGTGCAAGGAAAGACGAAGGCCCCGTATTGAGAGACTGCAGGTGCCTGGCGCGCAGGTGCATATCGGTTTTGCAAAACTGTGGGAAAACTGGCTGGGCCCCAGACTGCGGGGTTGGATGCATGAACGCGGACGTTCTCTACGGCTCGCGGATCCATCGCCACTATCACCCACCCTCGAGTCCCCGGAAATCGTGCTCGATTGCGACGAGTCGGGAGATCAGGATGACGCTATCGCCTTGTCGGCGGGACTCACCGATCCCTACGAACCTGGCGAAAAGCCGCGCTCGAACGGAACCGACATGGCGCGGGCTCATGTCCACGCGCTCACCCGGCACAGCCAGACAGACCTGCTGTCGCCCCCGGACCACATCCTTCCCGAGTTTGCACTCGCAAAACTTGTCAGATCCGCAGTCACTCGCGCAGCTGAACTGCAGTCGGTTGGCGAGCTGCGCCGTTCTGAACCTTATGTGGCGTTGCTGCTCGCCATCGCTGCAGGGCTGCAGGAGTCCGCACTCCCCGGTGTGTCCTGGATATCCGGCAAGAATTCCAAGCCGCACGTGGATGGGACAAGCCCCGTCCTACAGCGTCCGATTGTCCGCCCACCCAACGCCGTAAACCCAGGTCCATCGCTATCGTCATCGGTGATCCAGGCGGACGACGCAGCGCCGTGGCCCCTGCCGCAGTCACTTCATACGCTGCTGATCGGACTCACTGACGACGTGTCCCCGATGCCTGGGACACCGGTGCTGCCCTGGCTGGCGGGGGACGTCGGGCGCCCTTATCGCCTGAACGATGTCGTGCGGGAATTGCTTCCCGAGTTGCACGTGAGCGCCCGCGTCTGCCGTCTGGTGTTGGCCGCTCATCTTGCGCGGAGCCTGGGACCTGATGTCGCGCAACTGGTGCTGGGCGACACATTCTCGATGTCCGCCGCACCTACCTACTACACGGCACCGCGGCATCGCGATCTCGTCAAGCAGGTCATGGACATTCAGAGCCGATGGTTTGGCCCATCGGCCAATTCCGATTCAATGCTTGCGTCCGTTCCAGATGGCCACGTCGGTTCTCGGCTCGTGCTCACCGATGCCGCTGCCCAGTCGTGGCCCAAAAGCATTCTGAGAGCGAGACGCTATGAGGTTAATGATCGTGATCCCACGGACATTGATGCCTGGATTCGACATCGAGACTTTGTCGGCGCGTCCCTGGCCGCAGCGACTGCGCATCGTCCGGTCGACGCGCTCGCAGACTTGCGCCTCAGCGATGTCATTCCGGAATACGGTCTTGTGGTCTTGCGGGACAAGCAGGTCGATCCACTGCGGTCTATTCGTATTGTCGCCACAGGGGCACGCTGGACAACGGCGTTGCGCGTCTATCTCGATAGGCTCGTCGCCATTGAAGAAGATGTTACCTGCCCGGAAAGTTCGCGACTGGCTTTGGCGATTCTCACCAGTGAGGCTCCCTTGTTCGAAGTGCCGGACCAGGGCGGGCGCGGGAGATTCACCGCCGCCTGTCTGCGAGAAACCATGCCGGAGCCGCTGCGAGCCTATGCCAACCACTACCGACATCGGCTCTGCCAACAACTTCAATATGATGGTGTCGACGCCGAACTGCGGTTTGCCCAGCTTGGGTGGGTAGTCTCCGAGGCCCATGCGACAGCGGATCTATCGCCGCTTTCCGCCCGCGATCTGGCCAACGAGATGGGCCCACATATAGATGACATCCTCGTCAGGGATGGCTGGTTCGGGTCGAGCCAGCGGATCAAACCATGGCACTGGCGCGGGGTCCCATTGACCGCCCTTCCTGACTGGAAGGCCATCACGCGTGCGCACGAGGAAAAGCATCTCCATGAAGTCAAGCGGCTGCGTGCAAACCTCGTCGAGAAGGGCAAGGAAACAAGGAACGCCATAAGGCCGCGCCTGGCGCTTGCCATTCAGGCATTTCTGCCCGCCATCCGGCTGGAAAGCGAGGGATGGCATCTTGTCCGCGCGGAAGAATCGGCTCACCCTGCCCGCATTGCGATGGATGAGGCCCATTGCTCGCTCATCGAGGAGAAGGTCCTTCTTGGCAGCAAGTCCTCCAGCACCTCGCTCGAAAAACTGATAACGCGGATTGAGTTGGTTCGACTGATCAAACGCGCCCACCGTGACGGAATCACGGAAGGCTTCATTCCGCGGCGACCTTTTGTGAGCTTCACCTCCGAACCATCGCCGTTCCTGCCTGGCATCGGCACCGCAGTGCGCCACGCAGAGCGCATTCGCGAGATTCTCATCGACCGTTGCCGTGACTGGCGCCCTCATGATCGGGGGCCCCTGACCTATCTGGCAACGATCCTCTTTTCGCCCTATCGAAGCGCCGCGTGGGCGGAGAGAGCGTTGAAAGGCGCTTCGACCGCCGCCCGTGGGCAACGGCCAGGTGACACGCTGCGGATCGACACCGTGGTGGATCGCAAGCACGCTGCCATGGTGTTCAGCGGAACGGCTGCCATCCTGTTATCGCGCCGGAGCAGCCGGGCCCCCACCGCCATTGCCCCGACATCAAGGCGCCTCAACGCTTGGCTGGAGTCTGTCCTTTCCAGCGAACTTGCCCCGCAAGACCAACAATGGCTTGACGCGGTCATCGAGAGTGCGCGAGTGGCAGGACGCGTCGAGCTGAGTGGACAGGAAAGACTCCTGATGCTGGGAAGCACGCAACTCACCTGCGTTCCGAAAGAACGATGCCTTGCATGGTCAGATCACTGGCCCGCCAAGACAACAGTGTTCGACGATTCGCTGGAGCAGAAGCCGTCAGCCGTCCTCGACGAACAGAAAGCCAGCCCGAACAAGAGTGCACCCCATGTGGCTGTCGGTTACAAGAACCTCCTGAAGATCCTCAATCCAGCTTCCTTTGCCAAGCTTGTTCACGAGGAAAATGACAACCAACGTGGGTTGCATCAGGCGTTGATACGGCACCTGCAGGTAAAACTCGATGAAGCGGGCTCGACCACCAACCTTGGACTGGTCATCGGTTTTGCACTCCATCGGACGCGATATGGAGGCATTCGAAAGTCGACATTGGAAGCCAGTTCGGTCCACACCAACGTCACCCGGTTCGCCCGCACATTGCTCGATATCGCCGGGCCACGTTCCGTGATCGACATGGATGACGACACGCTTCGGCAAACCTACCTCGCTGTGCTCCAGGCCAAATTGATCAAGGCTCGCCCCTTGGCATTCGAGACCCTCAAGCAATTCCATGGCTTCCTGGAATTGAGCCATCGACGTCAGCCGATGAATTACGCGGAGCTGCAGTCATTTGCCGGGATGCGTGGGGATGATACCGACCCAGGATTACTCACCTCGGCGGAGGTTGATGCTGTCTACGAAGCCCTGATGGGTGACCTTCGCGACGAGACGGGTCGTGCCGATGCATCGCCTGAATTTGTTCGCATCGCCGAGCTTCGCATCGTGCGGTTCTTGCTCCTGGAAGCCAGCGGCGCTCGTCCCGCCTCCATCCACGGGCTCGTCCTCGATGATGTCCTGTTGTTTGGCGACAACCAGGATTACATTCACATTCACAAGACCGGTGGCTACGGATCGGCCAAGACCGACACGAGTTTGGGATTCGTCTCGCTCGAAGGTGCCTTATGGAAGCGCGCCCGCGAATGGTTTGCGGCGTGGCTGCAGTTGGAGCTGCGCCGGCTGCCCGCCGACGCCCCACGCAACGTCCCCCTGTTCGCGAACACGCCAGGAAGCCGCGAACGCTTTGCGAAGGAGATGGTTGAAGGTCGAATCGGCGACCTCTTGCGGTGGGCCACGGGTGAACCGGATGCCCACACATACTGGTTGCGCAAGCGCCGGATTCAGTCCCGACACATGGAAGCGGCCGGCGCGGAGAATCCCCGGGCTAAAGATGTGCAAACAGCCCTTCGTCAGAGCGGCCATGCTGACATCTGGACGGCGTTGACCAGCTACGTGCACGACCCAGCCATTCCCATGCATCGAAGCCTGCGCGAGGGGCGCCTTACCTTACGGGGGGATATCCTGGCTATTACGGGTCTTGAATCTTCTAGTTTGGACATGGCCTGGCAGCGGCACGGTGGTCCCACGGCAGACGGTCGCCTTTCCATCGTCTTTGATCGCCTGGCTATCAAGACGGCAGCGGCACCTATGTATGAATTCGCTCCGCCGCCTCCGGCACAACATCGCCATACGCTGTTGCCAAGGCACATTCACCAGTTCGCGTGTGTCATGCAACAAGTGAACGATGCCCGTGAAGCCGCCCTGCGTGTGAAATTAGCTGGGCACCAGGTAGAGCGGATTCAGGGAGCAGCTCTTGCTTTACTGAGCCAGCGAGGCTGTGTGCCTTGGCATATTGATGGGCTTCGCCATCCCCGCGCTGTCATGAAAATTCCGCGCAATTTAAAGGGCGCCGAGCCGTTCCTGAGCGCTCTGGACCAGGCTCCCTCAGCAGCACTGATAGCACTGGCCCAGGACTGGGGAAAGACCGGTCATGCCAGCCGCATCATGGCGCCCGCACAGGTCCTCCCACTTTCGGGTACGGCGGCCATTGAGCTCGCGCGATCAGTCCTGAGGGAATTGGGTATCAGGGAGAATGTGATAACCATAAATGAGGAGGGACCGCTTCCTTTCCTGACCCTTGGACGTGGTGGTAGCGATTCTTCATTGGACCTGACTTTGGTGGCAGTAATGCAATGGCTTCTCGCGATGGTCTGGGTCTACAGCCACGCGCCGAACATTACAGCGACTTGAATGGGAACATGACGCCGCACGGCTCTGGCGAGGCCCAGCTCGTCGAAGCCCGCATGTGCTTATTTTTCGAACACCAGGAGAGGCGGATTTGCTGCTTTTGGAGTTTTTAGCTCGTCCAACCCCCTCTCAAGCCGGTTTTTCAGGCTAAGAGTGGGGTCGCACCGCCTGCAGAATAGGAGTTGCACCAATCCGGTGTGTCCGAGAGTTTGCCATGGTGACCCGTTGTAGTTTCCGCATCCCTCTCGGCCGTTCTGGGCGGGACAGCTCTGCCCAAGACGTCGACCCCGCCCGTCTTGATCTCGCGAAGGCGATCATTGATGGCATTTGCGGCGTGCTCCACAAAAGCCTGCACATATCGCACATTCGGATAAAGGGGACATACCTCATCTTGGCCGTCGCCATCCGAGTCGTCAAATCGAACAACACGGACGTCCAGATGGATCCGATGCTCCAAGAAATAGCTGACTCCATTAAAATGGATCCGATGATCCGCGAGATCCTTGTCTGTATTAAATGCGCCGCTGCGGCGATGCGGGCGAACGCTCAGAAATCGAAACCGATGCCATTGGACAAGGTACCCGGGCTGGTACCGGCCACTAAGAGATTGCTGCGCGCGTTGACAGATGGCGGGCGACTAGGAATGCAGGTGGAATATGTCAACGATTCGGTAACCATAGGGTTGCCCATGCCCGATGTAAGTGACTTCACCGATGTCGTCGAATCACACGCTGAGTCCCGACGGTTGGACCAACCAGTCTGTGGGTATTTCTCCGCCGGGGACAACCAAGATCACATGCTTGTCCTGCGTGATCGTACGTTCGTTGCGGTACCTCTGGGCCTAGAAGAAGTCCTTGAAATGGCCCGCCGAAAGACGACCTTTGCGGCCATTGCCTCACGCAAATCCACCAAAGATGACTGGACTGTCGGGGACGAATATCGCGTTCCGGGTGAACTATTTCCCACCCACCCGTGATCGGGTGGGTCGCTATGGGGCCGTGCATGTGCATAGCTAATGAGACTCCTGCTCTTTCTGAGGAGGTGTCGGTCTCGGCGACCGGCAGACATCACTTGGAACGGTCATTCGAGATGAAGTGTTCGACGCACGGCCTGCTTAAAAGCATCAGTGAAAACGGGGTAGAACCCGTCCCAAGAAGGTTGGTAAGCCTTCCAGCAAGAAGGCGACTGCGCTGAAGAACGGGTAGCCTTGGACGCCGCTCACGGCGGGACTACAGCATTTGTACCACACCGGCACGCCTGCATTGCGGCCGGGATCTTCTTTTACGTGAGCTCGATCCGGGTGCCGCCCTCGGGTAGGCGCGCAAACGATGGCTGCACAGGGTGGCCCGCGACTTCAAGCCCCCGGAACACAAAAACAACGTCCGGGCGCTCCCACTCCTCGAACATCGCACCATGTGCCTTGGCAAAGTTGAAGGCGGCCTCGAAATAGAGACTGGGCACATCCATCGAATCTACGCCGTGCGCGAGCATCTGCGCCATGTGGGAGTAGATCACCTTATCGCGGCGTTTTTCTTTCGTCACCGCCAGATAGATGACGTAGCCGGCCAGGCCGAGCCATGCCGGCGGAAAGAAGAAGCCCAATACGAGAAGAATGATGATTGGCAACATACGTTCTCTCCTTGGGTTATCGCAGCTCGTTGAATACTGAGTGGGCTGCTGTCAGCACCTCCGGTGTCTTCGCATGCCACCCTGCGATCGACGCAAAGCCCCTGAACTTCACCAAGAGGAACGTTTTTATCGCGACGTTGGTCATGTAGCTGCGGTCGTTGGGACACACCATCACGACCCGCATACTCCCCTCGCAAAGCAGGTCAATATGTGGCCCATAAGCGTGCGAATTGCCGCAAGCGCAGTCGAATGCGCCGTGATAGATCGACATATCCATCTGCGGCCTTATCGCCGTGCCGATCGACTGCAAGAACCCGTCAAGCTTCAAAAGCTGAACTGCCATGTGCTGTGTTTTCCTTTTATCCGGTGGTGAGCGCCGCATGGCTCCGACACGGGCCATGCGCGTGCGGGGTGAAGCGGGTTACATGCAGGTCTGATTCCCCATCGGATCGGTGTAGCAATTGGTCATCGTGCCGTTGCTGTTGCTGTAGGTTGTCGTGCCCATCGAGTCGGTATGGCCGGTCCCGGTCTGACCGTTGCTGTTGCGGTATGTGCTGTCGCCCAAGGCGCCCTGGCTGACCTGGCCCGTGTTGCCGCGGGTGTCGTGATAGTTGCTGTTGCCCAGTGGATCGGTGTAGCCGTACGTGGCCGTGCCGCTGGTGCTCGTGCACGTCGTGGCGCCGAGCGAGTCGGTGGAGCAGCCTGTCTGCGCTTGCGCTGCACAAGCGAACGTGAGGCCTAGAACGGCTACTAGAATTACTTCTGTCACTGGATTCCCCTTGCGTGAGTTCACACTGAGCGGTGCGCGCAGAGCGACATTGCGCCGCCGGCACCACGGCCTAACCTACCACGGGCTGTTCGCGACCCGGATCGCACCCGAACTTTTCGCCGATCGCTCGTTCCACAGATTCCGAACCTCAATCGACGGCCATTCGTCCCGGCAGGCGGCTTTTTTGCGCGTCCGCGTGGACTTATAATCTAAGTTTATGGATTACCGCATGTTCCTTATGGCGTCTACCGCGCTTTCAGGGCCGTAATTGCCATTATCCATTTGCTCCAAAACCTTGACGATGCTTCCGTCGTGAATAACGAATCGATAGTTTCTGGCACCAACGTAGGCTCCGAAGCTGTTCTTCCCATTGACCGAGCAGTCGGAAAGGTAGCCGGCAACCAAGCTCTTAGTACTGAACCGATTTGACGTCCATCCCTTGTACGCCGGCACGCATTCAATTTTTAGTGAATACGGATCCTTCGCTCTGGACTTCTCGTATGCGGTAACAAGTCCGACGGCCCCGTCTTGTGATATTGGGGCGCCGTAGTCAGCGGCACTAATCTGCTGTTGGGTGGGCGCGCTCGCGCATCCCGCAACGACAAGAGTGGTAGCGGAAAGCGCGCAAAACTTGTGAAAGCTGAACATGTACATCCCCTGTGACGGAAGCGATTGCTCGTGAATCTAACGCTGGAATTAGTCGGCCGCGGAGCCGTCCGCCTGGATGAGGCCACACCGTCGTCTACGACCTGGTCGCCAGGCTCGGCCGCCACCGGGCCCCCAAGGCAGCCGACGGCTAGGAACGGCCGGTCAACGCTGGAATTAAGCGACCCACAGTTTCCGCGCTTGGTGGAGTAGTTAGCTGGCCGACGAGATCGGTGCTTTGCAGCGTATGACCATGGTTTGATTTGCAGCAGAGAAAAACTTCTGCGGCTTATTATTTTTGTCGTATATTTCGTAACCGTTACCGCCACACAACTCCCCAGCTTTCTTGTAACACTGACCGATGTCATTCATGGCCGAACAATTGAGGCTGAAGCCTTGCTGCCCGGAGGGCGTGATAATGGGTGTGGCAGTAACGCAACCGGAGAGAGCGAGAATTGATGATAGTGATGCAGAAGCACAAATGGTCTTGATGTACAAGATTTGAATCCCCTGTTTGTAAAAGCAATGATTGAAATAGGCGGCGAAGCGGTTGATTGGATGGACAACCACGTGTCGATTGGTCTGCTGGCTACTTCGTGACGCACTTGAAATGCAGTGTAGCGCTGCCTTCGCGCACGAACGGGATTGCATGATCGGCCTCAACGTTGATGGTCTCGACGGCCATCCCCTTGCGGGAACAAAACTCATTTGCCTCCTTGTAGATATCGATCTTGACTCCCTCGGGCGTGCCGAATATACCGGCAGCACTTTGCTTCGAGATCAGGTACGTTCCGCGATCTGCTTGCACGACCCCTGTAGATGCGCATCCGGCAAGCAGGAGCGGCGCGCAAAGTATGAGTGAGAAGGGTTTCATCGATAAGTCCTTTGGTGAAGACTAGACGGAGGGGACGTGCGACGCCTAACAACCCTTCTGACCGTGCTTAGAACTCCAAGACAAACGGGCCTTAAGCCCGTTGCCCTTAGAGTGTGATGACGCGAATCAGAAGCGGTACTCCGCGTCTACGGTGAACACGTTGCTACCAATATCCATCTTGCCGATACCGGCATAGTTCTTGTTGATGGAGTAATAGTTGTAGGCGACGCCGACGCTCCAATTCCGGTTGAAGTCATACCCTGTGCCAGCACCGGCGTACCAGCCGAGCCCCTGGTCGTATCCCGACAAGCTGCTGCCACCGGTTGTCACCCTGGCATCGAGCCTCCATCGAAAGCCGCCCACGCGCGTAGAGATGTACCAGTGTTTAGTCGGATTAAAGTGGCCGTTCATACCGAATGTAAAGCCTTTACCTGACAATTTGTAGCTGTCTCCCACCTGGTCGTTGCCACTGATGTTGCCAAGGTCGGTATAACCCGCCTCGAATCCAATGAACTGCGTTCGGTAACCAACATTGATGAGCTCTGCCGTGCCGCCCGCGGTTCCAGCAAATTGGTTATTGATATTAGCTCGGTAGTCAACGTGACCAGCGCCACCGTTCACAAAAAACCCTGTCAGATCCTCAGCCTGTGCGCTCGCAGCGAACACCACCGCTGCGGCGATGGCGCAAGACAATATACATTTGTTCATACAACCTCCTGTTTGTGTAGATTTGGTACATCCTGTGGAATCGGTACAGACTCTGCGTTTATTTTCCTCCCACCTTCATAATGGTAAATTCTTGACTAACGTCATCTCATCACATGAGACATAAGACAAATCAGAAGGACGATTTGACGTGGAAGGATCCGGCTAACCGGATTGCCCGAGCTGGCGCGCAGTGTATCGGGCTAGTTTGAAGGTGCGTGTAAGCTATGACCTACCCACGCTGCCGTGGCGCCACTTATGCGCCAACTGAGACGCCTGGCTGTGGCGTGCCGATGGCGGAAAGGAGTTGCGCACGTATATCTTGCAGCGAGTATGCCTGCTTGGCAGGTATTTGCAGTAAGGGTAACTTGATGGCCCGACAGACGTTGAGAACGAGCTCGTCGCGAGCTTTGGCGCGTTGGGTGGAATGCGATTTGTCGTTGAGCTCGATTGCGCACAGAACCATGAGATCGCTTGCGCGACACACGATGAAGTCGAAGTGCTTTGAAGCAATCCGATTGAGCGCGCCCTGGCGAGCCGCCACGCTCAGGCCAGGTTTGACCGCAACAATGTCAGCAACGCGAACTTTACCGAAGACGCGATGCTCTGGCCCGACAGCCTGGTCTAGCACCCCGAGGAACGAACGCTCAGCAGGGGAGAACAAGGCCTCTGCGGGTTGGTAAGGAGACCCAACGGAATAAACGCCACCAGCTTTCTTGCTCTTGAGCGCTGCGAGGACTGCGAACGCGACAATTAAAACAACAAGTACTAGGACCCACGACATACGGTGCACTCTTATTGGTACATGCAGCTTGAGTTAAGCGGCGCGCGAGGTGTTGCGCGTCCACTTAGAATTGTTTGGCGGATCAGGTAGCCATACCCCACCTCGGGACCGCGAAGCTCCAGCCTTCGCCAACCGGCTTATACCCATGCTCTAGGTAGTAGTGCGCAGTCTGTTTGTTAATTAGAAACATAAGAATCAGGTTGCTGATCCCGAACGTGCATATGGCCAGAATGACCCAGATGATTCCGTTCAGCGGCATGCCACGGAAGAAAAACGGTAGATCGCCAAAGAAAAACGAGGTAAGTCAAGATAGGGTCCGCGACACTAATCTTCACCAGTTATCGTCCTTCGCCCTCGGCTTTTCCTTCGGTGTTGAAGACCTTTTTGGTAGGTGGGCACGTTCCTGCTTCGCAAGTACGATCGGAAGCGATGCAGCCTTTGCCTCACGCACCTGCTCGCGCAGCTCCATCGATCCCGGTGTGAAACTTCCGCTCACGTCAACGTTCGCTTCGACGATATGTCCATAGGAGAGGTTTGGCGTAATGCGATCGATCTTCACCGTGCAACATGGCGTTTCGGTTGGCCCAAGCGACTGTCCAGACTGGGGATCCACCACATCAGCCCCCATCGTCACCGCTTGGTAGGTGGCACCGTCTGTAACCGCTTCGCCGCCCTGGTTGATTACAACATTGCGACCGTTGCGCTGCACCACTGACAACGGGAACGTGCTTTTTAGTACTGCCTCGACGATCTGGTGATCGAGCGAGCCCATCATCTCCGACGCAAGCTGCACACCATCGGCGCTGGCCCCCAATGTTGTCGGCGCTGTGTCAGGAAGGGAGTAGTCGAAGGTCTGCGACAGCACGATCTGCCCGGTGGTTGCATTGACCACTCGGAAAGACAGTGACCCCCCCCCGGAGTACGACACCAACGTGCGGCCACTAAGATGCAAGGCACGCTCATGCCGCAAGTAGTCAAAGTGGTTGATCGTCGGTATGACGATGAGGTCCGTCGCCAACTGATGCCCCAGGCGTGCAGCGTCAGCTGACTTCGCATTACCCGACTGGATCAGCTCGATCTCCTGCCCGATCTCGGCATTGGCATCCCTATCCAGAACAGTAAATCGGTGGGTCTGGGTGAGTGCATCCGTCAGCTCTGTGCGAATCTGAGCGGCAACGCGGTCAGCCGGAATTGAATTGTCACCGACCCGAAAGGTCGTCTGACTTGAGCGCGGCAATGCGATCACGACACGCGTCAATTTGGCCGCGGCGCTTTCATGGTACTTGGCGACATCAGCCCCAACCTTCACCTGCCACTCATGGGCAAATTCGGTGTGCTTCTTGTTGTAGTCAACGCTTTGCGCGCCTTGATGTTGATCCCACTCACCGGACGCCTTTGATTGCTCACTCGCACTTATGCTCTGGTTGTCCTGAGCGCCGGCGCTCGCTTCGCCCACGCCATTGGCGCGCGCGTCTGCATTGGCGGAAGACTTGTCGCTATAAGAGGCACTCTGCTTCTGTGAGGTATCGACGTTGCCCTTGTTCCAGCTTGCGCCCTTGGTCGCCTTGAGGCTTTCGTCATCTGTGCTCAGGGGATGGGATATTTGTGTCTGTGAAATGATGCGGAAATTGGTGACGGCGCCGGACGTGCGGGTTGCGAGCCACCCCGCGTACTGGCTCGACTTGTAATCCATTTGCTGACCATCGGCCGTCAGGCTGCCACCGACGTTCAGCGAAGCGCTGCCGCCAGCCAATGTCTTCCCGTTGACCTGCTCGACCGCAAGTCGAATGGCATGGTCAATGGCTACTTCAAGGGTTGGGCCGGTGGCAGTGGCCTCCACATGTTCGGTCCCTACTCCACCGAAGTCAGGCTTCTGGCGTATGGGGATTGGAGTCTGTGCGATAGCTGACGAAGCAGGTTTGGCCGGAGCTGGGGCCGGCTTCAGCGCGGCGTCCTTGTGATGGCAGGCGCTCATCAACGCTACGGCGGCAACCAGGCCCCCGTAGCGTAGGAGCACGGAAGGTTTGCTTCCAGTGATGCTGGCCATCTTTAGAGGTTCGACAAAGCGGATGTGGCGTCGGCGGGCATCTTCACGTTATTGCTCTTACCGATCGAAACGGTCTTACGGAATGTATCGAAGACGTTCTTGGAATACCCAGGCGTCGCCTTGGCGATATACATGCCGATCTTCATCTTGGCCATACCGGCTCCGAGACTCATCAAGCCACCGCCCGTCATTGAGCCCTTTGAGCCTTCAGCAAAAGCCGCGGCGGCTTTCACCAACTTCTGTGTGCCGACGACGCCATTGGCAAAGTGAGGGAGGCTCTGTACGTAGTACTTCTTCTCCTCCGCCGACAATTTCGTCTGTTTCGCCTGCTTCTTCGCGAGGTCCTTGCTCGTCGTGTTGGAAAGATCTACAACCTTCTTGATTTGGTCTTGGCCCACACCGTCGCTCTTCAGGGCATCACTCTCGTTTTGAAGAATAGCTGCCTTATCTTTGTCCCCATAGGCCAGCTCAAGCAGCGACTGGGCGCTCAGGATTTCCTTATTTGACTTCACAAAGCTTTGAACCAGGGAATCGCTCGACACACTGGAATCAGACCCATTCTTCTGCGCCGTTGTGCTTGAAGCCTTGCCGCCAACGCCGGGAATGCTAGGTAGCCCGAATTTAGCCTGTGCTACACCAGATAGTGCAAAAAGAGCGAACGCGCTTGCCACTACCGTGCAATTGACAATTTTCATGCATTTTCCTTGGTTGTAAGAGTCTTTCCGAATTTCAATGGATGCCCTTGTTATTGAGCTGGTCAACCATTGTCTGAGCGGCCTTTCGAGAAGCCAGCGCCAAGGCGTTGTTGCGGGCGACTTCGTCATTCGGACCCATTCCCGCGAACTGAACAGGCCCGACCGCAACAACTGTGCTGGCGAATCTGCTTCTGACGTCATACACCTTGCCCGTGACCGTTACATAGACCCGGGTATTGCCGCTGACTGGGTCGATATCTGGCAGGCCAATATCCAGGGTACCCAAGGCGAAGAGCGGTATCTCCGCCTGGTGAATTGCCTTAGTAGCATTGAAAAGCATCTTGCCCGGCAGATCGTTGCCATGACTGTAGGCGTCGCGGATAGCGTTAATGTTGAGCAAACCGTTGCTGTCAGCTTCAACCATGGCGGCATCAATGGGCTGATAGCCCGCGTCACTAAAGATCCCCGTCATGGCCGTGTTGACGTCGCCGGCCGGAGCCAGTGTCCACTCAACCTTTGCAGCCTTGCGTGTGGTGCTGCCACCCGTCGTCGTGGCAACGCTGGAATGGCCGTCCACATGCTCAGATGTGCCGACTGCATGAGCGTGTATCGACTCTCCCTCTTGGGTCTTTTTCGACGTGGATGCCTCCGCATCCGCACGTCGATACACCTTGTCATCAAAACTCTGCACGGTCGACTGGCTACGGGCGACAAACAAGAACGTCAGTTGAAGATGATTGTGCTCGGTTACATCCGACGCTGAGGCCGACCCACTGCCCAGGTCGTTGAGAAGGCGAGGAGCATTGATGTCAGCGCGAATTACGACGTTGAACGACTTCGTCGGCTTGTCATCTTCCTCGTTCAACACTGTCGAGCCGAGAATGTAGTCGCCTGCATGTGCAGCCATACGGACATGTTGCTGCTCGAAGATGCGAGAACGTGCGGCATCGGTCGCGGCGATATAGCGCTCGATGGCGTTGAATTCAGCCTTCTGAATTGCCTCTTGTCGATCCTTTGGGGATAGATGCCAACTGCTGTAAGTCACACTTCCCATGCCCTTTTCGGAAACGGTCTGGGCGCACACGAATGTGGTCGCCATGAGCGCCACTGCTCCTAAAAGCATCTTCGAGATAAGGTTTATCGACATGATTTGACGAGCTCGCTAAGAGATGAAAGTTGTGCCCTTGAATTGGACCCCGGTGGCAGAGCGCTGCCGACCCACTTCCCCTCAGGGTCCGAAAGCGCCAGCGTGAAATTGTTGAATAGCAGTCGCAGCGTGTCGTAGGATGCCGTCCAATCGTCCATATCGGCCTCGGTTACCGGCACGTTTTCGGAAGCGCCCTGCTTGATCCGTTGGGAGAAATAAATTTTTCCCGATAGCGGTTCCTTTACAGTGAGGTCCACGAAGGCGCCGTAGAGATAGCCCACCGACGTGTTGGTACGGCCTACCTCGATCTTCTTGAAGCCTGCCACATCGAGCGATATGTCATAGTCGGCGTCAGGAATTGTCAAATTGAAAGAATCACCATTCGCAAAGCTTGCCGCCATGTTTTTGCCCAAAGCCTGATTGCTCGCGAAGGGAAGAATTGAAAGGTGCTGATTGGCGGCCAAGTATTTACCAAATTCCTGCGCTATCTGCCGACGAATGATTTCTGGGTCCGCGGCTGGTTTGTATTTCTGCAGGTACGCGATGGCCTTGGGCTCAAGAACTACGGATGTGACTCGCAAATGCCGCGTCGAAGGATTGGGGATAGAGATATGGGTCAGCGCACCCACAAACTCGCCAGCCAGGGAGTGCTGGCCCTTGGTACCAAGCACCATTCCTTCAAAATCACTTTGGATTTGTTCGTCTGTTGGCGACGTCGGCGTGGCATCGATATAGTCGAGAATGACCGGAAATCCGCCTAGAACCTGCTTTTCCTTGAAATCGAAAAAAAGCAACTGCATTGATATTTCAAGACGCACTTTGTAAACATTGCCAATTCGTTCGATCGAGGTCGTTTCTCGATCAATGGCGAGCGCAAGTGCAGTTGACCGCTCAGCGTCCTGCGTGTCACCAAGTTGACCAAACAGGAGATTTATCGGGTGAGGTTTGGTTTGCCACTGCTCGCGAATCTGTGTTGAGATTCGGTGGTTTGTGGCAGCGTCAATGACGCGAGAGAGATGCGGAAACTCAGTGGCGATATCGCTGTGATTGCCAGTGAATGCGACGCCAGCAAAATAGGCCGTCGGAGTTGTTTGCGCCCAACTGATACATGGCACTCCTGCTAATAGTAGAGAGGCCAAGATATGGAGAGGTACAAACGCGCTGATTCGCAAGATATTTCTGAAACAAATCTTCATCATCCTTGGCTCTCGCATTTCCGTCGCGAGATTTCAAGCACATTACATGCCAACTCGAAATATTCAATACAATCATTCTGTAATAGCTTGCAGTGGCTTACTATGCGTTCCCATACATCGGCAGGTTGTGACCATTTGCGTCCTTGTCGGCCCTATGCCCTCGAAGCTTTAACAGTCGATATCGGTTTTAAGTGGATCCAATGGTTGCCGCACGTAATTTCGTGCGATTGACGTCGAAGACCCGCATGAATTGATTTGCCATGACTACCCGGACTAAGACCAGAGGGCTCATAGAAATTTGCCGCTATTGGCTTCTCCCGGTTCCGCAAGGCAGACCACCACCCCAATTGAAGCCCCGATTTAGGTGCTCCACCACATACTCCAGAACCTCTCGACCGTGCGGGTACGCGCAGATTTGTCGACCTGTACTGGGCAACTAGTGTAGTGCTGCATTCTGTTTGGAACTTAAGCGGTCATTGGCGCGGATGACTTTCTGCAGGATGTCGCGGGCGCTCTTGGTCCAGATGAAGGGCTTGGGTTGTGTGTTGTGGTGGGTGACGT
>Ga0307377_10000250_pt1 | contig 75096 bp, 44 predicted proteins | sample TR3MG_FD_202535 | JGI IMG/M metagenome (GOLD analysis project Ga0307377, IMG submission 202535) | Soil microbial communities from Risofladan, Vaasa, Finland - TR-3 | ecosystem: Environmental > Terrestrial > Soil > Coastal area > Acid sulfate soil | place: Finland: Risofladan, Vaasa | collected...
TACAAGACCGCGATGATCGATGGCTGTCGAGAACACCTGCAATGGTCGCGGGTTTGACCGATCATGTTTGGTCTTTGCGTGAATGGCTGAGTTATCCGGCCGTTCAATTAACATAAGACACAAGGCAGTTTTCGGCTTGTCTGGAAAACGGTTCTCGCCCTTCTGTTCTCACCACAAGTTGGCGGCGCAAACATCAACGCCGGTGGCCGGTCTGGTCGGCAAAATCCGTTGTTTTTTGCCGGTTGACCGGGCACTGTAGGTAATGCGGGCCTTTACCACTTTCCCAACCGTATTGCTTATCGAATTAAGCTTCCGGGATGCTGTAATACCATATGCGGCTCAGGCCGGCTCTTTTATGCCTCGATTACGCTGTCGATTATGCGGACTGGAAAGGTATGGTATCGTTCACGCCCATGACAGAAGTTAGCGGCAGGCCGGGAAGCGGTTTGTGGAGCCCCACAGTTGCTCCGGAGAAGCTGTTGAATGCATTGGACGGCCGGGACTTTACCTTCGAATTCTGGCTGATGATGATGTCAAGCCCCATTCAGGACATGGTTCTGATAGACCTTGGCGACAAATATGAACCCGGCTTTATGAAGACAGGGGGCCAAAGGCTTCGTCATCGAGAATACTTACGCCGGATTCAGGGCCGAATGCCCGGCGGTACCCGACCAGCTTTGGGGCAGGGCGTGGCACCACGTCGCCTTCACCTTCCCGGCGGGCAGCAGCACGGTTCGGTATTTCATCGACGGCAGGCTTCAGGAAGCTGCGCGGCTGTCGCCCGTGGAAAAATCCAAGGCACCGGCCTCGATCTGGCCAGATTCGCTGCACCATACGACTTACGGCATTTTCGAAAAGGCGAAGAGGACGGACATGCCGGACTTCGAATCCGAAGGTTGCAGGTTCAACCCCTGCCGGGCGCGTTTTTGCAAGCCGTTGACCCGTTTGAACAGAAAACTGAGAGCCTCTGTGAGATGGTCAAGAGCTTTTTACGACGGTCGGTATTTCCTGCGGTATGCCAAAGGGGTCATTTTCTTGCTTTCGCGGAAATAGCGGGACAAGTGATTAGAGTCGGCGAATCCCATTACTGAAGCTATCCGGGATATGGGCGTGTTCGTGGTTACCAATAGCTGGGCGATTCGTTCGGTGCGCAGAGACTTTATTTCCTGCTGCATCGTACGCCCCAGCGCTTTCTTGAATCGCTTCGCCAGAATGTTGCGGGACAAGTGGGTCTGGTTTACGGCATCACTCACCTGAATGGGTCTGGCTATATTATTCCTGATAAAACTCATCGCAGCAGCCACTTGCCGGTCTTCCACCGCCTGGACATCGGTTGATTGTCTTGAGACTATATGAAGGGGTCCTAAACGTACGGTGAGGTCGTCTGGCTTTTTGCCTGACATAAGCGCGTCGAGCAGCTCGGCGGCCTCGTACCCTGTGCGGATGCTGCTCAGTGCTATGCTGGACAGCGGAGGGTTCGACAATTCGCATATAAGCCTATCGTCGTCGGCGCCTATGATGGCCACCTCCTCCGGAATCCGCAGACCAGCCTGCCTGCAGGCCTGGATCACATCCTGGGCCCTTTCGTCTATGCAGGCCATCAGACCAACCGGCTTGGGCAGGGATTCGAGCCAGGCGGCCAGGCGATTCTGTTCACGGGGCCACAAACGCTGCTGTCTTGATTCGGGGTACCGGTAACAAACAGGCTCGTAGCCGCCACGAGTCACGACCTCGCAAAAACCCTCTGCACGTTTTCTGGACCAAAAGAAATCATTCAGCCCGCAGAACGCAAGATTGTGAAAACCCAGTGACAGAAGATGCTCGGCGCCCATTTTTCCGATGCCGACATCGTCTCCGCAGATATTGCCGGCGCCGTCCATCGGCCTTTCATCCAAGACAGGGTGGAATACCGCAGGAACGCCGAGGAAAGAAATTTGTTCTCGCGTCTTCCGGGAGAATTCACGGGCGATGATGCCGTCGGCGCCCCAGTCTTTCAGTCGGGACAGCTCCTCATCGCGTGTGCTCGAGGCTCTCATGTAAAAAAACGGAGGATGGTAAAAGGTCCAGGGCCCCCGGAGCTTCACGTAATCCGCTACGCCCTGGAGCAAATCCCGGCCGAAGCCCCTTGAACTCTCAATCAGTAATATGACCTTTCGCGAGTTAGGCATCAGCCCTTACCAGAAAAAAACAAGACAACGATAAAGCGTGCATCCGACGGACCACAGAGGAGTCTGAACTTACAATTCTCTGACTTCGGACCTGAAAAGTCCCCATTTGCCCGTCGAGAAGCACTTTGGACGACACGGTTGATTGTAATCTCTCCTGTCGGACTTTCAAGCAACAATGCAAATTTTTTTCGGCATCCCCCTCAGCAGTGTGTGCAAGTAACACACACTCCAATATTTATTCCCTGCTGTTGTGTCACCTCATCCTCATCAATCTTTGCACGAAAGCAGGCGTGATGCTGTGGGGCGGCAGAATCAACGTATGATTGAGGGTGCAAGTTTGGCGGGGCACTATCGTGGATGTACTGTTGCCGTATCGCATACAGGCATTCGAATGAGACAAAAATTCGGACGGTGCGGTGCAAAATGGCGTAAAAAAAGTGCAAAATGGTCTTTTTGGGACGGGCCAGGTGTGCTAAATTGCATAAGGTAGTTTGCTTCGCCTGGACTGTTGGTTTATATGAGCAGAAAAGGCAGGGCTTATCGGCCTTAAATTCCGCACCCGTTTGTTGTGCGTGAGCACGTGGAGGAGTGGGGCAGAATGATGGTTCTGGAAGGTGAGGGCGGCAACTGGGTTATCCACGTTTCGCTCCCTGGCGCAGGTATTTGCCAATCAGGAGGCGGTTGGCGTTTCTCCCCTTAAGGCCGGAATAAGCCCTGACGTACACAGTGGGCAAGGATACCCCGGCATTGGGCTGGGGCAAGCATGTTGTAGACATACAGGTAGATTGAAGGACTAATTGCAGAGGCAGGGTTCCGTGAAAGGAGGTGAGGCCAAGACTGAGGAAGCCCTGGAATATTGAGGAGTGAGGTTTGTCCCGGCTTTTTGCGGCCGGGACAAAGAAACGGTCAAGATTTTTACCTTTTGAGGAGGGTATGACCTTTGAAATTGAGAAGTTTTATTAGTTTGTTTGCTGTTTTGGTTTTTGTTGGCAGCGCTTCAGCGGCGCTCGAGATCAAGGTGGACTTCGGCGGTGGCGGCGTCTTGGATGCCAGTTGGACCCAGTGGAATGCATTTAAGGGAAACCTGACTGTGGATACGGTTAAGTTCACCCTTACCCCCAGCAACCAGCCGAACGGAGGGGCTATTAGGACCGGTATCGGCGATGCGTTGACGAAGGAGGCTATTGGTGGCGACAACCCGGGGGCAGGCGGCGTGTACACGCTGAAGATCACAAACCTCGACGCGGGCACTTACAGCCTCGATACCTACTTCAACAATCCCACGAGTTACGGGGACCCGTGGCCGGGTGGTGGTGCGCAGGAGGTTTGGGTCGACGGCACCATGCAGGCCGGCCCGAGTCCTGCGTCTTATCATGCGACGTCAGAGAATGCGCTCGTGCTTTCGGTTTCGTTTGCGTCTGAGGGTCTCAGCGACATCATTACCATCGATTGGAAGAACTCTGCCACTCCGTCTAACTGGATCAACGGGTTCGTGCTGACGCCGGAGCCGTCAACGTGTGTGCTGCTGGCTTTGGGCGGTTTGCTGTTGCGTCGTCGCCAACGATAGTTGTTTGAGCTTTGGTGATGCGTGCTGGCCAAGCACCCGGTGTGGATGTGTTCGGCCAGCAGCATCAGGTTGTGCCGTTCAGTTAGTCGGTTTCGCATTGTGGATATGGGAGTGCAATGCGAGAATACGCTTAGGGTACTATCTAAGCGTCGCAGGGAGTGTTGAATCTCCTGAAAACTACGACAGGCTCGCAGTTAGTGAATATCCTGGCCGGACATGGCCTAATAGGTGTAAACCTGCAAACATACAATAGACTTTTGGGAAAAAAATAGGCTCGCACCAAGGGGACAATGTGACGTCCGTGACTCGGGGTTGGCTCGGTTTGCGGAAGAAGAATCAGGTGCAAGGTTCCAGACTTGTGTTGAGAGCAATCCCTGCAGACCGAGGTCGTTAAGCCTGGTCCCCCAAGGGCGGCTTTTAAATATAAGGAGCTGCAGAAGTTGGCTCTGAAAGAACGTTTCGCGTACTTCGCGAAAAAAACAGAACATAGTCTTGGTTTTTTACGGAGGTGTGTTATGTGCAAGAAACTGTTTATTTTAATTTCTCTTGTCCTGCTGCTGGGCGTGGTCGGCGCCGCTTCAGCGCTGGAGGTCAAGGTGGACTTTGGGGGCGCCGGTACGCTGGACGCGAGCTGGACCCAATGGAATGCAGTTCAGGGAATCAAGGTAGTCAACGACATCCAGTTCGTCCTTTCCCAGAGCAACCAAGCGAACGGACCGAAAATCAGGGTCGGTATCGGCGATGCCTTGACGATGGAGAGTCTTGGCAGCGACGACCCAGCCGTGGGCGGGGTGTATACACTGAAGATCACAAACCTCCCTGCCGGTTCTTACAACCTCGATACCTACTTCAACAATCCAACGAGTTATGAGCCTCCATGGGATCTTGGCGGCGGCCAGGAGGTGTGGGTCAATGGTACCAAGCAGGCCGGCCCCAGCCCTGCGTCTTATCAGGAGACGTCAGAGAATGCTCTTGTGCTTTCGGCCTCGTTCAGCTCTTCAGGTACCAGCGATCTAATTACCATCGAGTGGAAGAACTCTGCGCTTCCCTCTAACTGGATCAATGGGTTCATCCTGGTCTCGCAGGGGCCGCAGTTTACATTTGCGTGGGCACAGTCGAGCGGCTTTGAATATGTCAGTCCGGCTGAGCTTGAGGTGACCCTGCTGAACCCTGCTGAGGGTCAGACCCACACGGTTGACTACGCCGCGGGCGGCGGTACGGCCACAGGCGGCGGGGTGGACTATACGCTGGCAGCCGGCACTCTGACTTTCAACCCCGGCGAAACCAGTAAACCTATCAGTATCGACATAGTCAACGATGGCATAGACGAAGACGATGAGACAATTATTGTCGAATTATCGAATCCGAGCGGCGGAGGGGCGGTACTGGGCAATATAACCCAGCACACTTACACAATTCTCGACCCGAGGCCGAAAGTGGGATTCGAAGCCGCCACCGGTAATGCCAGAGAAGATACTGGTTCGGCGAGCGTCCCGGTCAGCTTGTCTTTCGCTGCGCTGCATACCGTTACGGTGGATTATTCGGTCACCGGCGGAACAGCCACAGGCGGCGGCGTCGACTATACGCTGGACCCCGAGAGATTGACTTTTTACCCCGGCCAGACCACCCAGTGGATCAACATTGCCGTCGTCGACGACGGTCTGGAGGAAGGCAGCGAGACAATTGAGATAACGCTGTCCAACATTGTTGGTGGAGTGCCGGGAAGCATAATGCAGCACACGTTGAATCTGTTTGATCCGAGCTTCCTGGACCTGAAAGTAGACCTGGCCCTTGAAAACCCGCTTGACAGTGGGACACCACGTCCGGCAACGGCCAAATCGGATGCAGGCTGGACTGTCTGGACACCCCTGGGCATGGGCGATATGTATATGCATGACTGGCGCGGAGTCCGGGACCTGGGCGGTACGGGTATCGATGTGTCCATGACCGCAGGCCGGGAGGGTACAAACGGCCTGAAGTGCTATGATATGTGCATGAACAACAAGGCCGGCGGCTGGCCGCCCAGCGGCTCGCCCGTGGGAGGTCCTATTGCCAACACCTGGTACACGAGCGTCGACCGGGTGAGCTTTCCGCAAAGTAATGTCATGCTTGCCCTTTACAACCTTCCGGTCGGCAACTACGAGCTGGTCGGCTACCACAACCTGTGGGAGCCCACTTCCGACGACAGCCGGGAATGCACCAGAAACGGCTATGCGCATCTGCCCATGCCGAAGGTTCACGTGTGGTCCTACCAGGACGCAAACGACTTTGGACAATGGTTGAACTTACATTACCCTCAGTATGCCGGCCAATTCTGGGACGGTTTCAAAAAGATTAAAAACTTCGGCGGGCCCCCGCCCTACAGTACCAATGTTGTTGCCATCGAGGAAGACTACGACGTGATGCCCTCGGCCACGACCAATGATGACGATGTTACCAAGTCCCTGGTCAAGTTCTGGACCGACGGCTCTCCGCTGATAATCATGTATGAGTCCGCCGAGTGCGAAACTTCTCAATACAGGGGCTGCCGGGCGGTGCTAAACGCCTTTGAGGTAAAGACTGTCCCGTCGACATTCAGTCCCTGCGGTTTAAGCGAGAGCGGCACAATCGATAATACGACTCTTAAGGCCTTCACGGATAACTGGCTCTGGGAGGGCTGGGCCGGTACGAACCGTGCTGATTTTAACGGAAGCGGCAAGGTAAATTTCGTTGATTATGCCCTTTTGGCCCTGCAGTGGCTGCAAGGTTGCCCTTAGTATGTAAGTGATTAATGGCAGGCAGTTGCAGCAAGGCCGAATTCGCAACTGCCTGCCATTTTGGAGTTTGGAGCCGGTCAAACCACGGGCAGCAGGCAAGAACGGCTTTGGGGTTTGGCCCGCGAATTAGTAGCGTAGTTGTTTGTGGTGTTGAGGACTCTGTTTGTGTTCACAGGGTCAAACTTGGTCACGTCCAATCGCAGCCCAGTACAGACGGGCGGGTGGTTCCTTAAACCTGCACGGAGATTGTGTGGCCGAGTTTCGGTACAACAAAAAAGATGTATAGAGGTTTTTTACGAGAGGTGTCAGATGTGGAGGAACTCAATTGTGGTTGTTGGTTTCGTTGTGTGTTTATGCGCTGCCGGCGCTGCTGGGATGGAGCTGAAGGTCGACATTGGCGCGACCGGCCAGGTGGTCAAGGCCGGTTGGACGGAGTGGAGTGAGCCGCGGCTGGACCCGGGTCCGCCATCCGCTCAGAAGACCTTCGGTGATGTCACGGTGACTCTGACCCAGACCGGCGGCAACGGTCTGGCCTTCCGTAATGGCACCGGCGGCGAACTGACGGGAGAGCTGGTCTGCGTTGACAATCAGGCCGGCCCCAGTGCGTCCATAATTATGACCGTAAGCGGCCTGGTCCCCGATGACTATGTCATTACCACTTATCATAATTATATATTCGAAAAGGCGGCCGTTATGAACATCACAGTCAACGGAGAACTGAAGGTCAGCGGCCTGACGGCAACCGTCCAGGCCCCGAATGACGAGATAGCCGCCCGTGCGACTTATGAATTCTCCGCCTCCGGCGACGTAGTGATCCAAATCACCTCTAACAACTCGGCGAACGTGCCCCTGAACGGATTTCACATATTGCGCAAACTGCCCAAGATAGAGTTTGCCGCGGACGCTTCGAGCGATTTTGAAGAAGTCAGCCCGGCGCAGGTTACGGTAGTTTTGAGCGATGCCGAACCGGGACAAACGTACTCGGTGGACTACGCCGTGACCGGCGGCACAGCCACCGGCGGCGGAGTGGACTATTCTTTGGCGGGTGCGTGTGTTTGCGATTTCGACGACAGCAACCAGATTGATTTGCCTGACATTGCTGTGCTGGCGGAAAACTGGCTGTCCCAAACGCCGGGTAACATCGCGGACGTAACCGATGACAACAGCGTTAACTTCGAAGACTTTGCGATCTGTGCATTGGAATGGCTTGACGCCTGTGGGGGTAACAGCCTCGTATTCGAGCCCGGCCAGACGAGCAAAACGATAGATATCGACATTGTAAGCGACGGTCTTTATGAGGGTGACGAGACCATTGTGTTGCAATTATTGAATCCTGCGGGACCCAACGTCTCTTTGGGAGGGATTACACAGCACACCTATACGATAGTCGAATCGGAGCCGTCAGTGGCATTTGAAACATCCACCGGCGCCGGCTCGGAAAGCACCACGCCGGCGAGTATTGCCGTGAGCCTGTCCCACATCTGGTCCGAGACGGTGACAGTGCAATACAGCGTCGGCGGTACGGCAACCGGCGGCGGAGTGGACTATACCCTGACCGGCAACAGCCTGCAGTTCTATCCGGGGCAGGTGACTAAGTACATCAACATTGACATTGTGGACGATGCAGAAACTGAATCTGCTGAGACTATCGTACTTACCCTCTTTAATCCCACTAACGCCAGCCTGGGTGCAACCGTCGAGCACACCTACACAATCTTCGATAATGAGCAAGGGACCGCCTGGGATGGGCTGGCATGGTACTATTCCGAAACCAACGGGGGGCCGTTTGTCAACGCCCAAGGTCAGTTCGAGTGGGATCCTGAGCAGGGCGGACAGTATGTGACGCGCCTCCCTGAGCAGCGTCTGAGCCAGGCCGGCGATGTGGCACAGGTCAGTTACTACTGGCTGACCGACGGCGCCCATTCCTGCCCTGATTGCGAGGCCTGTCCCGACGGCTGTTACGATGATGATATAACCTGCATCGCCGGAACCAGCGACCTGCGTGCCGGCCTGTTTGAGGCAGACGGGCAGTATGTGGATGCAGACGGATTGGGCACATCCAATTCCATATTTGATAACTACAAGGGCTACAATTTCCGCTTTGGGCCGAACATGAAAGCCGGGCCAACCCGCTGGGTTGATTGCCTGGACGAAGTTCACAAGACCGGCCAATTTGCCAAGAAGCCCGCCGGTTCGAGTAATCTTATGACCACAAATGACGGGCTTATGGAAGCCCTTCCCGGCTTTGAGCTGACCCCCGGCGAGTGGTCATTGTGGACCATTAGTCTTAGACGTACAGGTTCCAGCAGTGTGCAAATGTCGATTACGCTCAACGGCAGAACCTATACCTACACTGACGGAGACGGCAGCGAGCAGCCGCAAAAGATAGACGTTTTTGGCATCCACATGCGCAACGCCAGGCCTTACAACCGATTGGTGCTGGATACAATCCCCTGATGGCGTGAGGTTACCCATGGCAGCACAGTGTAATCGCCCAAAAAATGAATGGTTTAGCCGTATCTACCGAGAACTGTAGGTTACGGGCGGATTTATAATTTAGTTCTTTTGGAGAAATGAAATGGGTAAGAAAGCAACATTTTTGCTTGGCCTTGTGGTCCTGGTAGCTGCAGTAAACACCACTGGAGCAGTGGACATCAAAGTGGATTTTGGCGCGGACGGTCCCCTCTCTGGCTGGACCAAATGGGCCGCAACAGAAGGCAGCCTGACCGTCGACGGCGTCCAGTTCACTCTTTCCAACGCCGGCTGCACAGCCGGGCCGAAGCTTAGGAGCGGCGGCACCGGTGATAACCTTGTGAAGGATTGTCTTAGTCAGGAGGACTATGGCACTGGCGCTACGTACACGCTGACCATTACAAACCTGCCGGCGGGGAATTACGACGTCACGACCTATTTCAACTATCCATTTAGTTATGGCGGCGACCCGTGGAGCGCTGGTCACGCGACGGCCAGTCTTACTGGCGGCGGCAGTACCGACGGCGATGTAACGCACCTGGCGGCAACCTATAACGATGCTCTCAAGCTGACGTTAAACTTCACCACTTCGGGTCCCTCTGACGTTAAGACCATCATTTATTCGACAACTACCCAACCGTGGATCTGCGGATTCGAGGTGGCATCGACCAGAGCGACAATACAGTTTGCTTCGGCGGCTTCGGGCGACCTCGAATCTGTAAGTCCGGCCGTGCTTGAGGTAGTCTTGACCAACGGCGACGCAGGTCAAACCTATACGGTGGACTATGCCGTGACCGGGGGTACTGCCACCGGCGGCGGGGTGGACTATACCCTCGCCAGCGGCGTCCTCACCTTCGACCCGGGGGTAACCAGCCAGCCCATCGACGTCACCATTGTTAACGACGGTTTGGATGAGGAGGATGAAACCATCGTGGTAGGGTTGTCGAATCCAACCGGAGGGAACGCCGAACTGGGACAGATAACCGAACACACATATACCATAGTGGATCCACGGCCGGCGGTAGGTTTTGATTCGGCCGCCAGCCGGGCCCAGGAGGATTCAGGCTCCGCCCTCATCCCCGTCAGCTTGTCGCTTACGGCGACTGGACCGATATCAGTGGATTATTCCGTCATCGGCGGCACCGCTACCGGAGCAGGAGTGGATTATACCCTGGCCGACGGGACTTTGAACTTCACCATCGGGGACAAGACGAAAAATATTCCGATTACTATTGTGGCCGATGAGATTGACGAAGGCAGCGAGACGGTCATCCTCCAATTGTCCAACGCCTCCGGCGCCAAGCCGGGCCAGATGCAGCATACCTTTACCATCACGGAACAGCGCCCGTTGTTACGCGGCGCTTTTTATTTCCGGGCGGACTCGGACCCCACCGCCCGGGTGGGGTCGCATCCGGATATTATGGTGCGTCTGGGTGAGGGTGAGGACAAGCTAATCTTTCGCCGGAATAAAGGCTATTTGCCGGTATGGTACACAGAAGACATCGGGGAGCAGGATTTACCGGTGGAGGTAGGCCGCAGCGGCTGCGAAACCACTGTCAACTGGCACTCTCGCGTGGAGGTCATCGAGACCAGCCCCGCCAGGGCAATCGTGCACTGGCGATATGCTACCAACTGCAGCAGGACATCAATGACCATACAAGACTGGGTTGATGAATACTTTACGGTTTATCCTGATGGTGTTTGCATCCGCACCATAAAGGACGCTGCAGGCACCAGCTGCAGCCAGTGGAACAGCATGAGCCCCGTTATCAGGAACCTGCAGTTGGTTCCGGAAGGTGTAGTTGCCCTGCCTGCTGAGTGGCTGAACCCCGCTGAACTGGTGCTTAACTCCGGTGACTATACCAACGAGGGCTACAACGAACAGAGGCGATGCTATAGCTTACAATGCAATAACGCCTGTGCCCCCTCCGCTCTGAACGTCAGCCTTGATACCGGCGGCGGCAAGTCGATTCACAATCCCGTGCTGGTTCTGAAGAACTGGGGTGATGCCGATGCTGAGGTCGCCGTTAACGGGCAGCCTGCAATCCATTATGTAGGCTACGCCGATGATATGTACGGAGACCACTTAGTGGTCTGGCTGGGTATCGAATCCGCCGCCTCGATCGACGTGACCATTACACCGCAGGGTGGAAGCGGCCAATTTGTCAATCGGCCCAAGGCCCCCGTCCATTCTTACGAATTCAATAATTCCCCACCTCTGCCGCTGGGTTCCGAAGAGCCCGGAGGGTTCGGGGCATATTACACCAGGCTGCGGTTCAACGACACCTTTGACAGTGAATTCCGTCACGGTGAGCACGCCGACGTGGTTGTGCAGTTCGAGGACAATGCCCACCGGTTCGTGTTCTGGCGCGGCACCAACTACCAGCCGCACCTGGCGGGCGACACGAGTGAAACCCCCCAGAACCCGCACGTGGGTCAGGGTATTGGAATCCCGGGTATTCCGTATTCCTGCTGGTACGGCACTGAGTTCCTCGAGCGCCGCGGCGAGGAATGGGGTCTGCCGAGGTACCTCGAGCCAATGTCGGACCAGCAGTGCAGGTATGCGCACGTACGCATTATCTCCAGCAACGCCGCCCGTGCGATCGTTCAGTGGCGTTACGCACCGTGTCATCTTGACTACCGGTGCAACAACGACAGCGGCGACCCCTGGGGCGACTGGGTCAACGAGTACTACATTATATACCCGGACGCCATCAGCGTGCGGCACTTAATCGGCTGGAGCCGTCGAACCGGTGATTCGGGTGACGAAAACCCGCATTTCGAGTACCATGAGGCTATGCCCATTGCCAATCCCGGCACGGTTCCGGAGGACAATATCCACCTGAACGCGGTTTCTGCGACCAACTACAGCGGCAGCAAGAAGGATTGGGTGTGGCAGGCCAGCTGCGGCGGCGGACCCAGTAACTTCGATGATATACACGGTCGGCCCATCATAGTCTTCAGAATGAAGGGAAGCACCGTACCGATTACCATAACGGACGGCACCCCGACACTTGATCCAATCTCCGGTCTGCCTGATTGTCGGCTGTTCAACCATTACGATGACTGGCCGGCCTGGCCGGACAGGGCCCGCAGTTTCATAAAGGACCCGAGCCCTGTACCCCCTGAATATGATCACTGGTGGGACGACGACATGAGCACCTGCTGCTACAGGTACTTCTGGAAGTATGTTCCTGCGCACTGTTCGGAGTTCCACGTGAAGTGGCGTTCTTGGGTGCACGTACAGGATAAGAGGAAGGAAAAGCTTATGCTGTTCGGCATGTACGACGCCGACGAGGCTGCCAACGTCAACAACCTGCTTCCGCTGGGAAGGTCGTGGGAGTATGCCCCGAGTTTGACTATTACAAGCGGTGGTTTTTCCGGCGGCAGTTACGACAAGACCGAACGTGCGTACAAGATATCTCGGATTTCCCAGGAGGCGACAGAGCTGGCGTTCACGATGAACGCTTCTTCAACTTCCCCGGTTTGCAACCCGTGTTTTGTGATCCAAAACTGGGATTCACGAGTGCAGTTGACAATTGACGGCCAGGCTGTTGCGTCCGGGCCCGATTTCCGCCAGGGAATTGAAAAAACCGCCGAGGAAGCCTGTTCTCTGGTGGTATGGATAAACAAGCAGTCGACCTCTCCAATTAACATCGTAATATCAGAACCGTGCACTATACCGGGCGACCTCGATGGGGATGGTAACGTAGACGGAAGCGACCTTGCAACGTTTATGTCGCACTGGCTTGATGCATTGCCCGGCTGCCAGAGTCTTAAAGGTGATGTGTACAAGGATTGCAAAGTGAACTTCAAGGATTTTGCGGTCTTGGCTTCGCACTGGCTTGAAAGCTGCCCGCCCTTGTAAACGTGCGTGATGAACAGGAATTATCAATCAAAGTTGTTGTTTTGAGGATTGTTGGACCTGTGCTGAGAGCGAGCCGGGTTTCGGCCCTTAGAAGCCTATATGAAATAGAATTGTGGTCTAATTGAAGAACAGGAGCGTGCCATGAACAGGAAATTGAGGGTCTTAGCGTCGGTTGCGGTATTGCTTGTTGCTGCCGATATCGCCGCAGCATTAGAACTGCAGGTGGATATCGGTGCGACCGGTCAGGTTGTTAAAGCTGGTTGGACGGAGTGGAGTGAGCCTCGGCTGGACCCGGGTCCGCCGTCTGCTCAGAAGGTTTTCGGTGATGTCGCCGTGACTCTGACCCAGACCGGCGGTAACGGACTGGCCTTTCGCAACGGTACTGGCGGCGAGCTGACGGCAGATTTGGTCTGCGTTGACAATGGCGTCGGCAATGTGACGATAAGCATGACCATAAGCGGCCTTGCGCCCGGTGACTATATCATCACCACTTACCATAACTATATATTCGACACGGCCGCCATTCTGGACATAAAGGTCAACGGCGTGCTGAAGGTCAGCGGGCTGGCGGCAACCGTCAGGGTCGCCAATGACGCGCTGGCTGCCAGTGCAACCTTCGAGTTTACGTCCTCAGATAGTAACGACGTTATCGAATTTGCCTCTACGAACGGTGCAAACGTGCCGTTGAACGGATTTCGCCTGTTGAAGAAGGTGCCGACGATGGGGTTTGTTTCGGCAGCTTCCAGCGGCTTCGAATATGTAAGTCCCGCCGTGCTTGAGATAGTCTTGCACGACCGCGAAGAAGGTCAAACCTATACGGTGGACTATGCCGTGACGGCCGGCACAGCCACCGGCGGCGGAGTAGACTATTCTTTGATAGGGACGTGTGATTGTGATTTCGACAACAGCAGCCGGGTCGATTTCCGCGACATTGCTGAACTGGCGCAAAACTGGCTATCCCAGGCGCCGCTCAACATAGCAGACCTAACTGATGACAACAATGTTAACTTGGGTGATTATGCCGTTTGCGCCTGGGAGTGGGGTGATATCTGTGATAGCAACCACATCATATTCAGGCCCGGCCAGACCACCAAAAAGATAAGATTCGGCATTATGGCCGACCTTCTGACTGAAGGAGACGAGACAATTATCGTGGGACTATCAAATCCGACCGGACCTGATGCGACATTGGGGGCGGTTACGCAACACACTTACACGATTGTCGAATCGCAGCCGTCAGTAGCGTTTGAAACTTCCACCGGCCTTGGTGCGGAAAGCACCACGCCGGCGACTATTGCCGTCAGCCTGTCTCACATCTGGTCCGAGACGGTGACAGTGCAATATGCGATGGGCGGTACGGCCACCGGCGGCGGCGTGGACTATAATGACCTGACCGGCGGAACACTGCAGTTCGACCCGGGGCAGGTAACGAACTACATCAACATTGACATTGTGGACGATAATGAAACTGAACCCGATGAGACTATTATACTTACCCTTTTCAATCCCGTGAATGCCGGTCTGGGGGCAATCACCCAGCACACTTACACAATCTACGATGATGAGACAGGGGTCACCTGGGACGGGCTGACATGGTACTATACCGACTTCATCGCGGGGCCATTTGTCAACGAGCTGGGCCAGTTAGAGTGGGACCCTGACAAGGGAGGACAGTTTGTCACGCGGATACCGACGCAGGACTTCAGCAATCCCGGCGACAAGGTTGAAATAGCATACTGGTGGCTGACAGACGGGAACACACCTTGTAACAATGTGGATGACTGTTATTCCTGCCCGCGCTGCACCGGCGACATAAGGTGTATCTCCGGCACCAGTGACTTCCGCGCCGGCCTTTTTGAAGCGGACGGAGAATATATAGAGCACGACGTATACGATGTGAAAAACGACGTATTTGCGGGCTACAAGGGCTACAACTTCCGCTTTGGGCCGAATATGCGAGCTTACCCCACCCGCTGGGTTGATTGCGACGACGAAGTCCATAAGACCGGTAATTTTGCCAAGAAACCGGTCGATTCGAGTAATCTGATGACCACCAATGACGGGCTTATGGAGTACATCCCCGGCTTCGAGCTGCCCCCCGGCGAGTGGTCGTTGTGGACGATTAGCATTGAGCGGACATCTTCGAGCAGTGTACGCCTGTCAATTACGCTCAACGGCACAACCTATACCGACACAGATGACTCCGGCAGCGACCAGCCGCAGAAGATAGATGTTTTCGGCATCCACATGCGCAACGGCAGGGATTACCACCGATTGGTACTGGATAGAGTCCCCTGACGGGGTGAGATTCCTGCATAGTGGTATAGAACGAAAGGTTATATCAGAAAAAGATGGGAGCTTATTGAGTACACCAGAAGTATTATAAACCGGGCAAGGAGGAAGCGAAATGCACAAGAAATTAACATTTTTGTTCAGCCTTATGGCCCTGGCGGGTGCGGCAAACATCGCAGCAGCAGTGGACATCAAAGTGGATTTTGGCTCAGGTCCGGTCATGTCTGGCTGGACCGGCTGGCAGCCGGCCGGCTGGGGTGCACCTGAGAGCAAGACTGTCGACGGCGTGGAGTTCACGATCGTCGGCCCGGCTGACAATTGGAGACCCAGATATAACAATCCGGGCGGCTGTGATGACCTGACGAGCGATAGTGTCAGCTTCGAGGATGACGCGACCGGCAAGCTGACTTTGACGATCAAAAACCTTCCGGCAGGCAGTCACAAGCTCCTGAGTTACTTCAATGCCGTATATACCGGTCGAGAGATGCCGATCACTCAGACCGTGAATGGTGGTTCCCCCGTTATAGGAACTCAGACCTATAACAAGGATATGGCCAACTGTCTGAAGCTGACGGCCTTCTTCGACGTGGCGGGACCCGGTGACATCACGACTATCGACTATTCGATGACTGCCAACATGCCGTTCTTCTGCGGATTCGAGTTAATGCCGAAAGCGGCGAGGCTGCAGTTCGCAGCGGCGGAGTCGGGTGATTTTGAATTTGTCAGTCCGGCTGTGCTTGAAGTAATCCTGACGGGCTCTGAGGCGGGTCAAACCTATACGGTCGACTACGCGGTCATCGGCGGCACGGCCGTCAAAGGTACTGACTATACAGTTACAGAGCCCGCAACGTTGACTTTCAATCCCGGCCAAACCAGCAAGGCCATTAGTATCGACATAACCAACGACGGATTGGATGAGGACGATGAAACCATCATTGTTGAATTGTCGAACCCAACCGGGCCAGAGGCAATATTAGGGCAGATACCCAAACACACCTACACAATTTTAGACCCCCGGCCGCAGGTGGGATTTGAGACAGACAGCAACAGTAACGCAGAAGATGTTACGGTCGTAAACGTCACGGTCAGCTTGTCTTTCCCCTTTACGCAGATGGTGACGGTAGATTATGCGGTAATCTGCGGTACGGCTACCGGCGGCGGCGTGGACTACACGCTTGAGCCGGGCACACTGACTTTCAATCCCGGCCAGACCAGCAAGACGATTAGTATCGCGGTCGTGAACGACGGTGTGAATGAACAGAACGAGACAATTTTAGTCAGGCTCTCGAATCCGGCCAATGCGAGGCTGGGAGCTATAACAACATTCACCTACACGATCATTGATGTCTGCGGCCTGCATCTCAAGGTCGACCTTGGTCTGCCGATATGGTGCGGCTACCCCCTCCCCCCGCCCTGCACTCTCTGTGATATACCAATTGCGGGAACTATCAAAGAAGGCTGGACTCCCTGGGTATCACCGCGCTGGCAGGACATGTATGATCACGGTACAGTGCAGTTAGAGAATATCGACGGGACCGGGATTTGTATGATGCTGAGCACCGTTCGCGGAGGACACATGGCCTTGAAGGTATGCGGGATGATCATGCCCAGCCTGAATGGTGGAGAACCGTACGGCTCACCGCTTTACGACCCGATTTGCAATAGCTGGCTATATAATTGTGACTTTGCCGAGAATCCTCAGGGTGATATTGTGCTGGGGATATACAATCTGCCCGCTGGTGAATATGCCCTGTACAGTTACCACAACCACTTCTATTGTGAAAGGCTATCGGGCGATCCGACGCCCGTGCGGTGCGAGTGCCAATGTAATCCCCAGCCGGCCATGCCCTCGATCACGGCTATGTCGATCTCAGAATTGGTGTATCGATATCTGGCTGTGTATGGATGGTGGGACGTCGAACGCGAATTCTTGAACGGCATGCCCGAGTATTGGGACTATCACGGTCAGCCGGTTTTCCCACCCGACCATCCCTTGGGCCCTCGTGCTTGCGGTAATGTGACTACACTTCAGGGCGCCTATAACGTCCAACCTCAGCAGGTTACCCGGGACGAAGATTTGGTCCCTTCGCTGGTCAAGTTCCGCACCGATGGTTCAGCGGTGCATATCGTATATGAGTCCGGCTGCTGCGCCAATGACGGTGTTCGGCCCGACCGGTACGGCGGAAGGGCTATTCTCAACGCCTTCGAACTAATGCTCATCAGAGAGTTAAATCCGGGCGACTTTGACAAGGACGGGGACGAGGATATGACGGACCTCGGCAGCCTGGTTCCGTATTGGCTGACCGAAGGCGAGGTCGGCAATGACATACTGACAGGCGATCTGAGCCTTGATTGTGTTGTGAGTTTTCATGATTTTGCCGTCTTTGCTTTACGCTGGCTTGAAAGCTGCCCGCCCTTGTAAAAGTGAGTGATGAACAGGAATTATCAATCAAAGTTATTGTTTTAAGGATTGTTGGACTTCTGCTGAGAGCAAGCCGGGTTTCGGCCCTTAGAGAAGTCTATATATAGAGTTGTGGTTTAATTGAAGAACAGAAGTGTGGCACGTGCAAGAAGGGACTTCACAGTGTACAGCGAAACAGAAATCACAAGAACAGGTTTCGGCTGACCCTTACAGGGTAACGAAACAGAAGAACACAGTTATTACAATATTGTTTTGCGGAACGCAAAAAATAGGGTTATGGTTTTTTGGATGAAGGTGTGTCATGTGTAGAAAATTGTTTCTCTTAAAATCTCTTATTTTGGTGTTGTGCGTAGTCGGAGCCGCTCCGGCAGTAGAAGTGAAGGTGGACTTCGGCGGCGCTGGTACGCTGGACGCTACCTGGACAGAATGGAATGCAACTCAAGGAAACCTGACTGTCAATGGAGTCCAGTTGACCCTTTCCAACAGCAACCAGGCGAACGGACCGAAACTTAGGACCGGTATCGGCGATGCCTTGACGAAGGAGAGTCTTGGCAGCGACGACCCGGCCGCAGGCGGGGTGTACACGCTGAAGATCACAAACCTTCCTGCCGGCTCTTACGACCTTCATACCTACTTCAACAATCCAACTTCTTACGGGGATCCATGGCCCGGTGGTGGTGCGCAGGAGGTTTGGGTCAACGGCACCAAGCAGGCCGGCCCGAGCCCTGCGTCTTATCAGAAGACGTCAGCGAATGCTCTTGTGCTTTCGGCCTCCTTCACCTGTTCAGGCACAAGTGACCTGATCACCATCGATTGGAAGAACTCTGCCATTCCCTCAAACTGGATCAATGGGTTCGAGTTGTTGCCGCAAACGCCGCCGACACCAACGATACAGTTTGCTGCGGCGGCTTCCGGCGACCTCGAATCTGTAAGTCCGGCCATGCTTGAGGTGGTGCTGGGCAACGCTGAAGCAGGCCAAACCTACACGGTCGACTACACGGCGGTCGGTGGTACGGCTACCAAAGGCAACGACTACACGATTACAGAACCCGGAACCCTGACTTTTACCCCCGGCGATACCAGTGAGACTATTAGCATCGGTATAATCAACGACGGGCTGGACGAGGACGATGAGACGATTATCGTGCAATTGTCGAATCCCACCACCACGGGCAGTGAGGTGGAACTCGGGGATCCAAACGAGCACACTTACACGATAATCGACCCGAGGCTGAGCGTCGGATTTGACGCCGAAAGCGGTACGACCAGTGAAGATTTCAGCCCGGTCGATATCACAGTTAGTCTGTCGGATGTGGCCGCGGAGACAATCACGGTGGATTACGAAGTCACCGGCGGCACGGCCACCGGCGGCGGGGTGGACTACACGCTCGAGCCCAACACGCTGACCTTCAATCCCGGCCAGACCACCAAGACAATCCCCGTTACTGTCGTAAACGATGGTCTTCCGGAAGGCAACGAGACGATCGTGATAGCACTGTTAAATCCCGTCCACGCCAGACTGGGCATAGCCCAGTACACACACACCATTGTCGACCCGAGCACGTCCGTGGGGACCGAAGCGGTTGACCTGAAGATCGATATCGGCGCGTGCGGCGGAACGCTTGGACCCCCCGATTATTTATGCGACCCGAGCGGCAGCTGCCAGACAATCAAGGATGGCTGGATCGACTGGAGCGCATGGGACCCTGACCTGCCCGGCGGCGAGGCGTGCGTAGACTGGTATGAAAGAAAAACCAAGACCGTCGGCAATATCCAGATGGTTATGGAAAGGGTCGGAGCCTGCAACGACCAGTACGGACAGGGGCTCCGCTTCAAGAACGGCAACGGCGGTCCGCTGAGCGGAGACGGGGTAGCCGTTAACAATTTGCCTAACGACGATGACCCCAACCCCTGCGGCGGCGATGGGAAGATAAGGCTCACCATAACCGGCATTCCCGAGGTGAGCAGCTACGACTACAGCATGACCTCGTGGCACAACAGCCCGTTCTCAGGCTCGGCGTGCGTCGGTGGTTCAGTGAACGTTTCGGTCAACGGCTCACAGGTTGTCAGCAGCCTGCCCAAGACACAGGGTGCCGACGACGAAAGTGCCGCGCAGGCCACTTATAATGTCCCCGGCGGTGATTTGGTCATCGAATTCGGTGTGCCCTCCAATGGCGGTGGGCCCGTACTCAACGGTTTCCATTTGACCGACGGCGCCGGAGCGACAGAGCCCGTACCCGCCGACGGTTCGCAAGACGTGGACCCGGGTGTGACCCTGAGGTGGACACCCGGACAGTACGCACAATCACACAATGTGTATCTGGGCACGAGTGAGGCCGCCGTGGCTGCCGCCAACATGTTTTCCCCTGAGTTCGAGCGCCGCGTGACCGTCAACAGCTACAAGCCCGCCACACCTCTTGAACTGGCCCGGACTTACTACTGGCGGATTGACGAGGTTAACCCGGGCTATCCGGAAAGCCCGTGGAGGAGCAAGGTCTGGTCTTTCACTACTGCCGGACCAAAGGCCCGCGACCCGAATCCGGCCGACGGCGAGTCCGGCGTACATCCGATTCCAATCCTTAGCTGGACAGCCTCGCCGCCTGCAACCTCGCACGATGTGTACCTCGGCACCGACCAGACCGCCGTTGCCGGCGCCACTACGAGTTCCCCCGAGTTCCAAGACAACGTGGAGCCCAACTCCTTCGGGCCGGGCCTTCTTACGTTCGGCCAGACCTACTTCTGGCGGATTGACGAGGTTAATCAGACCGACACCAACAGCCCCTGGACAGGTGATGTGTGGCGGTTTACCGTAAACGATGGAAATGCCAGCAACCCGGACCCGCCTGATGGCTCCAGGACGGCGGCGGACTATGTGGTCCTTAGCTGGACGCCGGCGCCTTTGGCCAATTCACACGACCTGTACTTTGGCACCAGCCAGACCGATGTTGCCGATGCGACCACAAGCTCGAGCGTATACATGGGCAACCTGGCCTCTGCCAGCTATGACCCCAAGCCTCTGAGCGAAGGTGTTACCTACTACTGGCGTGTGGATGAGGTTGGCAGCACCGTATGCAAAGGAAAGGTCTGGAGCTTTACGGGCGTAGCCGCGATTGATTTGAAAGTAGACCTTGCCCTCGAAAACTCGCTTGGCAGCGGGACCCCGCGTCCGGCAACGGACAAATCGCAATCGGACCCCAACTGGACTGCCTGGACACCCGAGGGCCTGGGCGATATGTATATGCATGACTGGCGCGGAGTCCGGGACCTCGGCGGTTTGGATATCGATGTGTCCATGACCATTGAGAACGAAGGTAAAGCGGGCCTGAAGTGCTATGATATGTGTATGAACAACAAGGCCGGGGGCTGGCCGCCCAGCGGCTCGCCCGTGGGTGGACCTATTGCCAACACCTGGTACACGAGCGTCGACAGGGTTAGCTTCCCACAAAGCTGTGTGATGCTTGTCCTTTACAACCTTCCAGCCGGCACCTATGAGCTGACAGGCTACCACAATTTGTGGGAGCCCACTTCCGATGACAGCCGGGAATGCACCAGGAACGGCTATGGCCATCTGCCCATGCCGCAGGTCCACGTCTGGTCATTCGCCGACGCAAACGACTGGGGACGGACGGTGGACCTGGTTTACCGGGGCCAGTTCTACGATGGTTTGAACAAAATCAGAGGTTTTGCCGCACCGCCATATAACGAGCTGCCCTACAGGAGAAACATTGCAGCAATCCAGGAAGACTACGACGTGATGCCGTCGGCCACGACCAATGACGAAAATGTTACTAAATCGCTGGTTAAGTTCTGGACAGACGGTGGTTCTCCGGTTATTATTATGTATGAGTCCGCCCAGTGTGAGACTTCTCAATACAGGGGTTGCCGGGCGGTCCTGAACGCTTTTGAGGTAAGGACAATTATGCCGACATTCAGTCCCTGCGGTTTAAGCCAAACCGGCACGATTGATTATGCGGCTCTTAAGGCCTTCGGCGATAACTGGCTCTGGGCCGGACGAATCGGCACGAATATCGCCGATTTTAATGGAAACGGCAAGGTGGATTTCGTTGATTACGCGATGCTGGCCCTGCAGTGGCTGCAAGGTTGCCCTTAGTATGTGAGTGATTAATGGCAGGCAGTTGCACAGGGCTAAGCCTGCAACTGCCTGCCATTTTGCGGCGCCCAGATTTGAGGCTTTTTCCAAGTAAGGGAGGGCGTGCATTAGTGCAAAATGGCGGGAAGAGAAACGCAAAAGGGGTTGACAGTGCAGGCAAAGCGTCTTAACATACATTGATGAGGAGACATATTATGCGTAAGCAAAAAGGATTTACGCTGATAGAGCTATTGGTGGTAATCGCGATAATTGCGCTCTTGATGTCGATACTGGTGCCGGCATTGAGCAGGGTAAAGCAGCAGGCAAAGGCCGCCGTTTGCCGGTCGAACCTGCACCAGTGGGGTATCGCCTGGCACATGTTCCTCGATGATAGAGAAGGCCGCACCCCTACTAATCTTGCTTGGTGGGCTAGCACCTGTAACGAGACGCACACTCACAGCGCTAACTGTGAAGCCCACTTGCTGTGGCCCTACTTCAAGGATGAAAAACTGCTTCTGTGCCCAAGCGCCACCAAACCAAAGGAGGCTCTCCCAAGACCCCCAACCATCACACGGGGCTACCAGGGTGGCAAGTTCAACGCCTCCGCCGAATGGTATGACGCAACAGAAATCACCTGGGAAAACGTTGCCGCACCCGGTAAATGGTACTTGTTCAGCTATGGCTTTAACTTTTGGTTTAGTCGCAAAACGGGCTCAGGCAGGACGGAGGACAACCTGTGGGGATTTGCCCCGGGCTCGATTCTGGGGGCCAAGTACGCGAGTCGTGTGCCGCTTATGGGTGACTGTATTATGAGCGGTAACACCCCCCAGTATTCGGATATTCCCCCGACATACGAAGGGGAGCCCTACCCCCCTATGAGCGGCAACGTGAACGAAATCAGGAATTTCTGCATCCAGCGCCATGACGGCTATGTGAACGTCCTGTTTTTGGATTTCTCTGTCAGAAGAGTTTCACTGCCAGGGTTATGGTATATCTGGTGGCATCGTGGTTGGCCGATACCCTCGACAGAGGACCCGCCGGTATGGCCAGAATGGATGTATGGCATGCCGCTTGAATATTAACAAATCCCCAGCAGCACTGAATCCCCGGCCGCATAGTCAGCTCTTAACAAGAACCGCCAAAGGGGTCTATTCTCCAAATCCCTTGACCGGGCGCAGTCAATGTTTACACTAAGGCCAGGCCTGGGCAGCCAAACGCGATTAGCTGCCAAACTGGCGGTCAGAATTCAGGATTTGGAGGCTGATAAGAATGAGACATCTGATTGCAATTCCGTCGGCATGGGCACTGCTGTTCTTCGGCGGCTGCGGCACTTCGGGAAACAGCGACGTGAATGTCAAGGAGCTACGATGTGAATACAGGGTGAATCCGCCGGGGATAGATGTTGTTAAGCCGCGATTGAGTTGGGTTCTCGAATCAAGTCAGCGGGGCCAGAAACAAACCGCATACCGGCTCCTGGTAGCCGGCAGTGAGAAAAACTTACAGAAAGACCGAGGCGACTTGCTTGACACGGGCAAAGTCGAGTCAGAACAGTCAGTTCATATCGAGTACAGCGGCAAACCGCTGAAATCGCGCATGCGGTGTTACTGGAAGGTAAGGGTCTGGGACAAGGACGGCAGGGAATCTGCGTGGAGCAAACCGGCCATGTGGTCGATGGGCCTGCTTGAGCCGCGGGATTGGGAGGCACGGTGGGTCGGCGCGCCGCCGGACCCTGACCAGATGAAACTGGCCGACGAGGCGCACGACGCAAAGAGGCCGGCACCCATTCCCGCGCCCTTTCTTCGAAAGTCCTTCGCCGTGGACGGCAACGTATGCAGGGCTACGGTTTATGTGACCGGCCTGGGCCTGTACGAATTGCGCCTCAATGGTGAGCGTGTAGGTGACCATATCCTCGCACCGGAGATTACGGATTACGACAAGCGCATCCAGTACCAGACTTACGACGTCACGGACCAGATTGTTTCAGGGACAAACGCCATCGGTGCGATTCTCGGCCGGGGGTGGTATGCCGGTCGCTTTTGGCAGACGCTGCCGCCCAGTCAGCGACCCTTTGGGGGACAACTCGGCTTGATCCTGCGTCTCGACATCGAATTTGCCGATGGACGGACCCAGACAGTCGTCACCGACGAATCGTGGCGGACCATGACCGATGGGCCGATTCGCCACAACAGCTTATACGACGGTGAGCTGTACGATGCTCGCCGCGAGATGCCAGGCTGGGATACGAGCGGCTTCGACGACAGCGGGTGGCACACCGCGCACGTACCGGATGTTGCGGACGTAAATCTTGTCTGGCAGCGCAACGAGCCTATCTGCGTGGTCAGGGAACTGACACCCGTCGCACTGTCCGAGCCAAAAGACGGCACATACATATTTGATATGGGCCAGAACATGGTCGGCTGGTGCCGGCTCAAGGCCGAAGGTAATAGAGGCGACGTGGTGACACTAAGACACGCCGAAAAACTCAACGCCGATGGCTCTGTTTACACTGCCAATCTCCGTTCCGCAAAACAGACCGATAGCTTTGTGCTGCGGGGCGGCGGCTCCGAAACATTCGAGCCGCATTTCACATATCACGGGTTCCGTTGCGTGGAGGTGACGGGCTTGTCAAAACGCCCCAAACTCGACGACCTCGTTGGACGCGTGTTCCATTCCGCCTCGCCGGAGGCGGGCAGGTTCGAGTGTTCCAGCGAGCTGGTTAATCGGCTTATGGACAACATCATGTGGACGCAGCGAGGCAACATGCACGGCCTGCCCACCGACTGTCCCCAGCGTGATGAACGCGCCGGGTGGATGGGGGACATCCAGGCATTCTCGCAAACGGCCGTTTTCAATATGGACATGGCCGGTTTTTTCAATAAATGGGCCTTGGATATTCGCGATGCGCAGGCTCCAGACGGCCGATACCCCAGTTATGCACCCCACCCTGGCCACAACCTCAAAAGCGCAAGACGCTTCGGCGTCCCCGCCTGGGCCGACGGCGGTACAATCGTGCCCTGGGTGGTATATTTGAACTACGGCGACCGGCGCCTGCTGGAACAACACTTCGACTCTGCGCGGCGATGGGTTGAATATGTCCACAGGAACAATCCCAACCTTATCTGGAGGAAAGAGCGCGGCGCTGACTACAACGACTGGCTCAACGCAGATAAGCTCCTTCTGAACGGCTGGCCCGTCACGGGAGGCGAAGTTCCCAAACCCGTGTTTGCGACGGCCTTCTTTGCCCATTCGACACAGATTGTAGCGAAAATGGCGGCTGCACTCGGTCGCAAAGAAGATGGAAAACTGTATGGTGAGCTGTTTGACGGCATAAAGGCAGCGTTCAATAAAGCCTTTGTAAAATCGGATGGTCGTATCGAAGGTGACACGCAAGCCGGTTATGTCCTTGCCCTTCACTTCGACCTGTTGCCTGACGCACTCCGTCCCCAAGCCGTTCAGCATTTACTCGAGGGAATTGGCCGGTATGACGGCCATCCTTCTACCGGCATCCAGACCACGCACCGGCTGATGCTTGAGCTGACGCGCAATGGCTACCACGACGAAGCCTGCCGCATTGTCAATTTGCGAACCGTTCCTTCGTGGGGGTATATGATCGAAATGGGCGCTACTACTATGTGGGAGCGGTGGGACGGATTCGTAAAAGGCCGCGGTGCCAAGCCGGAAGACCAGTTTCAAAACCCCGGCATGAATTCGTTCAATCACTGGGCCTTCGGCTCGGTCGGCGAGTGGGTCTGGAGAAACATCGCAGGCATAAACCTCGACGAGCAGCGTCCGGGGTATGAACATTTTATAATCCGGCCCCGCCCCGGGCCGGGCTTCACATGGGCCAAAGGTGAGTACAGGTCCATCCGCGGCAAGATTGCGGTCGAGTGGGCGCTCGGAGATGTTTTCAAAATGGATGTGACCATCCCGGCAAATACCACCGCTACGCTCTACGTGCCGGCCGAAAGCTCAGACAGCGTCACTGAGGGCGGCCGGGCGGCTGTAAGAGCTGAGGGCCTGCGGTTTTTGCGCATGGAAGACGGCAGCGCCGTATTCGCCGCGGACTCGGGATGCTACAGGCTTGTTTCGAAACTGGACTAATGACCGGCGAGCGCGTAGGGTCGGAAACAGAGATTCCAATTTTTTGACAATGCTGAGCACCATTGCCCCTGCGGACGACCAATGGCCACTGTCATTTTCTTCGCGTCCGCAACGATGCGCTCGCGACCATTTCCCCCACACGCCAGTACACCATACCCCTTGGCGCACAGTATCCGCCGTCGGTCCATTTACCTGTATCCGTGCAGCCGGCCTGATTCAACAAGAGATTTGATTTTTTCACGAAGGGGCAGTAACATAAGAGAATGAAATTGAACAAACACGGCGAAATTAGCGCACATGCGAAGTCTTCACGTGGAGAACCTGACAGCGAAATGGAAGCCGATGGTTTTGCTGCGTTGAAGGTGAGGCCAGGCGCGGGCGATTTTTTTGCTTTTAGGCGGTCGGTTAGAATGGCGTCATCTTAAGAAATCACCTGGCAGTTAGTAGCACATGGGCCACAAGACAATACCTTCCAGCCATCAAGTACTCAGCGACGCCGCTGGCAGGACCAGACGGTGGCGGCCATATCTTTTCAGGTTTGCGGCTGTCACATTCGTCCCGCTGGTGCTGCTGGTGACGCTGGAGCTTGCCCTTCGGGCCTTTGGTTTCGGCTATCCTCCCGGCGCGATCATAAAGAGTCGCATGAACGGCCGAAAAGTCTACGCTCGGAACATTCGGTTCGGGTGGCGATTTTTCCCCGCTAATATATCGCGAGAGTGTGACCCCTTTGTCCTGCCGGTCAAAAAAGCCGGCAACTCCTTCAGGGTCTTTGTGCTGGGGGCTTCTGCGGCGGCCGGCGAGCCGGAGACCGGCTACAGCTTCGGTCGGATGCTCGAGAGAATGCTCGAGCGGCGCTACCCCCAACTGAAAATCGAGCTTGTGACCCTTGCCATGGCGGCGATCAACTCACACGCCGTGCTCGAGATTGCGGCAGACTGCGCCGCCCACGAACCGGACTTATTTGTGGTATATCTGGGCAACAATGAAGTTATTGGCCCGTATGGCCCCGGAACAGTGTTCTCGCCCTTTTTGCATAACTTGACACTGATAAGGGCCGGTATCGCCGTCAAGGCTACAAGAGTGGGCCAGCTCATTACCTCGATCGCCGACAACTTAACAGCGGGAAGCGGTCGCCCGAAGCGCTGGGGTGGCCTGGAAATGTTCCTGGACAGGCAGGTTCCGGCTGATTCGCCGGCCCTCGAGCCAGTCTACAAGCACTTCGAGCGGAACCTCAGGGACATCTGCCGCATCGCCAGTAGAGCGGGTGCAGAGGTAATCCTTTGCACCGTGGGGTCCAACCTCAGAGACAATCCTCCCTTTGCCTCGCAGCATGACTCAGGGCTTTCCGATAAGGACAGGTCAGACTGGCAAAAGCTCTACGATGAGGCCCTGTGTCTGGAACAGGACGGGCGGTTTACCGAGGCTGTTGGTCGCTACCACGCAGCCCTTGACGTCGATGACGCGTTTGCCGAGTGTCACTACAGGCTGGCCAACTGCTACGTGCAGACCGGCAGCTACGAAAAGGCCCGGGACGGCTACGTCAGGGCCCGCGACCTCGACACGCTGCGGTTCCGTGCCGACAGCCGGATTAACCACATTATCCGCTCGGTTGCCGCCGAGACCGCCGCCAGCGGCACGATCCTTGCCGATGCCGCCCAGGTCTTCGAACGCAACAGCCCGCATTGGATGCCGGGCAGCGAACTGTTCCTTGAACACGTTCATCTCAATTTCCACGGCAATTTCATCCTTGCACGCACCGTTCTCGAAGCCGCTGAAAAAATCCTTGCTCGCGGCAATCCAGCGTTCACCGCGCAGGGCTCGGTACTTTCAGAGCAGGACTGTGCAGAGCTTCTGGCCTTTTCAAAGTGGGACCATTACCGTCTAATCCGTTACGTTTTTGAAGAGTTCATCCAGACAGGTCCCTTTGCTCGTCAGGCATACCACGAGCATACAGTCGAGCAGTTCCGCGGAGAAATTGCGGCCCTTGAGGCGTCTTGTACGCAGCCTGAGGCTCTGAAGCAGGCGGCGGCAGCGTACAAAAAGGCCTTGAGCCTGGACCCGTCTGACGCAAAGCTTCGGTTTATGTACGCAAGGTTCCTGGCGCTGGGCGTGGGCGACAAGGCCGGCGCCATTGAACAGCTTCGCGAGGCTATTAAGCTGCTGCCCGATGATTTTCGCAGCTACAACATGCTCGGCGAACTGCTATGCGAGCCGGGCAAGCGCCACGAAGCTGTAGAGAGTTTCCAGCGGTGCCTTGAGATCAAGCCGACATGCGCCAGTGCTAACCTTAACCTTGGCCAGACATTGGCAAGGAGCGGTGACCTTAAGCCGGCTGTATCGCACCTGCGGCGGGTGATAACACTTGATGCGCGTCTTTCTGCCGGCGCTTACGGCGACCTTGCAATTGCCCTCGACAAGCTCGACCACAGGCAGGAGGCCATAAGCGTAGTAAGCGAGGGCATCGCGGTGTTTCCCCGGACAGCAAACCTGCACTTTCTGCGCGCGGCGCTGCTGGCCGCCGATGACAGACTCGAGGAGGCCATCTGTGAGGTACAGTCCTGTCTGGCGCTGGAGCCCGGTCACAAAGAGGCCGCCGAGTTCCTGAAGGTTCTCAGGCAGGAAAGGCGCTAAGCTCGCCATGCGGGCCGCCTGGACATCGGTTGATTGTCTTGAAACTACATGAAGGGGTCGCACGTGTACGGTCGCATCGTCCGGCTTCTTGCCTGACATAAGTGGGTCAAGTAGCTCGGCCACCACGTACCTGTGGGACTTTGACCATCAGCCTGCCCATGCTGGTATCAATACCCCTAGGCTTGTAGCCGTTGGCATACCCTTTACGTTAGTCCCTACACTGGTACAACGCTGCACCAAGAGTTTGATCACGTTTGACCTTCATCGCCTCATTCAGCGGATACGAAAGGTCTCGGCTACTACTTCGATGCCGTTTTCATTTATCATTTGCATTAGTGTGGCCTCGCTTGAGCTCGCTACGCTCGGCCCCGCCCGGTCACAGGCGTGTCTCATACCGAACTCGCACAAAAGAATTTACACTGACGTGGTTTTCGATAAAGTTGATCGTGCCTGTCACGAGCTTGCTGATTTAGCCTTGCTGGGCAGGCAAGCAGTAAACTCACAACACCGTCGGGGCCGTTGCCAGACTGATTAGGCCATTCGGGGATCGGATGGATGCGCACCTTGAAACGGCTCTTCGGAAGATGGTTGGGAAAACCCCCCTTCGGATTGACATCGGTGTTGGTCAGTCACCGATGGTCTACGTCAACATGAAGAAGGCTCGCATCTTTGAGCAGGGTCAAACCAGCCTTGGGCTCAGTGTTGGGCTGAATTTCTACTTGCACCGGGCCCATAAGCCCGGCTCGGAGCTGACCCGGATTGATATACCGATTTCCGCAAGGCATACCTGCACTGTAATGATTGGCCAAGGTATTGGCCACCAGGGTCTCAATACGGTTTTTCCCCGGCTGAACAAGACGTGAAATATCAACCCGCCACGGGCGACGAAGAAGCGTATCCGCTTTTCGCCCATTAACGAGCACTTCGGCTGCAGCCGCCACATCTGTCAGGTCCAATAGGACGTTTGCATTAACGTGTCCGGCCGTGAGAGTCACATCTTTTCCGTATCGAGCGGTACCCGAGTAAGTAGCCAACCCCAGAGCCGACCAATCTCCCAATGGCGCCTGGCCTTTCCGGCAGGTAAAACGTATCGGTTCCGGTACAGCGGCGCCGCCATAGTAACCGGGCCGAGGCTCAATGCGGACCGCCGCCGAGGTACTTATGAGAATCGGGTTCTTGACAGTCGCCCGATAGACGTCGGCCTGTTCGTATGTTTGAGCGGGCGAATCTACATCTGTGGCCCTCTGCAACTCGAACCGCCGCCCATCGACCCATAACTGCGGCTTACCGTGAACGACCATTGTCAAAGAGGCCAACCCGGGCGGCGTAGTAAAGCGGTACCACAGACCACGCGGTCGATTCTGAGGGTTAGGGTCGAACTCGGCCGGCCTGGCTTTTGTATACCATTGCGAGGCTACCAGGCCATCGGGCACATAATTCGCATTGCCAGAGGGAATCTTGTACAGGTTCGGCTCGGCGGTATCTTTGAACTTGTCGCCAAGAACAACGAAGGCCCGGACCATCGTACCCTGGCCGGCACCAGTCAGTTTTACCAGCAAAGGATTATTACCCCTCCGAAGCGAAACAGGTTTAGTTTGCATTCCCGGCAACGGATAATCCCGGATGCGCCAGGGACCAGCGCGAATTTCGGCTTTGGCGCCGTACTTTGTCATGACCGTCGCACCGTGCAGCCACGTCTGAAAAGCCGCCCTTGTACCCACCGCAAGACGCGTATCCCGACCTACAGGGCTTTGCAGCGAAGTCCACAAGTACCATGAGTCTGCCTCCGAAGCGGTCTGCAGATGGATGAACTCATCGGGCACCCAGCCGATGGGACCGTGGATGGCGATTCCCGATTGGCTTGTGAGCAGAGGGTCGTTCTGTCGCCCCCAACGAAGCGAATACTCATACGGCTGCCACTGAAACTCCAGCCCACCGACTTGCACATTCCAGCCCGGGTCGATGTGGTCAAGCTCTGCAAGCGCCTTTTCCAGTGTCGCCACATCAGCACTTCTTGGGACCGGACCCAGTATCCAGAAACGCGGACCCCAGGAGGCAGTCGTTGTCGGCCACCGATGGTCGTCAAAGTTCGGATCCTGCCATTTTGCAGTGTCTGTATCCGGACGTTCCTCGGCATAGCGGAACTGACGGGCTTCCGGCCCGATGCGTTCGCTGCCGGCAGGGGAACGAAAGTCGCCCCAGCGGTTGTCGAGCACCGGCTCTATTGTAAAATCCCAAAGACCATCCAGAACAATCGATTCAACAGGTTCGGCAACGTTATCGGCGGCTGCAGTGCGAGGTTTGTCTTTGCCCGGTGAAAACACCACGACTTTGAGTTCATGTGGCTCAAATGAAAGGTCCATTTCGACGTGACTGTCGCATGTCTGATAGGAATGGATTGGCTTGACGTATCCTGTCCATGCATCCCAGTGCTCCAGTCTCTTGCCCACGACGCGAAAGAACAGTCTGGGTGTGATAGTCTGACCCGTCGGGTTATACATTGCATAGACATCTCGCATTCCGATCCGTCGGTGCATTACATAGACGGCCGGGCCCTGACAAACAAAGTCCCGCTCGATTGACCTGCAGATCAAGTCGGCCAGATTATTGGCAAGCAATGGAGTGTCACCTTCCCCGGACTGTTGACCACTCAAATTGGTGCAATCGGGTGTTCTCAAGAGACATCCCATGCCACCGGCGGCGTTCTTGTGCACGTGAACGCTGTCGAGTACGCGGGAAGCGACATCACAGGCAGTTATTCCGAAGACCTCCTTAACCTTGGAATCGAGCAACGGGTCTTCTCTGCCCATTCGGTCGCCGGCTTCGGGCAGGGCCCCAAGCGCAACTACAATCCCGCCCTTGCGATAGAGTTCCAACACCTTATCGAGCGTCTTTTCATGAATCGCTCTTATGCCGGGCATGACCAAAACCCGCCAGGAGCCGCCGGCGACTTCGAGCAAGCCGTTTCGCACCGAAGCACTGGAAACGGATTCATGGTCAACGTAGTCGAAATCAACCGCATGTTCTTTGAACAAGGGGGACATAACACTCAATAACTTCTTGCACTCGGCGGCAGACTTTCCGGCTCTGGTACCGTTCATATCCGCCTGGACCGTACTGGTTGGAAACAGGACAGCTACATCACATTGGTGCTTGCCCTGACTGAGGAGGAAACACAACCGCTGAACCTGTTTGTAGTATTCCCTCATGTACCTCCAGTAAGGCTGACGCCAATGGGTATCTCCGGGGGCCCAGGCCCACCACCCCGCTCGCGTTGTGTAGTAGAGGCTATGATAACAAATCAGGTTATAGCCATATATCAAAGCTTCGCAGTCCCATCGGTGCAGGTCCTCAGGCGTTACCCCCCAGCCTGTGCTGTGATACGCCTCAAACCAGGTGCGAGGCCGGTCATAAAGCTGAGCAACCGAGGCGCAGACCTTCCCGCGGTACAGTTCGGGAAGGCGGTCAGTGCCGGGCGCCTGGTACCAGCGCATGGTGCGAAAGTAGTCGCCATAATGCTCAACACTGTGAACAACATCGGCACGGCCCAACTGGTCATGCCCGTAAACGATATTATGTTTTTGGCACCAGTCGAAAATCGGCCGAAAATATGCATCTTCCATAAGTCGTGTGGCCACGTCGTAGTAATCGAGGCGTATCTTTGGAGTGCGAGGGCCAATGTCCCTGAACAGCGCCGTAAGCTCAGGCAGAAGGTCATACCCTTTGAGTTTTTTGAATTCTCGGGGCAGATTCGGCGACCAGTAAGGCATCGAGCCGCCAAAGGTCAGTTCGTCCTGGAAGAAATAGTTCACGGCCTTGCCCATCAGACCTTTACTGTGGCGCTTGAAGCCCTCAAAATACTGTTCGATGACTTTCTGTGCGTAGAGTGGATTCAACGCACCGAATGGCTGGGTCCGGGTGTACAGAATCGAAACGTACCACGTGCCGTCGGGAACCTCCCACAACCGTGAGTCCGCCTCAGCCAGCGCGCGTAGATCGACTGCTGAAGAAGGGTCGAGCTTTTCCCGGCCAACGCGGTAAGCAGTTGAGGCAACCACATTACTATCTTTGACCTCATGGAGAGAAAAGGCGCTGCCATGCTCAAGAGTATAGACTCGCTGCCGCAGCAGCAGTCCTGCAACTTCAGGCGCTTCCTGACGAATCCGAGAACCAACAATGGCCAGCTCCGGATTCCCGTGGGTTACCAGATAATCGTCAAATCCTATGGCCATATCGCGCTTGGCGCACTCGTCGACAATGTCCTGCCAGAATTTCCACCAGCCTTCACTGAAGAGCGGCGGGTCGCCTTTGTAGGAATACCCCAGATTTGTATGCGTGTAATTCACGTTGACGCCGGAAAAACCGTTGGCCTTTAACTGGTCCAGCTCCCATATAATGCGCTGCCGCGATAACGGCTCGCCTGTCCACCAGAAAAAAGGCACCATGCCGTATTCCGCCGGCGGATTGGAAAAATGCTTCTCGAGAGAATCACTATGCCGGGGCAGCATACGAAACTCAGAAAACGCATCGGAATACCCTACCAAACTGAAAACCACCAACGCATTTATGAAAAAGCACGAAAACCACTTACATTTTCGATGAGGACACATATACCAACCTTCTTATCCGTTTTCGGATGCAGACAATAACGTTTCGATGCGACAAATTATCCGGTCACGAGACTGAAATCCAGAGAAAAAGCTGCTCAACGCGGTGCAGAACGGAGACATCAGGGCTTGCCGTAAGCGACAACCGGCAGCAACATATTGTGCCGCCGGCAAATCAATGAAGGATTGGGGTGGAGCCGGGACACAACCGCGGCACCGCGGTGGGGACAGACACGTGATAACCGGTAAACGCATCTGCTGTTAAAAAAGTTGGGAATTCCACGTTTCTTTAAAATGTCGGGTGCGTCAACTGCCTTGCAGATAAGCACTTACGGCTTGTTCGGCCAAAATGGGAAATAGCAGGAAATCTTCAGTAAATGATTGACAAAAAGCGGAAAGTGTGGTATTATTTTTAAGTTATAGTCACCATAGCAATAATGTGGGGTAAAGCTGAGCAAGCGGTTTATAGGCGGTGAGTGAAAGGATTGAAGATGCAAAGCAAAGCGATATGTTTGCAGGCGGCTCTCTTAGTATCCCTTATCGGCCTTGCAGGGTGTTTTTCATCCAATCCGGCGGATATAGATGCCTTTGTCAAGCCAATGCAGGCCACGGTAACGGCTGAGCGTTATCTTTTGCAGCCGCCGGACGAAATCGAAGTACACTGTTCAAGGGTACCGGAAATCCATTTGCAGCGTCAGCGGATTCGTCCGGACGGGAAAGTAAGCTTCGAAGGTTTGGGCGAGATACAAGCCGCTGGCCAGACTCCCGAAGAGTTGGCAACTACCCTGAGCAAGAAGGCCGCATCGCTGTATAGACTGGAAGGAGATAGGCCGATCGACGTACGGATCGTGCTATACAGAAGTAAAGTTTACTACGTATTGGGTGAAGTCTACTTGCCCGGCCCGAAAGATTATACCGGGCGTGATACAGTATTGTCCGCCCTTGCCGAAGCACGACTTAATCCCATGGCCTGGAAGGAACGTGTCCAGATAATCAGGCCGGCAAGGGATGAGAACGGCAAACCTAAAATCTTCGAAGCAAATTTTGACCGCATGGCAGCCCATGGTGATATGAGTAAGAATGTCTTGCTGGAAGAAGGTGACATAATCTACGTGCCGCCTACCGTGCTGGCAGCAATGGCTATGAAAGTGGAAGAGGCCATCAGGCCAATTGCACGAGCTTTCTCCGGAGTTTACATTATGCAGTATCCGGGCTACGGTGGTGGGTATCGCGGGTATTGATGGTTTTTACAATTAAAAGGCGGTATGCCTCAAACTGCACACTGAGAAACTCAGAAACATGGGAGTACTAATGAATCAGCAGAGAGCAGTGAGATTGTTGCACCTTTGCAGTACAGTTTGGTTCATTCTGTGCATCGGCTATATTATGCTTTCAGCATTCCGCCAGGCAGGCGTTCGCTGGTGGGTTATATTTTCTCTCTCGGGGTATTCGGCATTATTCGTCTTTCTGCTGATTAGTCTGTATTTATTTGCTATTTTTAGAGGGGTCGACAGGAGCCAAAAACTGGAAATAGAGCACCCCCTGACCGTTACAAACTACTATATGGTGTTTTACGTGGCAGCCCCGTTCTTAGGGGGTGTGGCAGGTTGTCTGGGCATGATAGGCGTAAGGACAGTCGGTCAATTCCTGTCGGGCGTCGCTCTGGGAACTTTGGGTACAACCTTTCTGGTCTGGGTGATTGTGGATCCCGTGGCGGGCCTTCTGGAAATGCTGTTGCCTGGAAGCCGAAGGCACCGCGCCACACGGTTGGCACGCGCCAGAATATTGCGTGAAAGACGGCAACAAAGGCGCAAGCTTTTATTGGCCAACGTTTTGGCCCAGGCGGAGCAGAATCAACAACGGTGGCAGCGAGCCTTACAACCCTATGCTGAAAAGCTCGCCCTGCTTTTGACAACCGATGAAACCGATTTCCAAAGAGCCGAGCGTGAAGCGACAGACCTGGGGGTAAATGCATGGCAACTGGGGGGACTGAGTTGTATGCGACAGCTTCGCGATATGGCAATAGCGACATGCAGAAAGAATCGCCAGGATTCCACAATTACTGATTACATTTCGAGCTGGTGGGACGGGATCGGCAGTTGGCGAAACACATCCCTCGGTTAAAAAGATGGCGTCTGTCCTCCGGCCGGTAGGGCATCAAACTCGCAGAGAGGTCAAATCCGGGCGTGCCGTTCAGCGACGACCCGGCTTACAGCAAGATTTCGGACGTTGCTGGTCGCCCTCGTTAGCCAAAGATTTGCCGTGGTGCAGTAAAGGGCATACGCATCCTCTTCAACGACAAGACGCGCCCGCCCCCACTCTGTCCTTCTTGACGTAAGGTGTAAGTCATCGTGTTTTTCCACATGCTGCGACACGCTTCTTACGGTGAGCAAAGCGATATCACGTTGCTCTTTTCGAGCTTTCCAAGGGCAGGGCCAAAAAGCCCTGCCCTTGGTTGCCTTTCGGTTTTCGCTCTATTGAAGTGTTCTTCGCCTGCGCAGCCAGCCCACAAGCACAACACCGATGCTGCCGAGCAGAATTGTGCCGGGCGCCGGGACGTAAGTGGAGTCGTGCGAGCCGGGGCTAATATCCCAGGAAGCCACAAGGCCTTTGGTCATACCATTTGACTGGTAGCCGTAAGCATCGAAGTGTACCCAACTGAACCCGCTGATGGAAACCTCAAAGACCTTTTCCTCACCGTGACCTTCCTCGGTGATGCTTCCTCCGTCGTCGGCATTATAGTTGTGCACTGGACCGAGGTCGGTGAAGGAACCTATGTCATAAACCAAGAAGTTGGAGACATCGTTCTTCAGCGGATAATGGTTGTTAAACTTCACATGGTCCGGGAAGAAATTCTTTTTCTTGTAGCCATCCTTACCCGCCTCGTTTGACAGCAGGTCTATGTCGGCGTTGGTCTCCGGATTATATACACCTGAGATAGCCGTGGGCGTCTTGGTGTCCAGCAGGGACGCCGTAGCGCCGCCGACACCGGTGATGGTAATCGTCCCGCCGGTTTCCCCTTCCGGCACGGAAAGCAGAAGAGTACCTTCGGTCAGGCTTGTTATGTGGCCCTGATAAGCCCCGACAACTCTTAGACTGAAAGAGGAATCGGCTGTAATCCACGTATCCTGGTCCGGTCCGAAATTCCCGGCCTCCGAACCCTCGATGTAAACCTGGAATGTGGGCAAGGCCAGCAGCGAAGAACTCGTCAGCAGCAAAACCGTAAAAATTAAACCAATTGACGTTTTTATAGTCTTCATACCTTAACTCCCCAAAGCTCGCAGGCAGCAGCAGCACGCGGGGCTGCACATTTCAGCGCTCCGCTCTCCACTATCCTGTCAAGCCATTAAAAAAGGACTTATCCCTATAGTGTCCTGCGTCTGCGCAGCCAGCTCACAAGGCCCGCACCAATGCTGCACAGCAGAATCGCACCCGGAGCGGGGATGACACGAGCTATGGTCACCACGTCCTGGTCATTGTTGCCCAGCTCAAATGCTGTGAAGGCGCCGCCCCAGGCGTCGAACTTGGCATGGTAAGACTGCCCCCAGTTCGACATATCGGCAGGGGTAAGACCAGCATAGACCCCACTGGCCAAGCCTGCCACAGTAAAGGAACTAATGTCCTCACTAACCAAACCGTCTGTGGCGGAAATGGCCCATGCTCCGGGCAGATACGAGAAAGCCGTGGAATAGTCACCCAGGGCCACCATGCCGGTACCGCCCATTGCTGTGGCGAATGAAATGGACTGAGACACGAACGCAGTGGCGGCATCATCAACGGGGCCGCCTCCCGGGCCCAAGTCTGCACCGTGCACGACGTGTACGTCGGCATCATGGCCGGTCAGCAGAATGTTTCCTGTAATGCCGCTTTCCAGTACGGATGCCGACAGGCCGCTCATATTGCCGCCATTGTTCCAGCCAACGACCAGAAGGTTATGCGAGGCAAGGTCAGCAGCGGTAACAGGAGTCGCAGCATCTCTAAGGTCGAATGCCATACCCAGTTCGGTCATGGCCGCCTGGATACTGGCCTGTGAGCCGCCGCCATCGTAAACCAGCGTGCTTGCCGCATAGACATTCGCGGCAAAAAGCAGCAGGACACAAATTGTTATTAACCTTTTCATTTTTGCTTCCTTTCAATTTTTCAATTTCTCTCTTGTTTTAAGAAAAATCTGCTTCCTAACTGTATTGAGTCAAAACGAAATAAAACCTGATTAGTCCCCCGCAACAGACTCTAAGAGTCTGCAGAAGAACTCTCAGGTCAGTTCAGGGGGACCCCGTGCGAGGCTGTCAAAAATGAATGCCGGTGAGAAACAAATTAACTGCTCGGCTCGTGAAGCCAGGCACTTGTATGACAAACAGGGCTTGTACCGCAGGACAATTGCGGCGAATTGAGGAACGTACGTATTTTGCCGGGAAGGTCTGAATACTTTGCGACCCGGCTTTGAATCGCAGCAGCCGGACATAATTAACCGGCTGAAGTATATATCTCGAAAACCGCTCCGAGCGTGCGGTATTCCAGCCAGGTGGCGGAGCAGACCCATGTATTGGCTGCCTTCAACGTCACTGCGAGGCCGGCAAGAGTCCTGCAGGTAAAGGGGGCAGGTAAGCTGAGCAGACGGTTGCTGCCTCGAATGAATTCCGGAGGCGACTTGCACTACCAGTTCGGGAAAGACCCCAATGCCGCTCTGGCTTATCCATAACAGGCCGGCCAAAGCCGCCAGCCACACCCTGCGGTCTTTAACAAATGAGACACATAAGAATCCGGTCAATACCAGGAAAAACGTTCCGGGTACGGCAGGTAAAGACTTTGGGTAAACAGGGGGCGCCGGCGAATCCCCAAGGCCAGTGGGTGGCTGGAGAAGCTCCGCTGCGACTGCGGCCAGGCTGCCATCGGCAGGCGCCGTAATCGGGCATGCTTGGAACTCGTCGGACATACGGACATCCGCATCAACAGAACCCACGTAATCAACACCGCTGCTGCAATGGCTTGTCGTGGGTACGGCATTTACCGACGAAACCGCAAACAGCAAAAGCGTCACGCACCACAATTTGTTAACTCGAAAGAGCACGCTTTCTCCGCTCCAATGCACCCAACTTATGAATACTTCCTAACCTAAAACGTTCTTATAAGTTCCTGCCCCACGCTCGCGGTCACCCCCGGCCCCCCTTGAAGCCGCCGGGGCAACTCCCCTCGACTCTGCCTTTTCCGACGTTGCCTTTCTACGAATCCTCAGTTTGAGCACTGCTAACTGCGAATTTGCCTCATAGTAACCAGAAGGTTATTTCGGTAAATCAGGGTACCGCCCGTTTTTGATGTCAGCTAAGCTCCCCACGTTTCCGTCAGCAAGTCCCCTATGGGCGAAAACGGAGAATACTAAAAGGCTTATTCTGCTTTCAATACTTATGGTAAGGAAATAAGCGTCACGCATAACAATTTGTTAACTCGGAAGAACACGTTCTCTCCGCTCCCACGCCCGTCACTTGCAACTAACTTGTAAGCAAAAGCATATCAACCCCTCACCTGCAGCCAAGGCTGCGCCCCACCACCAAACCCTGCTCAAGATTAGCCAAAGAGCCTCATTCGAACCGTTTTAGATTCTTCGAGTTTACTGCTATGAATTTTCAGTTTTGACGCTACTAACCAGTTGTTCATGCGACAACAAGCAGAACACCATTTTGATAAGTCACAGACCATCCGTTTTCATGCTCAGTCAAACTCTCGTCCCTACCGTTCTCTCACACAAAAAAATGGCGGCTAGACTCCTTTGCATTTGTCGGAGAAGCCCGCCCCTGAGACTGTCTTGCTGGGAATCCATCCCTCGGTATATCCCCAGGAATATACAACTTTGCAATTAAGTCAAGGGAAAAAGAACAAACTTTGATGACTTTTGAACAATCTTTTTCTCGACTTCGGCTGAGGAGGAAACTCAACGGTGAGCTTAAGGTGGCCACGCGCCTACGTCTTTGGACATACAACTACAGGCCAACAATGCTTCTCTTTTGACCAGCATTAAGGTATTCATGCAACCGGGCTCCTAACGGCAACAGGGGATACATGGCAGGGTCGGTTAAGTCATTCTTTTTCAACTATCTCGTCGGGCGCAGGTGCTTTCTGAACCGGTTTCTGGGCCTCTACAATAGATATGGGCGGAACGACAGCCACCTCCGGCAGCAATCTACCGGCATCATCGACAAATCTGAGCAGCATCGAGATTTTATTCCTCACGCGGCTCTTGTTGAAAATGCTTCTCAGGTGCGTTTTTACCGTTCCGGGCCTTACTCTGAGCTTGTCGGCCATCTCCTCATTGGTCAGTCCCTCGCAGACGAGCCGAGCCACCTCAAGCTCCCTCGGACTCATATTGTACCGCTTTTGGATGTACAGCCACTGTTTTTCGTTGAGCAGGACGGTGTGCGGCCGCTCATAGAAAGATTCGTCGGGCCCCTTTTCCCTTTCCCGGTCCTCGTTTTCAGACTGTGATAGCGAGCACATATTAACCTTCCTTCGATAATTGTTCAATAAGACGCCGGGCCTCAGCCATATCGGATGGGGACAGCCCGCCGATTTCCGTATTCATCTCGAAAGCTTTCTTAAGGTTTTCAACAGCCTTGTCTTTCTGCCCAAGGCTCATTAATGCTCTTCCCAAATGGAAATACGAAGCCACCAGAGATGGCGTCCTTGGCGGATACAAGCGAATGCATCGGTCGAAATCCTGAATTGCATTGCCGAGTTTGCCCAGACGGTAATATGTAACGCCGCGAGTATCGATAAGGTCTATATAGTCCGGCGCTTTTTCCAGTCCGCGCTGGACAAGCTCAAGCGCCTGCAGATGTTTTCCCTGCTGTTCACACACTATCCAGGCCAAATTGTTGATAGCGACCACGTTATCCGGTCGGAGCTTGAGAATCCGCTCGTAAAGATGGGCGGATTCTGCAGAACGGCCGGTCATTTGCAACAGAATAGCAAGAGCGGTCATTGCAGGCAGAGAGTCAGGCTCGCGCTCCAGGATTTTGCGAAGCACGTCCTCCGCTTCTTTCTTAGCCTGTGGGTCTTCAGCGGTTGTGAGTTCCCGCGCAATAGCGACCGGCGTACGAATATCCTCGGGATGATTCTCGTACCAATCCAAGGCCTTCCGCTTGAGCTGGTCCCAGAGTTTGTCGTCCTTAAGCAGCCGGGCTTGCGCTAACAATGGTCCTGGGTTATTCGGTTCAGATGCATACAGCGAGTCAAACTCCTTCTGAGCTTCCAACTCATTGCCGCTTTTGTACAGCGCCGCGGCAAGAGCAATGTTACACTTGCGGCGGGCCGCGACATCACAGACACTCAACTGTTTTTTCAGCACATTGACGGCCTTTTGGGGCTGGCCTGCGGCAATATATGTGTCGGCCCGGCGCACTGCAATATCAAGGTCGTTCGGATCCAGTTCGCACAGGAGGTTAAGAGTAGCAATAGCGGAAGCCGGCGAACTTGCCGCCTCCACGCGAGCTTTCAGCAGGAGCAGTGTTTTGTCATTGGATGTATGGGCAAGACCCCGCAAAGCATAATCCATCGCTTTGCCAAGGTCTCCGTACATCATTGAGATTTCGCCCAACATCGCCCAGGCCTCGGTGATTCGGGGCTGGTCTTCAGCCAGCTTGCGAAGGATTTCTGTGGCTTTCTCGGCTGCTGGAGCCGTCCCTTCGCCAAGCAGCAAGCGGGCCTTAAAAAGCTGCAGTTCGGCGTCATCGGGATGTGATATCAAGGCCTCATCGAGAATAACCTTGCCCTGGCGGACTAAATCACTGTTGTCAGATATTGAAAACAGCGAGATAGCACGTTTCTGGATCGCCACGCTGTCAGGCGCCAGAGACAGAGCTTGCTGAATGTCGGCGCTTGCCTTATCCACCTGGCCTGCGTAACGGTAAAAATCACTCCTGGCTGTCCACGTCTCCACGTTGTTCGGTTCTATGACGGCGGCGTACTCAAAATCCTTTATCGCCTCCTCGGGCCTGCCGAGCATAGCGTATGTTCTGCCACGCAGGATATAAGCCGAAGCATTACCGGACTTGTTTACTATTTCATTACACAGCAGCAGTGCATCGTCAGATTTGCCTTGACGAACGTTAAGCTCAACCTGTGCGACCCTGACCGGCAGCGAGTTCGGCTCCTGCGCTCTTAGCTGTGCCAGTAACGCATCCGCATCGGAAAATTCACCCTGCCGGGTCTTCAGCAACGCAAGAGACAAACAAACAGCAGAGTTATTAGGGTCGTTGTTCAGAAAATCCTGCAGAATGTCTGAGGCCGGACCTAACTGGCCCCGTCTGAGGTAACCCTGCAACCGAAACCTCTCAAGCTGCGGATGATACAGCTTTTGCTGGGAAGCACGTTTCAAAATCTCGTCGGCCTGGTCATACTCCTTGGCTTTGTAGAACACAGCGACGGCAGGGATTATAACGCGCAGGTCGTCCGGGGACCGACTCAGGGCGTCACGGTATGTCGAAATGGCCAGTTGCAACTCGCCAGCCCGCTCATAGGCCGCTGCAAGTAGTGCACGGCTTGCCTGGTCGTCAGGGTTTGCGAGCAAATTCTCCTGTAAAAGCGAAATGATTTGAGGGTATCGATCCTTGAAATCTACCTGTACAAACCAGAGTTTGGCCTGCTCATACCGCCATTGCCAGCCATTCTCGCCCTCGATGGACCTGATTTCGTCGATGATTTTTTGAGACTTGTCGAGGTCTTTGACAATTTGTTCGCACCTCAGAAGCCGGCGCTTCGCGGGAATGTCATCCTGAAATTCCCGTGCGAGCGAGGCAATCAATTCGTAGGCTTTCTCTTGTTGTCCCCACCGGTCATACAAGTCGGCAAGCAAAAACTGCAATCTTCGCCGACCGCTGGGCTCATCAATACGAGCCAATGCATCTTCAATAACCTCTTGACACTCTTTTCGCCTTTCCTCGTGTGTCAACAAAATCGCAAGATATTCGACCGGTTCCGCGGATTTTGGAAATTCCCTGACGATATTGTTTAACATCAATACTGCCTGCTCTTGTTTGTTCTGAGCGGCAAGCAACTCGGCCTGGACCATAGCGACTTTTATTTGCGAGGGATAAGCCTTCTTCAATTCAGCCGCCAATGCCTCCGCGCCGGCGAAATTACCCTGCTGCATCAGAAGCCAGACACGTAAGACCTTTGCGTCAAGCGCATGATTTGTGACTTTCTCCAGGGCGGTCAGGTCGCTATCTATCTGCTGCCATATTTGGGTATTCTTGCCTGTTGCCCCCGAAGCCAAAAGTTGCATTCGAGTCTGCAAATATAGCAGAGCAGCCTCATGATTTTCAGGCGAAAGTTGAGTTGCCCTCTGAGCTTGTTCTGCCGCCTCAGCCCAGTTGGCCGTCTGAGCTAACAAACGGCCGAGGGCCAAACGTCCCTCAAAGAGATTAGGCCTTTCAGAAACCAAAGTGCGTAACTGGCGCAGCGCCGACTGTGCGTCACCTAACCGAGATAGCGCCGATGCCAAAAGTGATCTTGTCTGTGGCGATTTATTGCCTAATTCCATCGCCCGGCGCCAACATTTGACAGCCTCGCAGGTCTGGCCTTTACGTTCGGCCACAAGGCCTTCCAGAAAGGCGGTGCCGGCCGGCTCGATATCTTTCTGCCGCAATTGCCCGATACAATCCGCGGCTCGGTCATACTGGTCGGCTCGAATAAAGAGCTCTGCAGCGATCGGCATGAAATCCCAGGGCTGCGAGGAAAGTTCTTTCAATGCTTTTTCCGCAACTTCTGCCATCTTGGTTTTCGACTGCGATTTCAGCGCAAGCTCGGCCGAGGTTTGCCAGATGACCTGGTTTGACGGCTCAGCCGCCTCCGCCAGTGCAAGGTGCTGCTCTGCCTTGTCCAAGAGATTCGCACCGATGAACCCCTGAGCAAGGCGCAACCTTATAATAGGGTCAGATAAATCCAGTGTTTCAGCCTGCGCCAAGTCGGTCAGGGCTTCGAGTCTGTCCTTGTTTCTCAACCGGAAGCCGGCACGGATTATGTAAGCCAGCGCCGAGGACGGATTATTCTTTATCGCTTCGTCGAGCCAGTAAATTGGCGGGTCCGGAAAAGCTTCGGGCCGCTGCTCAACCAGTTGGCTTAACGTTTCGTAAGCTGCTACATGGTCAGGATGCTCTGTCACGACGGCTTTCAATGCCGCTGCTGCCTCATCGAACTTTCGCTGTCTGGCCAATGCTACGGCCAATATCCTCTGGAGCTCGGGATCGTGATTCTCCTCAAGATACCTTTCGGCAATTAACTCGGCCTCGCCGGGCATACCCATCAGCAAGTATATTTCGATAAGGCGTTTGCAGGCTTCAGAATTGTTTTTGGCCACCCTCAAAGCGATTCGATAAGCTGTCGTAGCCTGCTGAACGTCGTCCCGTTTGAGAGGCCTGATATTAAGCTGCGCATCGGCATACTTAAGCAGCACCGGCACGTCGTCCTGCACTGCGGCGAGGTAACGTCCCAAATATCTCGCGGCGTCTTCCCATCTGTGTTCCTCATACGCCTTGTTACCGAGCACAAGCCCGCGCTCGGCCCTTCGGTCTTTCTGCCACTGTCTCAATCCGTACGCGGTGACGGCCAAAACAAAAAACCCGATTACCAAAACGCTTGCCAATTTCCAGTTAAAATATCTTCTTTTCATTCTTGTGTTCCCCCGTGTTTGTACGACGAACCGTCATCAGAACTGGCGAGCGAAGCTCTCGAGCATTTGCCGCACTGTCCGCCAGCAAATCCACAAGTCCAGCTTCAGTGACAAATCCCTGACATATTTGATGTCGTAATGTATCCACTCCTGAAAGTCTTTCATTGGCTGGCGCGTCCTGCAGACCTGCCAAAGTCCCGTGATGCCGGGCCGCACCGAAAGCCGAGCATCCCTCCAGGGCGCACACAAAGTATTTTCAACTTCCGGAGAAGGTCTTGGACCAACGACGCTCATCCGGCCGCTCAGAACATTAACGAATTGAGGTATTTCGTCGATATATGTGTTTCGCAGGAATCTGCCGACGGCGCTGACTCGCGGGTCATCAGCCACCTTGAATTGCGGGCCGTCAGCTTGATTCACCACTCTGAGTTTCTCCTGCATTTGGTCTGCACCGACCAGCATGGTTCTGAATTTCAGGCATTCGAATGTTTTGCCGTGCAGTCCCTGCCGCCGGTCCTTGAAAAACACCGGTCCTCGGGAGTTCAGCTTTACGGCCAAAGCGATTACTGGCAGAAAAGGCGCAAAAAAAATCAATACAGTTACGGCTGTGATAATATCAGCAATTCTCTTGAAACACCCGGGATAGGACAACTTCGGCCAAGTGCGGAAACTGTTCGGGCCGGAATCTTCCCGAACTATTTCTCCATCTGCGATTGGTCGGCTATGGCTTCTCCCACTGCGAGAACCGGATTCCGGATGCATTATCCGGCGTCCACGAACCGGCCCAATGAGGACGCGGTTTTGGAGAACATGATTGCGAGGTATTAAAACGCGCGGACCGACAATCGACGCCCTGATGACGGCCCCCTGCTCAATTCTGACATCGTTACCGATAATGGCCGGACCTACTACTATTGCATTCTCGCCAATACTAACATTCTGCCCCAACAGGATTTTCCCAGACAATTTCGCGCTGTCAGATACTGTAATGGCGTCTTTTTGCAATATCCAACCCCGGGATTTATGGTTCCTATCAGGACTGGTTATTGGCGAAAAACTGATTCCTGTTGCGAGCAAGCCAAGCAAACCCTCCTCGGTGTCCAAGTCCCGTACTGTGCCGCCAACACAAACCGCCCGCATCGTCAACCCGTTCGATCTACACATATCCGACAGAACAGAAAAAGATTCGGGCAAATGCCGGTCAGGCAAGACCCTCTCAAGAACATCTGTTCTAATGAAGAGGTGATGTGGCCAATGAGTAGGAAACGGCGCGGGCTCAGCGGAATCAGCGTACAATCTGCATAACCCCGCCACATTGCCGTGCGTTGTCAATCGTACCCTGTCACGGTGCGCGCGTAATTGGGGATCAACGGTAACCGCTATTACGTCCGCCTGAACATCGGTCAGCACTCTCTGCATCAGGTCAACGTTAACCTGCGCAGCAAACCGTCCATTGGAAACAGCACACCACAAGTCCCGCTTTGTTTTCGGCAGGCGCCCCAAGCCAATGACCACATCATTCGCGTAAGGTACTAATTCGATGCTGGCTGTGCGAAGTTCAACACCCCATTCTTCCGGTACGGCACAAAAAGTTCTGCCCTTGAGGCCCCAGCACAAACTTCTGCCGAGCCCGTCGAGAACAAAACTGGAAACGGGCTCGGTGGAAAGTGCAAACCGAAATACACCGTGACCGCTGCCATTGTTATCCCTGTGTATTACGAGGACCTTCATGGGGACATTAAGAACAAATGTCATTTTAATACGATTTTCCACGTATGAGTTTTACTCAGAAGACCGACCGGCGACGATTACCGACTACTTTTGGGTCTCGGGCCCGGAACTGCCGGCACTATTCTTGCCGTCAATCATAGGAAGCAACAGTTTCGCATTCACACGCTTGGCATTTTTTCCCGGCCGGGTGTTTCTCGTGTAATAGTTGTAAGCATAACGGTAACAGCCGTGACCAACAGGAACGTTACTTAGAACAATACCCAGCACGGTGACATTTATTTGGCCAAGTTTTTCCTTTGCCTCCTTTAGATCCGGAGCGGTAGTTTGACCGGCGAAGCTGGTTAATACGACCGCACCCGCAATTTTGGCCCACACGAGTGCGTCAGGGAAGGCGAGCAGAGGAGGGGTGTCAATAATCACATGGTCGTACTTTTCGCTGAGCGTGCTTATTCGCTGAGTTGTCAGAGGTAAAGTCAGCAGTTCATAGGCATCGGCCCTGTTCCGGGAATCGGCCGGCAACACATCCAGGCTGGTTGAAGGTATAGAGCAAACCGCATGCTGCAATTCTTTTCCGAAAAGCACGTTTTGAAGTCCCCTCGAACCTTTAGGCAGACCCAACAACGAACGGACCTCGGGCTTTCTCAAGTCACCGTCGATAAGCAGGACCTTTTTCCCGGACCTGGCCAAACTTGTTGCCAAATTAACGGCAAAAGTAGTTTTGCCTTCTCTCGGTCCCGGGCTTGTAACAACAAGCTTGCTCGGAATTCCGTTCCTGCCGAACAGACCCAAATTGGCCCGAATAGTCTGGTAATCCTCGACTACCTGTTCCGGGAGAAACCGTCTCTTTACCGTGTGCAGACTTGTAGTAGTCCCGAGTATTCGGACACCTATGTGCTTAGCCACATCGTGCGGCGTGCGCAAGCTCAGGTCCGCTTTGTCCCTCCACAGAGCCAAAAGCGCGCCGCAAGCCATGGCAGCAAACATAAGGGCCATAGTGTACTGGATACGCCTGTCTCGAACGGAGGCGAGGTCGCCATTATAAGCGACAGAGATTCTCGCAGGACGCTTTCGTTCCATTTCCAGTTCCTGTATTCGCCGGCGGACCGTATCGTACATCTCCTTGTCCAGGTCTAACTGAAACTGCAAGTCCTGAATCTGCAGTTGCTTTCGCCCGATTTCAATCGTTTGGTTATCTTCCTTGGCGAGCACTTCGGCGAGACGCTTTTCGTATGCTTTGGTTTGTTCGAGTTCGGCACGCGTATTCAGGAGTTTTTCCTTGCCGGCTTTAGTGACTTCATTAGACACCATATCGTCAAAGCCTTTAGCAATTGTCTGACGCTGCTTTTCGAGGCTTGACTGAAACGCCTCCAGAAGCTCCTGATTCTGTTTGAGAGCGGGATTCCCAGGCGCCAACGTTTGTTTGACGACAATCAGCTGCCGCTCCAGTTCCACGATGTTTCGGGTCAGCTCCTGAACTTTCGGGTCGGAATTGATATATTCATTGCGCATCCTCATCAATTCTTCGGGCGCAATGACCCGTTCGCTCGTCTGCTCGAGCAACTGCACCTGAGTCTCGAGGCTAATCCTCTGTGCCTCTAACTTGGTCAGCTCAGTCAGCAAAGTGGTAACGCGCTGTAACATCATATCCTGGCGGCCGTTCAGTGTTGTTGTTCCATACTCCTGTGCCAGCTTGCTGATTGTTTCGCGATGTCTCTGCAATTTCTCGGCCAGGACCTTGCGTTCGTTTTCAAGAACTCTGAGCTTTTGCTCTTCGCCCTGCGCGCTGCTCGAAACTTCTACTGCCATATAACAGTTGATAAAGGCGTCAACAATCTGCCTGGCTTCCTCGGGCCTGCCGCCTTCCATGGTTATTTCCAAAAGCTCTGTACCCTGGTGTGGGCCGGCTTTTATTACGCCGCCCGAGATCGCCTGCTTTAATAAATCCGCAGGCTCATGCTTTCTGGGGGCGTTTCTGAGTGTCTGTTTTAGTCTTCCCGCAAGGCTGATAGTTTTGCCTTCGAAAAAAGCCAAGTTCTTGTTTGCCAAATCATCTGCTACTCTTTGCACGACCTGATTACTGATTACCATTTCTGCCTGAGTATTAACAAAACTTTGGTAATTTGATATTTCGCCTGTGTCTGCCTGCCCGGTCAAAATATTCGGTAAGATAGGAGCGACCCTTAGTGCCCCGGTCACCGTGTATAAAGGTTCGTTCAAGAGCCATATCGCCGGTATACCGATAGCACACATTACAAGGAATACCGACAGCACAATGTACCAGCGGCGAAACACCGCGGTTAGCAAGGCGATAGGAGATTCGATCGCCGGCTCGTTCGGCACTCTAAGGCCATCCGGAATTTCTTCAATTACCTGACCATGATATCTTCTTAAATCATCCATTTTATAACGCTGCCCCCAGATGAGGTTATAATGCTAATTATCACCTTGCCGCTTGATTACTATTGCTTCTTGTTCGGTCGGCTCCGTTGTAAGTCTTGTTAGCAGCCAGAGTTCGGCGACCACCGCCGCCAGCGCGAGCGGCATCATTGCGTATCCGCCAAAATCGTGGAATATCTTTTCCCAATACTCCCCTCCGACCACAGTAAAAGCAATGGCGGTAACTGCCAATCGCACAGTGTTGCAGAGCAGGGCTATCGGCAAGCTCAGCGCCACAATAATCAGCTTTTCCCACCGTTTTCGCCTGACCAGCAGGGCAACCAGGCTGCTAATCACAAAAAATGCCGTGATCATTCTCAGACCATTACAGGCTTCGGCAACTGCGACCGTCGCCTGGCCGGCGTGGATTATGTTGCCTTCCTGAAAAACATCGTAGCCTATCATCTCCAGGCAGAACACCGCAGATGAGGTGGCCCATCGCTGTAATGGAAGTGCCACAAGGGCCTGGATCCGGGTGGGCCAGGGTAACGTTAGAAACAAGAACAGCAGGACTGTAGACACCTTTCGGAAGACCTGCCGGCCAAAAAGCAGAAGGACCAATGCGGCTATGCTCAGAACAATGGACAATCTCTCTGCCGAACAATACATGAAGAACAGGCCGAAAAACCGAAGACCCTGGGCTGCCAGAAAAGCCGGTATGCCCCAGGCGGAAGGCCTTATGCGACACTCAGCAATTTCGCGGCGTCTCGACCACAAGACGTAGACGGCCAGGAATGGGACCAGCAGCCCGGCGGAGTATTCGTCACTTTTTTGCCATATATTCCACAGTTCTGCAAGTCCGGACCAGTAAGACCAAAGCAAGCCAATCAGTACAAGGCCGCCCGCCAACCAAAGGAGGATTTCTCTATTATGCAACTGTACGCAATCCGGCAGCTTATCGTTTATCTTGCAAAGTTGCAGTTGTACCGCCCGAGACCATCCGCCTGCTCGGTTTTTGGCAATTTCCACTGCGTTACCGATGGCATTCTCCAGCACGCTCGCAGGTTTAAATGGTATGGACTGCTCTTCCACCACCGTGTTGCTGTACACAGTAGCATGGTAGTCGACTACGCATTTATTGATTTCGCAATTTGACCCAACTCGTGCATGGTCCCAAAGCACACTGCTTACCAAAACGCAATCATTGCCGACATTAACGTTTCGTCCAACAATCGTAGGTCCGAAAATAACCACACCTTTTGAAATGGCGGCTCCACCCATAATGACAACCGGCCCATAAGTTCGCACGCTGGGGTCCGCCGTGGCGTCAGCCGCTATCCATGTTTTTTCTGAACCGGTTTGTGTGCAGAGTTTCAGCTTCGCGTTTAGCCTCGAAGCATTCTCAAGGTAAGCGCCAAGGGCAGAAAGATATCCCGGTCGATCGCGGAAATTACCGGCGTGATTCGGTAAGCGCGCCGCGTGAATAGTCTTGTTTGAACGAAGCATTTCAGGGATGAGGTTCTCCTTAATATCAAAATATCCTGCTTCAGGAATGTGCTCCAAAACACAGCGGTCACAGACATAGATCCCTGCTGTCGGGCCGACAAGGCAGCCGTCTCCCGAACCAGGGTTAAACATGACGGTTAGACCGGACTTGCCGGCCAGATGAGCGCTGACTAACGTATCGATTCTCGGCGGATTTACAACGCTTGCAGGGAACACCAAAAGCAACTCATCGGCTTGACCGGTTTCGGCAGCATTCCGAATACACCCCGCCGTTCCTTCAGATAACTCTTCGTGCAAGAACTGCAGCTCGATGGCATCATAGCTATGAAATGATTGCGTCAACAGCGGCGCATCGCCATTCGAACAAATCGCTGCGCGGTTCACGCCTTCTTCGGCCAAGTGAACAAGCAGACGTTCGAGCACAGGCCTGTCCACCACCGGCCATAACGCGGTCGGTATGCGGGACGCCAGCGGACACCGGCCAAAATCCAGACTCCCCACCAAGATTACGGCTTTGACTTTCTGTCTTTGGAAAGAGTTTCTATTCGACATATCTCAAACCGCCAATTGACAATCTGCTGCGCCCAACATGGGATAACTCTGAAAGAGCTCATTGGCCGCCCTGTTTACGGGCGCCGTCCAGCTCAATCAAAAACCTTGCAATCCGCTCGGCCACCGCGCGGGGCTCGGGCTTGCGTCTACACGGCACAAAGGTCCTGAGCTGTTCCAGCTTCTCCGGCAGCTGTTCAACCTCATATGCCACCAAAACATACTTAAGCAACTCATACTTTTTGGCTATGGCGAGCTGGTGGTCGTTCACCACCTCCCTGTATATCTTCTGCCGGGGCATTACAAGCAGCGGCTTTTCAAACTCCAGCGCCATCGCTATGCTGCCGACTCCCGCATGACTGATTACAGCCGACGCACCCTGAAAATACGTGTCAAAAGCCCTGTTCCCAAGTCTTTCCACATATTCCATGTGCTTCGGCCTGTAGCCGCCGGCGCCAATCTGGGCAAACACGTTCCCTTCAACAAACCCATCCGTAATCGCCGTATCGACTGCTTTGACCAGCCTGTCAAACGGAAATGATGTCCCCACAGTCAAAAAAATCATACTATCGCCCCCGCATATTCGACATCGGGATATTCCGCGGCCAGTTCGGGCCATTGAGTCAGGAACAAATCGGCAAAATGGCGGACCATTCGGCCGCTCATAGACAACTGCGCCACATTGGCGACGCTATCAATCCAGAGGATTTTTGCGCCGAAGAGCTTGGCAAGAAGACACACAATGGCAAGCGGCAGAGACCCTGTGGTTATTACCACATCGGGCCTCTCTCTAATCACAACCTTCAAACTTCGCACCAGAACACCAAGGGCTTTCAGCGGGTGATGACGATTGCATTCACCAATAACATAGACCGGCCCCAGCGGAGCAAGCTTCTCGGCCAGCTCTTCCATGGTAGTGACATAGAACGACGGCGATTGCGGCCAGCTTCCGGACATCTCAAGCAGCTTCAATAACTGCGTCATGTGCCCTCCCGCCGAGGCGCCTGCACAAATCCGAAGAGACCCCCGCTTTTCTACTGTGGCGCTTCTATCGAGATCGATTTTCATAAAGTTCCCCCGACGGATGTTAATTGTAAACTCCCTCAGACCTCTTTTAGGAATATCTCTCGAGCAGTTCCTTGGTCTGCTGAACGTGCGCCCGCGTGGAGGCGCCGAATAATATTGATTTGACGTTCTTGAGGCCCGCAACGTATTCGATTGCCACTTTTGGCGATATCGCGCCTGCCGCCATTACAGACATTGCCATCGCCTGAAAAGGCCTGCATTGCAGCGTTTGCTCATAAGAGGCGACGTCGGGATTCATCTGGAAGCCCACTTTGTTAATCGCCGAACAGACAATCGGGTCCTCGATGCCCGATGCCAGCAGGAAATCAACCAGCCTCGGCATATTAAGCGTCATGAAACCGGCGCGAACCCCGTACTTCTTGTCGATGTACGCCGCAAAGCTCCTGAATATATCCTTCCAGCCAAAGCCCAGCAGCAAATCCGTGACAATGTTCTGCAGGAATATCGCCTTTACGTTCAGACCCCGGAACATCTTCATTTCCGCGTCTATCAGTAGCTTCATTATTTCTATGGGGTCTTGTTTCCACAGCACCGCACCGCCCCGAACCATCATGCCGGCCATCTGCCCGGCGGTGCTGTCGGCTATCACAACGTCCTTTACGGCGCCTATGATGCCCTTCTCGTTTACCAAATTGGCGTATTTGTGGGCATAAGGCAGCGCCGGATAAAGCCGCAGGTCGGCATACTTTTGAGGATTTGCCCGGAAGTGGTCGCACAGCAGTTTCACTCTCTCGTGCGTACTGAAGGTAAAAGCATGAATCCCGCACTCGTAAGCGGTATCCAATATCCCTATAATTTCGTTGATGTTCTGGAATCTGACCGCTCTGGCCATGCCCTTTTCTTCAGACATGTGACTGACACCAAAGAACTGATTGTCACCCAGGATAATCCTATCCATACTCAGTTGCTCCTTGTTGCAAAGTCGGTCTTGATTTTTTCAATCACCAAATCGGTCTGTAAGGCATCTGCAAAGGTGCACATAGTCTCTGTCTTATTCTGCTTTATACACTCAATAAAGTGATCGAGCTGATTAGTAAACTCGCTGCCCCGCACCGCGAATCGCACGCCCTTATCCAGTTCAGGAAGGTAATGAATATTCCAGCCCTTCTCAAAACCGTTGTTGTTATCCACTTCGTGCAGATAAAGCCTGTATTCCTGCCGGTCGGCAACAATTTTTCCTTTCGTTCCGAGAATTTCAATCCGATTGTAAGGCCTTCGAAAAGACGCGTCGCTCCAGTTCACCATTACGTTGCCGCTTGTGCCGTTGCGGTGTTCCAACGCTGCATACACAGCGTCTTCGACATCGGTTGAATACACGCGTCTGAGAATACTTCCGGATACCCGCTCCGCCATACCAAACACATGATTCGAAAAGTCAATACAGTGAGAGGCAAAATCCAATATGCACCCGCCCCCCATTTCCTTCTTGCCGCGCCAACTGGATTTCGAAGGCCTCAGCACTGTACAGCCGTACATCTCATTCTTGTAGTGCACCACGTCTCCAATCACATGATCGGCAACAAGCTTTCTGACCGCCCGGAATACTTCGTTGAAGCGAAGGAAATACCCTACTTGATTAACAAGATTCCTGCCTTCCAACATCGCCACCAATGCTTTTCCTTCCTCCGCGGTCAATGAGAACGGCTTTTCCACAAACATATGAAGGCCCCTCTGCACCGCGGCTTTGACGACTTCCACATGAGACGCCGTCGGAGTCGCCACGATTACGAAGTCCATCTCCTGTTCATTAAGCATCTTTTGATAGTCGGTATACAGTTCCAGACGGGTGTATCTTTTGAGGTTTTTCAGCACGAAGTTCGATGAGTCACACACGGCGACAAACTGCACATCGGGATGCGTGTTCAAAATCGAATAATGGGTCACACCCATTCTGCCAAATCCAATTACACCGCCTTTTAGCATTAATCCGCTCCCGTATCGAAAATTCACACGATTAGTCCGGCTCGATATTCGTACTTTAGCATTACCTTCAAACCGGCAAGTGCCTGAGGAAACGAGCCTGGTAGAATTCAACCGCTGCAGGCGACAGCTTTTATTGAACGGGCCGGTTCATTCTCGCTGAAAAGCGCCTCCAGCACCAGTTGTGCTTTGCTCTCCCACGAGGCTTTTTCAACCTTTTTCCTTCTTGCGGCAATCAGGCTGCTGTTGTCCTCTCTCAAAGCCCTTTCTATGCATTCCGCAAACTCATGGGGGGTGCTTGCCTGGTAAACTGCATCAAGGTAGTTCTGTAATTCGGTAAAGGGCGTGCTCACTACGGGTTTGCCAAGCGACAGATATTCTTTCAGTTTGATCGGATTACAGGCTTCTATCCAGCGATTCTGCCGCCACGCCATTATCGCCACATCAAAATACTTGCCATAATGCGGTATCTGCTCATAAGGCTTGCGCCCCAGCATCCAGACGTTCTTGTGCAATTTCAGCTTTGAGCAGTCAACGGATGTGTCGCCGATAAGCACAAAAGATATTTTAGGCAACAAGCCCACAACTTTCTCCAGAAGCGCTATATCCGAGGTGTGACTATCTATGGCCCCAAAAAAACCAACGACAGGCTTGGGAATACCCTTGATCTCCTCAGGTAAATAAGGACACTTCTCGGCTGAGGCAAACACTTCGTAATCGACACCGTGATCCAGAAATATGGCTTTACGACACTGGGACATCTCTTCTTTGAACAACGTGCTATTTGCAAAAATTGTAAGGTCCGCGTGCGCCTTAGCTGTTCTGTCATATCTTTTTATGCTCTCGGCATCAACGTTGGGATACTCTTCGTAGCGGTCCGTTCTCTGATAGACAAGTTTGCCGGTTTTTAACTTGATGGCTGTGTCACATGCCGCAGGACAGGCAATCCAAACAAGGGGGTCGCTCATTCCGAGCTTTCTTCTTACCCGCAGTATCTGAAAACGGAGCAGCCGCTCGTTGAAAACTCTGGCCCACCGGATGTGGTGCAGCGGCAGCGAGAACGGGCTATATACCCAGAAGCCGGCATCGCTTTTCTTCAAGCCGGTGAATATACTTTTTGCTTTGCGCGCGAGCTTTTCGACAAATCGCCTGCCTTCGCGGATTTTAGGCTTTTGCATAACAATGGAGTTTATGTATAGGACAATGCCGGATGCCGCGTATCTTCGCATCAACTGCATGTCGTTGTGGCCCCGATTCTTATACCACCAATCCTCACCGCCGAAACATATTACATCTATTCTGTCCATCACTTTTCCAAAATAGCCCTTGAGCCTGTGATGCCTTTACGCCGCAAACCGCTGCGTTGAATCCAACGCAATCAAAAACCTCCCAAACACCTGCATCAGGGTGTTTCCGCTGTCGAAGTCAGGCCGGCAGAGCGACGCCTGGCTGCAATCAGAAAATTCGCCCGCAGAAACCTCGGCCACAAACCAGCCCGCAGCCATGGCAGCCAGAGGCCGGGAAACTTCCTGCGAAGCCAGGGAGCCAGATGCCAGAACCAAACGCGATGATAGGCCTGGCCAATGACCCAGGTCACGGCCCAAAAGATTCTGGCGCGCGCACGTGACATTACACCATGTGAAAAAACCCAGATACTCTGGACGCCAAGAACCTTTGCCCCAAGGCGTCGTTTGTAGTCATAATACCCCGGCGTCGACTCAATCTGCCTTCTGCCGCTCGCCAGGACAGCGCGAACAAGGGCACAGAACCCGATACGGCTGGTCAAATCGCGCCCACGCGCACCGATAACCCAATGCATCCGAGGCCCGAACCACCCGCCGTATTCCGAGGCCACGGTCTCGCCATCCACACTGACTTCCACAAGTGCGAGGCGCCCGCGCCTGAAGAGGCGCTCGGCAACATCACGGTGAAATGCTTCGACGCCCGGCCACTCGTGGAAGTGGCCAAGCCGTCCACGCCCAACCCAATAAGCTGTGTGCAGCTTGCTAAGCCTGTCGAGCGCCTGTTCAACATCGCATACGCTGGCGGGCTGATGTTGTCGGACGGCGCCCACGCTCTCTAACTGGCGCTCGTCGCGCCTCACATTCCGTCTTTCTTTAGTAGATAATGACTCCACGAACTCCTCGAAACTGCCCGGCAGTTCGAATACCATATGAGGATAGTCGTTGTCGCCGAAAACGACCTTGCCGGCCTGCCGGCAGCATCGTATCGCATCGGCAAGAGCTTTTGTGCACTGAGAATAGCCGGGCAGACTGCCCATGTGAATGAGGTCCCACTTTCCATCATGGCACAGTTCCGTCATCAGACCCTCCGCAACCTGCACGACCCATTCGGGACCCACAGCAACGTTGCATGTTGTGGTCAAATGGTCGCATCCGACAATGCGGACCACCTTCAGAGAAAGCGGTCCCCACCGAATTGTCTCTCTAAAAAGAGGCAGTACCGCCGCCAATTCGTCGTGGACCGTGGCGACATAAATCGCCAACTGCCGTCCCCGGCCAAAATGTTTCCACCAGGTCGCACACCAGTCAAAGGAAGAATACAGGTCGCCATCAAGGCGTTCCACAAGCGCATCCCACCGCTCGCGCAAAAATTCCGCCTCCTCGAATGACTGATAACACACCATCCGCAGGGCACGATTAGTCGCAAGCGGCCACCCTTTTTGGGTTGAAATCCTCATAGCCTGTCCTGAGACATTCATAAGTAGCCAAGTTCCTCGAGTCGGCGAAGGACCTCCTTCTGCTCTTCGGCTGTATATGTTGTCTCATCGGCCCTTTCGTATGACATAGCGCTGTCGCACGTGGCCGGTGTTCGTGAGGTCAGCAGCTCAGTATCAAGGGCTTCTTCAATGATGCGCCCATCCATGTATTCGGGAATTGGCAGACCCATAAGATAAAGAACCGTGGGGGCGATGTCGAGTAAGGAAACCGCCAGGCGTCCTCCCTTCTTAAAGGCCGGACCGGATGCGATGAAAATACCCTCAGGTCTGTGATAACCGCAAACATCCCAGCCGGGCCTCAGTCCACGGAGAAACCCACCCCAAAGCAGCAAGTTTGGGGGTACTGCGTTGGATGTCATATAGCCGGGCGCAAGTTCGTAAATAACGTCCGGTGCATCCTGAAGGTACGGGCCGCTGTAAATCTCCTCGCGGGTCCAGACCTGCTCAAAGACAGGTTTGCCCGTTCGCCAGTCGGTCGCGCCGGACAAAATCTCTACAATCTGGCGCTTAACGGTCTCGCGCTCCTGACCGCTTCTGACGATACCTTCGGGGCACCTCCCTTGCAGATTGACATAGACCGCATGCTCAAGCTGCGGGCCGGCAAAGGCTTTAGTCCGACTGTAGTCTACCAGCGGCGATCGGAAGGGGTCATGCCGATACCATGGATTGTCTTGTTCCAGACCCAACCGGGCTCGCAGAGAGCTCGGAACACGCAAATGGCGCGCAGCGAGGTTCGCCCACGTCTTAAGGCCTTTCAATGCGAGCATGCCGTGTTGTGCAAGCAGGTTATTAACATAGACCCAGCGGTCTACTGCGTCGAAACCGTGGTCGCTGACAAAGATATAATTGACGTCGCCGCCAAACCGCTCAATCAGACGCGCCAGCGACGCGTCAAGCTCCCGAAATCCCTCGTGCAACAACTTCAGGGACGTCTGGTTGGCCGCGGACCGGTGCGCCCCGTATGCAGGGTCAAGCAAATGGTAGAAAAGATGATTTACCCGGTCCGGATACTCATGGACGAGGAAACAGAAATCAAACTCGTCCCGGCTGACCAGATACTCAAACTGTTTGCACCTGAGAGCCATCAGCTCGTTAATTCGTCGTATGTGCTGCTCCCGCTTGTCCGTCTTGCTCGGACGGTAGTTCAGTACCGCCCAATTCAAGGACAAATCGCTGAATTTGTCGCGCAGCTCATGGCTTACCGAGGCTGGCCAGGTAACATAAGGTGATTCCTCCGGCGAAACAAACCCGGTCAACATTATCCCGTTGACTTTCTCCGCCGGGAAGGTGATTGGAACATTCAGGATACACACGCGTTTTCCTGCGTCACCGATTATGTTCCATATCTTCGGAGCGGCGACGTCCCCGCTCGCAGCCGTCCGTGTGTGGCCGTTCCTTTGGTCTCTGAAGGAGAAACTGTAGACGCCGTGCTTACCAGGATTCACACCGGTAAACATAGTGGGCCAGGCAGGGCAGGTCACCGGCGGAGACGTAGACCTTAAAATTCCCGAGGCTCCGTCGCGCAAAAGACCGGCCATAACAGGCATGACGCCTGCGTCAGCAAGCGGACGAAGTACACGAAACGTCGCACCGTCCAAACCAATAAGAACAACTTTGCCGTTATCGCTCATCATAAATGTCGTAATGTAAGATTCGTCAAGTCTTCAATGAATACAGGTTAGCCTGAATTATGCCGTTGTGCTTCGCGCCTTGCTCAATGAACCAAGTCAACAGACCCGGTATTCAGATTAATGGCAAAACGTTCAGGCGCCGCTTGTTGAACGTCAGCTATGACATTTTGCTTCATTCAACTCTTTTGAGCCATGCCTCTTTCCAGTAGTGAAAGCACGACCTGTCACACCCAAACCACTCTTCACCGTCGCACAAAACGCCTTCCAGCAGGACCGTATCTTTTACGTTTCTATGCTCGCCATTACTTTCCAGCAATATTCGTTCAAGCCTTTTATATACCCTGTACCTTTTGCCACAGAACTTTCTCATGTTAGGCATCCACAACATGCCTCTGTTTCTCGCCTTTTCATCGAGAGTGGCACGAATCTCACTTTCGGATTTTACTTCAACCAATTCGCCCGGCTTAAGACCCAGCCTCTCTTCGTACGCCGGCTCCCCTTTCCCTACTTGAGAGCACGGTTTGTCCTTTTTCCCTACGCATATCAGTTTCAGAACCTTAGACTGCGTATGCTCCAACGTTTTCACTGGCCCTTTTGTCTTAAGGTGCCACAATGTGTGGCAGACAAAGTTCTTCAACCTCCACAGGCACCTGCATGCCACATTCAGATTTACCGACTCTGAACAGGATGTTAAGGCTTCAAATTGACCATGACACAGCTTTTTATCATCTGACATTTATGGGTTCCTCCGAATAATGCAGACGCCTCTTTCTCCTTGAGGGCCTGGACCTTGTTTACAAGGTTTGCCGGCGGTGCCGAGTTTTACCCTGACATCCGGCTTATCCTATCGGGCAAGCACGCAAGTGCGTATCCATATATTCCATAAAGATCGCCGCTTGAAGGGCAGCTTTGGCGCAATTCTGCAAAACCAGATTTTGTAGTAGGACATGTTCAGAAGCCATGCCAGCGCCTCAAATAAACGGATGCGCACCAACATGGTTAATCTTTGTGGAAAGACATATATGTTCCTGATGGGAAAAAGCTTGGCACCCAGACGCATTTTGTATTCATACCGGCTGCGCAGACTGTCAATCCACATCATCTTTTCTTCCAAAGCCTTCTTAACCAGTTCGCAGAAGGTAATCCGTCCCAAAGTTATGCCTTCCAATAGGCTGGGGTCTGAACGGGCGCTTAAGAAATGGGTAAATTGGGCGCCAAACTTGTAACCATACTGGTATCCCAGACATTGGTTGTCAAATTCCACCCTGAGAAGACGTAACCTATCGCGCGCGAGCTGGGTCTCAGCCAGGTCACGATGAAATTCTTCGGCGGATGGCCAGTCCTTAAAGTGGCCGGCCTTTCCCACGGTGTTCCAACGTGACTGATGCATTGCTATAAAGTCCTGAAAGAGAGCCGCGAGATTATCCTTCGTGGCAAAAAAAGAGTCTAACGGGCTCGATGCGTTGGAGGATAACTTGCGGATAGCATTGTAGTTTCTCCGTACGTTCCCGCGTTCATTTCTGCCAATAGTGGAAAGCTGGTCCTCCCAATTTCCAACCAATTGAAAATATGTCTGAACGTCTTTCTGCCTGTCCTGAACAAAATACGAACTGCCAAGAAACTCCTCAAAAGCGCCCTTTAAGTGACCAAAATCTTTATACAAACCGGCAATTGGGCCTATATGCATGATATCCCACTTATATTCACAAATTGCTCCGACAAACTTTTGTACAACAGCCTCCATATACTCGGGTTTTACAGGTACACTGAACTGACAGATGGTGAAATCCGAGCCTACTAATTTTGCCGCTCTAACATAGACAGGTCCCAGCCAGAGCCTTTCAAAAAACAATGGCAGTATGCCAACCACCTCATCGCCGCTTCGAAAGACAAACACTTTCAAATCGCGATTTGTCCCGTAGTACTTCCACCAGATTCGACACCAGTCATAGGTGAGGAATATCTCGCCCTCAACGCTTTCAACAAAATCATCCCATTCCTGCTGCATCGCCGCCAGTTGCTCGAAGTTGTTGAAAACCTGTACACCGATGTCTCTGCCCGGCGCCCTCCCGACAGGACTGTTTACATGTGTCAACTCGTTTTCCTTGACCGATTGGCTGCCCATCATTGAAAACTCCTACTTGCCTATTAGTTGATACGCCTTCTCGGCGGTCCGCCACAGATTTCTGACCATGGCGCCGCTGCATGCCTCAAAGGCGCCGATGTGACAAGATTCTTCCCCCCCCATGCCCGCCTTGAACCGTGAAACCGTAGGGTTGTTCTCGAAGTCAATGCCACCCACATCATATCTTTTCATCATTCGTCTTGCCGAGGCAAGTATTGCCTGCCACCACGCCAGATAAGACGCTCCCAATTCCAATCCTGTTTCGTTACTTGCCACCAGTAATAAGATTGCCGCATCCCCCAGATTACTCGTAACATGAACTGTAACCGGCTCGCCCCTGTGGTAAGCTACCATGAGTTTCATTTTTTCCCCGCTTGCTAAAATACGTTGAGCTGCTGCAAACTCCCGGGGGTCAAGGCCCTTAAAGCCTTTTCTCTGCACGGTATCAAGGTAAAACCGCTCCAATATTCGGAACGACTCATCGTCCGTTTTTTCTCTTAGTTCAAGACCTGCCGCTTCAGCTTTCCTGAGCTTTCGTCGCCAACTTTGATGCAATCTCCCGCGCAGTGTCTCTTCAGGGCAATTTAAAGACAAGAACATCGTATAATAAGGTTTAACACCGCGTACACAGTTGAAACCACTTGCTCGAAGTAATCGAATAACCTCCGGTCCGGCCTCACTATTACAAACATTGGGAACCACCCTGAGAATATTGACACGGCTTCCGAGATAGGCGTCTCGCAGTATGTTCAATGCTTCGATAGAACACTTAAGGGTCCCATCCTTTGCCCGCATCAGCGGCCCCCATTGAACATAGCCTATTCTAAGGCCAAGCGCCTTGACGTGCTTCACGCGCACATGACACATAGTTGCCGCTCTGCCATTCGCATCCTTAACTACGGCCCGGCTGACTTCCTGCCCATCCGCTTCGCCTCGCACCTGCTGGTAACCCCACGTCTGGTAGATGCTGTAGTCCGCAAAATCTCCGGCGTGAAATTCCCACTGCTCTTTGGTGAGATTATCAATAGTAACCTCATACTTCATGGCGCTTGGTTCCCCGCTCCTGCCGTGTCCGGACAAGTCTCTTTTTCAACAAGCTCAGATACATGGCAACCTGATACGCTCCGCTGACTTTGAGTTTGAACTTCAGCATACTGTCTGCCGGCGAAACGCGGAACCGCCCGACCTGAAAATTGTCGCGCGAAAGATTGGCCAGACATTGCTCCGTGGAGAACCCGAACCGGTAGCCTGCCTGCTCGGTCGCTTTGCAAACCTTATCGCTGTATTCCCCGTAAGGATAACTTATTCCGAATATATCCCGTCCGATGATACGTCCCAATGCTTGCCTGGACATCTCAAGCTCGGTCTTCAATCTCACATCGTCAAGGCTCGTCAAATGTGCGTGCGATACCGTATGGGACAACACTTCACAGCCAAGTCCATCAAGCTGGGCAACGTGCTTCTCATCCATGACGATTTCATCGGTATAAGGCCATTCTTCTTCCCAGGCCCAGCCCGGCCGCTTTCCCAAATTACCTGTGGGAACAGACACTGCTGCCGGCAATTTGTACTTCTGCAGGATCGGCACCGCGTTATCGCAAAAACTTTCGAGGCCGTCATCAAACGTCACGGCAACAATCACTTCAGACCCGTTTGCCCGTGCGGTCAGGACCTCTGAAGCCTTAACCGTCGAGCACTTCCGGGCCAGGTAAGCCATTTGTTTTTCAAAATTCCCGGTGTCCTCTTTTCTTAGGTCGTGATAATAAATAACCACGCGCCGGGCTCGCCTGCGGATTGTGAGGCAAAACATCCCATACACCAGTGCGCAGACCAATTGTGTCACGTCTTTCAGTCTTTTATAGGCAGACTTTGTGCGTCCTTCATCGGCCCAATCTTTAGGCTCGCAGCCCAATGCACAGAATTTAAGTGACCACCAGAGTCCGCGCATTTTCTCGGTTTCGTATTTAACGTCTCTGCCCGCCAATTGCCTGAGAAATTTTAGAACTGCCCATGTCGTACACCTAAACAAACACAGAAGAGCTGATAAGAAACGGGCCAGTAAATACCGAACGGTGCCGTAATGTTTCTTGAAAAATATCAATCTGCTTTTTTGGAATTGAACCATCATTCGCAGATTCGCTTTTTTTCTGCTTTGCATTCCGCCGTGTACATGTATTATTTTGGCGCCCGGCCAGAACACCATCCTCCATCCGGCCTTCGAAAAGCGGTAGCACCAATCCGTCTCCTCACACAAAAGGAAGTAGTCCTCATCCATCAAGCCCACCTGCTCGACAGCCTCGCGTCTGACCAGCATAAACATCCCGGCGACAACATCAACCACCCGCTCGGTATCACGTAGCCACCATCGCATATGTTCACGACCGAAAAACCGATTCTTCTCAAAAACTCTATTTAAGGCAAGCGTGTCCAGGAAAAGGTTCAATAACGACGGGAATCTGAAGCAGGTCGGCTGGATTTCATCGGGGCTTTTCCAGACTTGACAGCCTATTACCGCGGCCTCCGGATGCTTGTCCGCATACCCGACAGTTTTTGTAATAGCCGCATCACAAATAATTATGTCGCTGTTAAGCACGAGAAAATATCGGCCGCGGGCTATCCTCATACCCTCGTTGAGAGCAGCGGCATAGCCTCTATTAGTGTTATTGACAATGAGTGTGGCATCGGGAAATACCTCGCGGACCATACCCGCCGAGCCGTCTGTTGAGGCATTGTCGACAACTATGACCTCGAATTCAAGGCTGGAGGCGTGCTCATACACAGACTTCAAGCAATCATGCAGCAGCTCACGCGTGTTCCAGTTGACCACGATTACCGATACATCCATTTGGTTATTCACCTTACACTAATCCCGTGAACAGAACGCCATAGCTCTTCTTCATTTGCGGTTGACTGCGCCCCCTGATCCGCGTTGTCGTATGCAGGAGAGTCTGCCTGCTTTCTCCGCATGGCAAAAATGTACCGGGAGTGTTATTACAAGAGTATCCCACCCCAAGTTCCTTTTCTTCTTCTGTGCCTTTACCTGTAGGCAAGACTCAAAGAAGATTTAAAAGCCGAGACTTTCTGCGGCAGTCCTTCCGCAAGAAAACCCACCACCGATAGCATCATATACCACAGCATCATTATCTGCCCAAAATATGACACGCCAAAAAAGGCGGCACAGTGGCCTATAACTGCAACCACGATACACCAACAGAGCCATTGTCTTTGGTATTCCCTGTATGCCAGCGAACTATTGAGAATAGTCCTGAAGGCAAGATACAGCATCGCCAAAAAGAGCACCAAAGTCACAAGGCCGCCGCGAATGCCCTCAATAATATATTGATTGGTGATATCTTCCAGTCCCCAGCCCCAGTCGCTCGTACTGCGACAGCCAAGAAACGCCCACTCTCCGAAATGTCCTATGGCTGAATCAATAAGCTTATAGCGGTGCCATCCTGTGGAACCGCCAACAACATTGACCCTGGCGATTAAGTGCCAAACCGGTTTATTCATAACAATATGAAGGGCGGCTAAAGAAGCCAACAAACCCAAAGCCGCCTGCCCCATGTGCCGGCGCCACCTGAAACCAAACAATGCTAAAAGAACTACTGCGAGTGTCACTATCGGTGTGCTCGACGCCGTCGCCATAACAATGAAAACACCAGCCGCCACAGCAGCCCAGTAAAGCATTTTCCGCTTGTCTGTCTTCGCCAGCCCGACAAATAGCGGCACAAGCGTCGCATAAAACAGCCCCAGCATTATCGAGTGAGGAAACGACGCCTGACATCTGTAACGACCTTTCCGCACTTCGGTAATTACCCTCCCGAAGGCAACAAAAGGATTCTTCCCTGTCCCCCACTCCCAGCCTACCAGAACGGCCAGGAACAGCGAGCATATGGCGAATATCTTTAAGTTCAAACGGATGCTGTCCCACGAATTCACATTGTGTCTGAAAATCCAGTACAGACCAAAAACATCAAACAAGTATCCGCTTCTATTAATAAAAGCCTTTGTGTTCAACCACTGTATGCAATAAACGATGGCGCCGCAAAGCGCCCACACCACCACCATCCTGTCAAAGTTGTTCCACCTGACGCGGTACTCTTGTTTTCCCAGGAATATCCGCAGGAAACCTGTCAGCACCAATATCCTCAGCGGCGTAAAATCCAAATCCATAATGATTACGCGCTGGTCAGCAGGAAGAAAGCACGCGCAGACAATAAATGGCAGCATAAAATACTTTCTGGGAATCACCATTAACAAAACCGTCAACGCAACAGTTGCTGCTATAGTTGTCTTGTACATTGCGACGCGCCAGGAATTCGAAAAGACCGGAACGCCTCGAGCAAAAGGCCCTAACTTTTTTGATTAAAATCCACAACAAACCAGAAAGAGCGCAGCGCACATTTCCACAAATCGCGCATTCTGGTACTCCTGAAGTAGTCGGATGAATAGACTTTTACCGAATCTCGAACAAGCCAGCCCAAAGCTTGTCTTACCGTGAAAAAGAAGTCTCGTTTACGCAAAAGCTTTGCATCAGCGGCTTTTTCAATCTGTATTTTTCTTTGTGACGTTTTGCGGCACGATTCATTGTGTGAATGGTAAACGGCGGCTTCGGCCTCATAAACAATCTCATATCCGTGTACTATCGCCCACCGGGCCCATTCCCTATCCTCCGCGGCCGGCATAACAACAAACGGATGCTCACGCCAAACACCGCGTCGAATGCACGAAGCGGCGTTGCTGAATGGGATGTCTCTATGGCCGGAGCTGCCATCGAAGGTTTCAGAAACCGGCCCAAATGTCTTCTCAATCCTTATAATCTCGTGTGCATCTGCGTCGGGCCAGGGAACCTGCCTGCAAAAAACGCCGGCAACATTCCCATTTTCGAAGTGCCTTACCATTCTCAGGAGCCAGTCGTTTTCGCAAGGCATTGAATGAGCCGAGAGTATCAAAATCAAATCCCCCATACTGTTTTCGATGCCAAGGTTAAGGGCTTTGGAATAATTGAAATCCTTCTTGGGTATCTCGATGAGTCTCGCCCCACAATTCCTGGCAATTTCCACCGTGGCGTCCGTCGACCCGCTGTCGACCACAACAATTTCCAGATGTTCACAAGCTCCGTTTTGTGAGTGCAGCGCCTCAATGAGTTTACCGGCGTATTTCGCCTCATTATATGTTCTTATTATGCAGCTTACCGTGTTTCGCATAGCAAGGAACTTACTGTGCTTGCTTTATTGCCCTGTTGATTCTGCCTAATGCCCGCCTGAACTTGGCCCGCCATCCGCAGTAGTACTTCGGGTCGTAAGGTCCGCTCAGCAGGTTTTGCAGTATGTCTTCATGCAGCTTCTTATACATTTCCATATTTGTTACAAACCCTGTTCGGTAAGCGAACGTATGTTCGTAGGCCCTCTCAAAAGGCATCCTGTTGACCCTGCTGTGCTGCGAACGCGGGTCGTCCATGTGCTCCTGAAACACCAGAGGATAATACCATCCGTTGATGTAACCGGCCCTGGCCATTTGCAGCCAGTATTGAGTGGTGCCTCTGCCTCTGCTCTGGATGGGGCCGAACCTCTCAAATGTTCTTCGCTTAACCAGCAGGCCGGTTCCGCACGTCCAGGGGTGCCTGAAAATCCGATGTTTCCCAAAGGTCTGTATCTTATGTCTGGCTTGTTCGTAGTCAAAATCTTCAGGGAAAAAATGCCAGCAGGCGATAACGCCGAGGTTGGGGATGTCGTAATGCGCTTGGGCCAGAGTGCGCGTCCAGCCAGGCGTAACCAAACAATCATTGTCGAGTTTTCCCAAGAGGTCGGCTTTCGATTTTCCCCATACTTCGTTTATTGCAGCAGTATGACCCATGTTCTTCTCTGAAAAGACAATATCATCTACTCGTTGGTCATTTACCTCATTCCTGAGGTACTCCACGGTCCCGTCCGTTGAGGCGTTGTCCCAAATAGTCAGCGAAAATTGCTCGGCAGGGTCTGCCAACACCGAAGCCAATGCCAATTTCGTATAGTCCAGCCGGTTAAATGTCACAAATACAAGATGAATCACCGCCTCGCCTCGCAACCGATTATCGCGTGGTGTAAAGGCGGCCATAAGCATGCACCAAATGCCAACAAGTCAATGCCTGCGCCGCCACTCTCACGCATGTCGAATCAGGGGTTTTTCGCCCAGAACGCTTGGTAGAAGCGATTCTCCACAGCAAGCTTACTCGCATGTTCCGCGTCTCGGTATCCTACAATCTGTGCCTTCGGGCTGACAACTATGGCATTTTCCGGTATTTCCCCGCTCACTACACTGCCCATCCCTATAACCGCACCGTTTCCAATATTAGTGCCGGGTGCGATTGTCACATTCATGCCTATCCATACATACTGTCCGATATGAACAGGTTTGAGGACGACATCCCCGTCAAAAGGCAGGCAACTGGGAGTCTTGAAATTATGGTCATAGGAGTAAATTGTTACGTGCCGGCTCAGAATTGTATGGTCCCCTATGCTGACGCCTCCTCTGCAGTTTATATACGCGCCGGCGCCGATATGCACGTTCCGTCCGAGCGTCAGGTTTTCTCCGTAAACCACCATAATTCTACCCTCCAGGTGCAACCCTTCTCCGCCGTTGATGCGCTGCAAAATCCTTTGCCTGTGCCGGGCAAGGAGAATTCTTTCGAGTTTTCGTTTTACTTTGCGATAAAGCAGTGGGAGCGTCTCCACAATCTTCTGCCAAGGTCACCGTCAAGTCGGCCGTTTGAGAACGAGCCTGTTCATAATCAGTGCCGTTCTCTCCAATCCTTTGCCGACAAATTTCACCAGACTTTGTTTCTGGGCGGAATTCAAACATATACCATAAGCAAGCGTCGAAAATAAAGCCCCGGTAACGAACGTCCCCAATATCAGAGAATGCCAGTTATCCATGTATTCAGCCAGTCTCAAATAATGCATCGTAAGCGCAAGGGTCAACGTAATTAACCACGGCCTTAAAATAGCATCAAGATAATACCTCGCGAGACTCGTTTTGAATAACCGACAAATGTACCACGGAGAGACCATGCCTCGTATTAAAGCGACCGAAATTGCAAACCCCAGGGCCGTCCCTGCCAATCCCATTCTCATGGTCAGCAGTATGCTTAAACCGAAACCCAGCGTCCCCTCGGTAACAGCCAGTGCCGCCTGCACTTTTTGGCGCCCGATGCCGCCCATCAAAGGAGTTGTTACGGCCAGCGAAGTCTCTACCAGGTAACCGACAGCCAAAATAATCAACACCGTACAAGCGGTTTCAAAGCCCTTTCCCATCCAAAGCCGAATAAACGCTGGCCCCGATACGAAAATCAACAGGATCAAACCGGACGAAAATAACGTATTATACTGCGTGGCACGACGAAACAGCGTTCTCATTTGACCTTGACTATTCTCCCCGTCCAAATAGGCAAAACGAGGCCAAAGCACACGATTTGGGCTTACGACCGCTGCTCTTGCATTTTTCATAATCAACTCGGCTACAGCATAGATAGCAACGGCTTCGAGCGATACGAGTTTGCCGATTATCAGGTTGTGGCCCTGCAAGGTCAACGACCACGCCAAAGTAACTATCGTGGTTAACAGCCCAAAAGAAATGAGCGCCCTCGTATGAGAAACACCGACCATCCCGGGCCGCAAGTGAATTTGGGGACATACTTTAACAAAGGTAATGACAAATAGAACGGTAGAGAATACCGTAACCGCTAAAATCACGTAGCCCATCTCCACAATTCCGTACCCCAGATAAGCGCAGCCGGCTAGGCCCAGGGCCCGGATTACTGAGGTGCCCACGGTAATGAAATTAGCCAGTACCCACCTCTCTCTGGCGTTTACGGCTGCTTCGAGTATACGCATCGGACATTCAATTGCTGCAGCCAAACCCATTATGCGGATGAGCAAAACAAATTCAGCTCCCCCATCGTAAAAATCGGCAATTGGCCCGGCCGACAGAAACGAAATCGCAATGATCAGCACCCCCACAAAGGAGTAGATTGCGAAACCCGTGCTCGCGATTCCGCTGGCCGACTCGAAATCCGAACGGCCCATATAAAAAGGCAAATATCGTGTCAGCCCCGCACCAACACCCAGTCTGAGCAAGCCGTAGTAACCCAGAAAGGAACCTACCAACGCCCATATGCCGTAACTTTCTTTACCGATACGGCCCATAAGATAGGGGGTAAGCAGGAACCCTATCAAGACATTGACCACCAACGGACCCCATGTGCTCAGTGCATTAAGCTTCAGAGACGGACGGCGGTCATTCACTGGCGAGTCATTATTAACCGGTTTTTCTGCCATTTGAGGAGTAATCGCAGGGAAGAACTAATTCTCTTTGAGGAAGCTTCACCTTAAGCTGTTTGCCTTAAGAATCCTACACGGCTAAAATCGCCTGTTTCGAGCCGCAGGCCTTAACACGTGCCCGAATCCTCAGCGGTACGGCGCATCCTTTTTCTTACCTTGCTCAATCCGGAACTAATCAGGAAGCCCGCAGCGATGCAGGCCGGGATAGCCCTCGTTGCCTTTGCGGCATACCCTTTATACAACAGATGAAATTCACTTAACACAAAGAGGCAAAAAACAGCAACGGCCAACACATTCAAGAGCAAGCGACCCTTTTTACTCAACGACGGACCTAATAAGAACCTCGAAAGAGCCCCCAACAATAGCAGGCCGACGATTAGTATAGCCGTCAGGATTTGCCAGCGGAGCAGAACCGCACCATATTCTTCGGCCCGGAGATAGACCAAATGGTTCTCTCCCATGTGCAACAGATGCTTAGGCAGAAGACTTGACCAGAAATCCTGTAGTGCACGCACGCTCACTGCCCTCCTGTATCGCACGGTTGTCAAATCCGGAAGTTTTCGCACAAGTTGTGCAAATGTTACTACCTCAACATCCTCAGCCAATGATAGATTCCGCAAAAGCTTTCCAAATCGCTCGGTACCGAAACAATGTTCAGTCCCCCCAATTGCAGCAATATCCCACGGGTGATATAGCACAACGATTATGCCATCGTCAGGAAGATTCCCTTGTTCCACCATCTTCTCCAGCTCGAACAGGCTCGCCGTGCTTGGAATGACCTTCAAGCCGGTTACCGATTTGGAGTAGTAATTACGGTTCGCTGAAAGAACGCCAAAACCAGCCTTCTTCAATGCTTCAGCCGTGTTACGGTCCCATCCATTCCACGGTGGCACAAACGTCTCGATATTGGCCAACTGACAGGTTTCGGTGAGAATCTTTCTGCCTTGCTCAATATCCCCAAGCTGAGAATCATAATCCCGCTCACGAAACTCTCCGTGTCTGTGCTTTGGATTTACTTCGTGAACCTTATTGATATGTGAAAGTCCGTGTTGAGCTACTTCTATCCTGCCGGCTTGAACTGCCCGTCTTATGAATTCTACCTTCTCCGCATCCTCCCCAAATGAGACCTTCTCACCTAACGGGCCCACACTAATCCTGTCGCAAGACCTCGGATAAGGAATAATGGCAACAACGTAGCTCATTCTGCGCCTTGCGAAATGTTCATCAATCTCTTGCTCGGCTTGCCATAGTTGCTGCCTCTGCTCATTTGTGCTCCTGATACCGGGTCTGTCGCCGGCGAAATCATCATAGCGAAAAACCACGTAGCTATTGGCCCGGCTCACGACCGGCACAAACAAAAAGACTATGGCCGGCCACACCGAAGATACGATTGCTTTTGTGTCAATTCTTAGCCTGGGCAGGATACACTCCGTCCCTGTCGGTTACATTAAAAAATCAGTCTAACCGTTTGTACTAAAAGCACTTAAGTTAAGCTTCCTTGTATCGGCTTTCGCCGATGCAGGTCGCATCTATTCAACAACTTCACTTGCAATATGAACAAATTCGGTTGCTCTGACGTTTCCGTTCTCGTCCGGGAAGAAATCGAGTACCAGTTCAACCATATCCTTTGCAGCTTCTCTGACAGAGTTTTCCAGCACGGAGCTTATCTGTATTTGCGCCACGTAACGCGCAGGGTCGCCGGCGATATTCGGCGTTCGCCACCCAACGCCGGTAAAAACGCTTTCGTCCGCCGTAATCCGGCCGTTGACAATGTAAAAATTCAGAACTATTCTTTCCTCGTAGTGCGGAGCCGGAATGTGGAACAGGTGTATCAAACAGGGGATTCGTCTGCCCTTGTTGGAATTAACTTCCGAGGCGTACGTGCTGTCATGTACCCAGCCGCCGCCCACATAACAGGCCCGAGGCTGGTGACCAAGCATCGTGCGCGGTCGAGCAGTATAAGCAATATAAAGGTTCGCCCATTCGTTGTTCGATTTGTTCACGTATAACCGGTTTACAAAATCATCATTACCGGCGGAACGTTGAATATTCTGAGGAATCGGTACATCTTTACCGGCCCAATTCGAAACCCCGAAAGGAAGGCCGCTCAAGGCAACCGGCAAACCTATGGGAGTGCTCGTAATAACCTTCAAGTGGGATGCTATAACCCGGTACGCTGCTCCGGACACTATCAGCAGCACAAAGGCGAGAATACAAACGGACCAGTACCGTATGCTATACCATACTGTGCTATTCTTACCAACCAACTTGCCGCATCCCCATACAACTTTTGGATATAAAACTTGACGCTACGCTTATATAAATGCCTTTATCTGCTTGCTTCTTAAGTGGTAGCTAATATCTGAAAACAACCCCCTTTTTTGATTCTCTGAAACCGCCCGTTATTCACCCCACCGATACGCCGTCAGGTCTTTTTCAGAACAAAGTTTATCCCGACATTACATCCATCGGCATACGAATAAAGTGGTACCACCAAAAACCTTTTACAACGGTCTCGATCGGCTTTCTACTTCATCTTCACTCGCCACAAGCAAACTGGGAAACACCTGACAGGGAACAAAGGCCCTGTTCAGACAAATCTGAGTGTGACTTGCGCCATCTTCCTGGGCTGAAGGTAAACCTGGGCGCACACCCCTTCCTCCCAACTGATAGTTGAGTGCGGACGTCCTGCAAACCCGGGTGTAGGTGCCCTCCTCCCTAGCGGCACTGAAGGCGTACTTGTCGTAGCAAAATGCTACCAGGTCATAGCAGTACACCATTAGGCTGCGCCTTCTGTCAAGCCTTGCCGCGCCGAAAAGCCTACTATTTATAGCACAATACTTTAAACCTAAGGAAATGATTTGGTACAGTTGTGCCAAATTCCTCTCAGGCAAGAGTTTCTTCTTTACTTCTTTAATGTTACACCACATTTTCGAGACTTCCCAAGTTTATGGGGGGCAGAATAACTGACACACGAACTCATGTAAATCGGCGATAAACCTCTTTTTACTCTCAGGTAAACTGCTCTGTATACCGTAATCTGTATTCCTATGTCACTGGGAATAGGCTCTTAGGCTTGCAGGTGCAACTATCGGGACTCAAGCCTGGCCATCTACCTGAAACCGAAGAGCGCAAAGCGACAGAAATAGTAAGATTTTAAATTTTTTCTGCAAAGAATTGAACATTGCTGCCGAAAATACATATATATAGAGTCATTGTTTTCGAAATTCCTTTTTAGCAAAATGCATCAACATGGAAGTGGCAAAGATTTCTGTTTTTCTTTTTTGGTCCTGGCACCGACTGTCTGAATGCGACCATAGCTTATAATAAACGCTATCATTCAAAAATTGAGGCGGTTGCAGTCAGACACTCGAAAAGCACGATGGTCGGAGGACGGTAGTTGACTTCAGCAAGTAATTGTGTAAGTTAGAATTGCAGACCCACTAATAACAAATAACCGGGTGATGAGTTTATGTGGTGTGGGAAGCGAGCATTTTTCATTACGCCAGAGGGGTGGGATCTTTCTGAATCCCATATGCCGCCGAAGTCCGTTGTTTTGCTTCCGAGTAACACCCATCTGTTATCGAAGCGGACGAAGTTATCAGCCCCTGGCACGCTTCAACAAAACACACCGTCGGAAACATACGGAACGGACTCTGGGCCTGTCGCCTCGCCGGAACTGAGTCCATTTTCTTGGTAGTGAGACAATCAGACAGGGAGCGTCTTATGACTAAAATGCCAACCCTCGTTGTGGAGAAAGACGCCATTTCGCTGACTTGTGAACCAGTCAAGGCATTTTTTGCAGACATTGGAGCATTTTCGTGCATTTGTCCGGCACTAATTTGTTTTGTATATTTATTGCGGGAACAGGGTTCGGTTTTGAATAAAGATGCGAACCCGGGCCCATAACATGTCAGATTGGATTGTTCTATGAAGAAAAAAACACGATACAAATCAGCGGACGGCAAGCGGTATCCACCCTTAAGAATACTACTTTTGGCTGAGATTGTGACCCTGCTGGGGCAGTATGCTTATGGTGCTACCCAACTAAGTCAATACGGAATAACATGGACGTTCGACAGGGATTATACTGTCGGCCAGTTTGCAACCGGAGACTACTGGGTCGTCGGGCCTGTGACTATTGCAGGGATTAACCCGCCGAGTGAGAATGTGGGCGGGAGAATAAAAAACGGCTCCATGCTGAATCCCGACCCCACTCGAGGCGATGACCAGGGGTATGATTCCGACCTGGATGGGGAGCTTGGCAGTAACAGTAATCCATATATAGAAAGTCTGAACGTTGCCCGCAAAAACGGGATGCCTCTCTCGCCCAGCAATACGCTGACCGTTCAACCGGGTTCATCAATTATATCTACTATCAGTGTGGAAAACCCTGCATCTCCCAATCCCTGGATTCAAACGGCAGCGGTCTTAACTGTTCTTGATGCTCCCGCCTCTTCAGGCAGCTTCAGGCCGCCTTACGTGGGAACCGATAAAACCATTCGATTCAACAAGAGTCAGTTAAATTATTCATTGTTGGCCAAACTGGCCCCGGTAGCAACTACGCCTTCTTCAAGCGAGTTCAACACGTGGTTTGAGCGGCCCTGGATAGATTATGTGGGCAGTGCCGACGGCCGCCTTCAGCACCCAAGAGACAATATGGTTGATAACGGCTATGGCAGGGATATGGCTACAAGAATTGGAGAGGCCTCTTTGATTCTGCAGCTGAATTTTACAGACCCACAAAAAGAGACGCTTCTTATCGGGTTAGTACAATACGGAATTGACCTCTACGGCGTTGTTGAAAGCGGCGCAACGACGATGTGGTGGCAGGATGGAGGCCACGGTGGCGGCCGAAAGTGGCCTATTCTCTTTGCCGGATTGATGCTCGATGACCCCAATATGAAAGCAATAGGTTCAAGGGCTTACAACGACCCTTATTTTGGGGAAGACCACACGACGTTCTATGTGGAAGAAACCAGCCCCGGGGTATACAACAACGGCTTGGGAGGTTATTCAGCAGGCGATGTCGGCCTTGCGGAATATGGAAAATGGCATAATACGATTTACGCCTCTTCCTGGGAAAACAAAGAATGGGATGCCCCGGGATATTATCGATGCTGTTGCCACGCAACCGCATTTGGGGGAATCGTCCTGTCCGCTCATATTATGGAAGGAACTGCTTCTGCGAAGACCTTGTGGAACCACAAGGCGCTTTTTGACTACCAGGACCGCTACATGGACGTCGAAGCACAGTTAAGCGGAGACGGCCACGGCGTGGGGGGGTGGAAACGGCAGTACTCCCGGTTCGCTGAAGAAATGTGGGACACGTACCGTGCAGGTTACGGCTGTGTCTGGACCCGTGACAATCCGAGCGATATATATTCGAACGGTTATAATCCTTGTGATCTCGATAGCGTCCCACCCTTGGCCCCTGCCAATCTGGCCACTACGGGACAAACAGAATCCTCAATCACTTTATCCTGGACCGCGCCCGCGGCAGCCTCTGACGGAGACCTTGCCTCTGGTTACAAAATATATCGAAATGGAACACACGTCGGCACGGCGTTGACCAACTCCTTCCAGGATACGGGGCTGGCTGCACAAACCACCTATAACTACGACGTCAACAGCCTCGATGACGTCGGCAACGAGAGTGTGTCCGGCGCGACTGGAACTTTCTCAACTGCGGCGGACGACAACCCGCCGTCTGTCGTTTCAGTAAGTGCTAACCAGACTTCTGTCGAGATTGTCTTCAATGAGGCGATGGACCAATCCTCCGCAGAAAACTCAGACAATTATAGTATTAACAAGGGCATATCTGTAAACGCCGCCTCCCTTGGCGCAGACCTCGTCACGGTCACGCTGACAACCTCCTCCCATGCCGACGATGCGTACACGCTGACGATTACCAATGTCAAGGATGCCGGCGGAAATACTATGAGCCAAACTGCCGTCCAGTACGTCTACGGCTTGGTCGGCTACTGGAAGTTTGATGACGGAGCCGGAACCCAGGCTGTAGATTCATCCGGTAGAGGTAACCACGGAACCTTGGTTAATGGCCCATACTGGACTACCGGCAAGGTTGGGGGCGCCTTGGGCTTCGACGGCGCCAATGACTATGTCGAAATAGGAGCACAGGATGTCTCCTTTCCCTGGACCGCGTCTTTCTGGGTCAAAAGAGAGGACTCTTCGAACACTAATGCCGCCCTGCTTGATTCGATAAACTATTCTTTAAAACTTGAGCAGTACCCCAGTACAAACAAGGTTGGCTTCACAGCATACGGCGTGGCTGATTATACTTTCAATTATGAAGCCCCTACGGGTACCTGGGTCCATTTGGTCTTTGTGGGGAGCCAGGCAGAGACAAGGCTCTATGTAAACGGAACTTCGGCTGACGCAGTCTCAACCGGTATATCTTGCCCTGTGGCCAGGATAAGCAGCACCACCGCATCCAGGCCTCTCAAAGGTGTAATCGATGAGGTACGGGTGTATAGCCGTGGTCTAAACGCGGCCGAAGTCCTGAATCTTTACAACCAAGCCAGCCCGCCCGATACAAACGGTCCGGTCATATCGAGCGTGCAATCATCGAACATAACCAGTGTCGGAGCAACTATCACCTGGGTGACCGACGAGAACTCTAATAGCCAGGTCGAATATGGACTGGACCCCAACTACGGAAACACTACCGAACTTGATGCCAATCTCGTTACTTCTCATTCGGTGGCGCTCACTGACCTGGTTTCGGAAACGCTCTATTACTACCGCGTAAAATCAAAAGATGCCGCTGAGAACGAATCCATCAGCGAGCCTAATACGTTTACTACCGCAGGTGTCGTGATACACACATTGTCGGTCTCCTCGACCGCCGGAGGCTCGGTCACGACGCCCGGCGAGGCAGGTCCATACCCGTACAGCTACGGCGAAAGCGCCTCGATAATCGCGCAGGCCGACCCGAACTACCACTTCGTGAGCTGGACGGGAACCGCCGTAACGGCAGGCAAGGTTGCCGGCCCCGGCTCAGCAAGCACTACCGTTACGATGCACGGCGACTACACGGTTCAGGCAAACTTCACCATCAACCAGCACACATTGACAGTCTCTTCAACTGCAGGTGGCTCGGTCACGACGCCCGGCGAGGCAGGTCCATACCCGTACAGCTACGGCCAAAGCGCCTCGATAATCGCGCAGGCCGACCCGAACTACCACTTCGTGAGCTGGACGGGAACCGCCGTAACGGCAGGCAAGGTTGCCGGCCCCGGCTCAGCAAGCACTACCGTTACGATGCATGCCGACTACACGGTTCAGGCAAACTTCACCATCAACCAGCACACATTGACGGTCTCCTCGACTGCAGGTGGCTCGGTCACGACGCCCGGCGAGGCAGGTCCATACCCGTACAGCTACGGCCAAAGCGCCTCGATAATCGCGCAGGCCGACCCGAACTACCACTTCGTGAGCTGGACGGGAACCGCCG
>Ga0307377_10000252_pt1 | contig 74612 bp, 60 predicted proteins | sample TR3MG_FD_202535 | JGI IMG/M metagenome (GOLD analysis project Ga0307377, IMG submission 202535) | Soil microbial communities from Risofladan, Vaasa, Finland - TR-3 | ecosystem: Environmental > Terrestrial > Soil > Coastal area > Acid sulfate soil | place: Finland: Risofladan, Vaasa | collected...
ACAGGGTAAATTCATATAGCCACCTTCCCTTTTTCAATTAGGCAGGTGGCTATTGATTGTTGATCGTCGAACTTTCATTCAATTAATTCCTTAGCGTGGGTTTTGTCGGAAATGTTGGCGACACCCCTATGTTAACTTTGCGTTGTTTACTCAATATCCGGTGAGCGATGAGATTTCTGAGCGATATGCTATTGTGAACCTAGCCCGATCACAGGTGGTATCTCAAAGGGAATTAGCCCAAGCCTTTGGGTGTCATTACAATACGATCAATCGGTATCTACAAGCCTACGATGAAAATAGTTTGGAAGGACTTATTCCGAAAACACCGGGTCCCAAGGGCCCTACCACCCCTTGGAAGATTACTCCCTCTATCAGGGACTACATCTGGGAACTAGCAGCAAGGGAACCAGGACTTACCCAGCAAGCGATTGCCCAAAGGATCGAGGAAACATTTCAGGTGACCATCCATCGGGCTGGTGTTGGCCGGGCCTTATCGGCCTACCGACAACAGCGGAGACAAACTAAGCCAGAATCCGTGCAGCTAAGTCTTGAAGCGGAGAGTCTTTCACCCGTTGTTACGGAAAATGAGGGTGCTACTGCTTTGCCCATAGAGATCGAGGAGACTGAACTGCTGGTCATCGACACTCAGACCGAAGACGATGAACTACCGATTCACTCATGTTTTGCTCAGGCAGAGGCTTTAAACAGCCGCTTGACCAAAGGAATGGATAGCCGTTACGGCGCTGCCCTAATCTTAAACCCCTTCCTGCAGAAACTGAATCTGATCTCCATTCTTGAACAGTCCGTGTTAGCTCAAAAGGACGCGTGCGCCGATAAAGTCAGAACAGTGGCCAGTAATCTCCAGGAACTGTTGAACCCTGAGCGATTGTATAATCTAGCTCAGATGTATTTGACGCTGGTTTATCTGATTGTCTTTCGTTTTCCTTCTATAGAAGCCTTTAAGTTAGCGGACCGGAAGGCTTTCGGACAGCTGATTGGGGCTATGAAGGCACCCGTCGTAAAGACCCTTCGGCGCTTCTTGGAGGGGGTTACCGCCTTAGAGACATCGGGAACTGTCGCCATGAAACTAGCCCGGCAGTACGTGAAGCTGGATATTGTTCAACTCGGTATTCTCTACTTGGATGGGCACTTTGTTCCTTACTACGGTAAGTCCCAAATTGCTAAAGGGTATTTCACTACCCGACGTCTGGCCCTGAAAGGAAACCATCATTATTTTGCCAATGACCTCAAAGGCAGGCCGATCTTTTTCCGTCTTACCTCCGCCGCAGTCCAATTTACGGACATCATTCCCGACATGGTCAAAGACGCACAGGAATTGATGGCGGAAAACGGAACCCAGTCTCCCCTCATCGTCGTCTTTGATCGGGGGGGTTATGACTCCAAGCTCTTTCAAACACTGGATCAGATGGGAGTCATCTATATTACTTGGCGTAAGTGGGATCAGCCGATTTCTCATGACCTCTTTACCCACGTTATTTATGACGAACGCGTCAAAGAAGGGGAAGCACCACAAATCAAGTATCATGCTTACCGGCGTAATATTCGGGTAGGCCAAGAAAAATATGAGGCGGAAGCCATTAGTTTCTTTGCCCTGGGTGAAGAAGGTCATTCTACCCTAGTGACCAATGCCTTTAAATTCACAGCAGAAACCCACCCAGGCTTTGACCCTCTAACCACGACCCAGATCATCCATGACCTAATTAACCGGTGGAAACAAGAGAACTTCTTTAAAGCGGCCAAACAGGGTTACCATATAGACTATAATCCTGCTTATGGGGTTCATGAACTGTCGGAACAGCCCTTGGTCAAGAATCCACGAATAAGGGAGTTCGATACCCAAATCAGTAGTCTAAAGAAGAAACTTCAGCAAACCCAACAACTGATTGCTGACAAATTTCTCAACTCTCGGACCAACGATAAACCCTTAAGCCATTACCAAACCCTGAAAAGCTACCAAAAACTGATTGAGCAAAAGGAAGGGATAGAAGAAGAAATTGAAACCCTCGTGGCAAAAAAGGCCGTAGAGCCCACGCATATCCCTTATCATGAAGCCAAGCCGGGGCAAGAAAGAGTAGCCCTTAACCTAGAACGGAAATACCTTTTAGACAATATCAAGATAGCTACTTACAACCTGAATGAAATGCTCTTAGATGTCTTTGCCGGGTGTTACGATGATCCTAAAGATATTCGGCAAATCCTGCAGATGATCATCGAGCGGGGTGCCCACATTCGGTTAGTCGAGGGTACCCTCCAAGTCACTATTTATAGTATGGACCTACCCAAATATCAGAGGGCGGCTGAAAAATTATGCTGTAAACTTAACGAGTTAGAACCCGTAACACTCGATAAACATCAATTCCCGATTTTCTACAGTGTATCTTCCAGAGAGTAATCACCAATAATTATTTTTTTACGTGGGTCATGTCCAGAGTTCTGAGTATAGTTAATCTATACGAATATTAACAGGGAAAACATTTCTCATCCATAAGGCTGGGATGGGGAAGAGTTACTCTTTCCCTCCTGATCATAGTGTTTCCAAGTGCTTGCTTAATCAATCAGATTTATAGGTAGCCTTTCCCCTTCCAATGCCTTCATTATTTTAGCCTGAGTCACTTCCTGGTGTGAGGCATTCCACAAAACCTGCCGTTCACGGACAATAAGTACTTGAGGCGATTGATGTTTTAACCCTAATTCCTCAGTCACTTGGCTGGAAACCGGGCGGGATTCAATCACTTTGATCATGCCTACCAAAACCTCATCCGAACTTTCCTTGATAAAATTTTGCACCTCCCGCCAAGCACGGCTACTGGTAGGACATGTAGTACTATGTTTGAAAAGTACTATCTGACGTTGGCAAGATTCGTCCAGAATTTGTCCTAATTCTTGAGAACATGTAATTTCCTTGAATACCGCCATCGTTTTTCCTCCTTTTAACGTTTATGTTATTATAACAAAAACACTCTTGATTACAAAGTTAGGTCTTGCATTTTACATTTCCGTTCTGATTTTATGAACTGGAGAAGCTACATCTTGGATTACATTACGGGCAGGCGCCAAGACAGCTAAAATACCACCACTGACGACAAAAATTCCCCCAATCGCTTGTAAAAGGGTTAGATGTTCATCAAGTAAAACAACGGCGAAAATAACAGTCATCACTGGTTCTAGTGTGCTAATAATTGACGCGGAAGTTGCACCTATACGTTTCATACCATAAAAAAATGTCAGCATTGCTATAATGGTAGAGAAAAAAGCAATACCTCCAATCCCTAACCATGTGTTCCAAGCAAGATTCCAAGTCGACCCACTCATTGTAAGCCCTATTATTCCATAAGTAAGGGCAGCAGACGTAGAAATCAATGTAATAGCCACTAACGGGGTCGTTGTTTGTAATACTTGATTTCCAATGATAATATAAGTCGCATAAACGAAGGCAGCCCCTAGAGCAAGGGCAACCCCAAGAGAATTAATGTCGTTCATCGCGACGCCTAACACCAAAACCAAGCCAAATGTTGATAGCAACAGTCCAAAAAACTTAAATCTAGAAAATTTTTCTTGGTTGGTCAAAACAGAAATGATAGTAACAATAATCGGATAAGCATACAAAAGTAAAGCGGCTAAGGAAGCCGGAATATAACGCACGGAGGTTAAGTAAAGTCCCGCCATCAAAGAATAGCCTATCCCCCCCATGCCCCATAAAATAAACCAGATTTTTAGAGGGAGTCTGGGAAATCCTTCTCGCCAGATAGTAATTATCCAGAAAAAGAGTGCACTGAGGGTAAATCGAACAAATAATACCGTAGAAAGGCTAGCACCTCCTTCAAAAACATATTTTCCCAATATGGGATATACACTGAACCCTATTGTGGATATAAGGATTAATAATACGCCAAATCCAATCGAATCTTTTTGCCCATTTTTCATGCAAATTCTCTCATTTCAACGTTTATATTTTAGGCAGCATATAGCCGCTCTAATTGATCAAAGTAGTTTGATATTTCATTAAGCACCATTTCGAAGTGAACGTTCGTAATAAAGCCCAAGTCATTCACTCCTTCCCATCTTACCAAGTAAAAACTCTTAAGTTTATATTACCACAAGACACAAGAAATTGTACTAAGGGATCAAGCTTATGCTTGATCCCTTAGTTTTTTATTTGATGGTTTTTATCGACTTTTCTCCAAATTGCTTTGTTACTACTTTCTCATAAGGAGCTATCTTATCTAGCTCACCAGCATCCTTAATGATTTGTTGAAGGAGATAAAAATCCTTTTCATTAAGGACAGGGTCTGTTTTCCAGCTGTTCTGTTCTTTATAACGTTTGACAGCGCTCACCAATATCTCATCTTTTTCTTCTGGGAATTGAGGTTTGATGGCATTGGCAATTTCCTCTGGAGTATGATTTGCTACCCAACGCTGGCCCTTGTAAATTGCATTAGTAAATTTTTGAATAAGCTCGGGATTTTTATCGATTGTACTCTTCTTTGCAAAATATGCTGTGTATGGAACTTCACCGCTCTCCATACCTAGAGAAGCTACGATATATGCTTTGCCCTCCTGCTGCATACTGGATGCAGTAGGCTCAAAGATAATGACATAGTCCCCTTGCCCTCCCATAAAGGCACCTGGCATCGCTGCAAATTGCATTGTGGTATCGATGAATACATCTTTCCCATTAGTAAGACCATTTTTACTCAATACGTACTGGAGGACAATTGCAGGCATTCCACCCTTACGTCCACCGATAACAGTCTTTCCTTTTAGATCACTCCATTTAAAGTTGGGATTGGCCTTTCGGCCCATAAGAAACGTTCCATCGCCATTGGTGAGTTGAGCAAATACAACACTATGATCCTCTTTGCCTTCGTTATAGACATATACACTTGCTTCAGGGCCGGCTAACCCAATATCCACTTGCCCTGACAATACTGCAGTCATGACCTTATCTGCACCTGCACCATTTGTTAATTCAATCTCGAGTCCCTCTTCCTTAAAGAACCCTTGAGTCAGAGCAACATACTGGGGAGCATAGAAGATTGAGTGTGTTACCTCAGACAGTTTAACTTTTGTAAGCTCGGTTTGATTAGTACAACCTGATAGTATCAATGACAGCCCTAAGATTAACACGATAAGTACGAGCATAAACTTATTTTTCATAATAAACATCATCCTCTTATTTTTTAGTTTTGTTTACTGAATTACTCTTTAGTATTTGAATTTATGTTTTGTTCTTTACCAGAAATTTTTCAAGGTAAACCACCCCCTGATACATAACAGCCGCAGCAACACCCAAAATGATGACACTTGTCATGACAAGGTCCAATTTAAATACTTGACCTCCGTAAACAATGAGATATCCCAAGCCTGCTTTGGAAACTAAAAACTCTCCAACGATGACTCCGACCCAAGATAGCCCGACGTTAATTTTTAGGGCATTGATAAAAGTCGGAGATGACGCCGGAAGTATTACTTTAGTAAGAACCTGAAACCTTGTACCACCAAAGGTCTGAACGAGCTTGATCTTATCTACATCGATAGCTAAAAAGCCACTTAAGACTTCCAAGACCGTGACTATTAGTGAAATGGCTAAGGTCATGACAATGATTGCTGCCGGGCCTGCCCCGATCCAAACGATAAACACCGGACCAAGCGCGATTTTAGGCAAACTGTTAAGGACTACTAAATATGGTTCTAGGACTTTACATAAAAATTCTGACCACCATAAGATAATGGCAATCATCGTTCCTAAAAGCGTCCCCAAGACAAAACCGACGACCGCTTCAAGACAGGTTATACCTATATGTTGAAAAAGCACCCCCTCTTCATACAACCTAATAATTGTTTTAATAATCCTCGATGGTTGGCTAGTTATAAACGGATCTACGATCTTGGCATTGGCGCATATTTCCCAAAGTCCTAATGCCATGACTAAAATCATTAATTGGATGATACGAATATATACTTTTTCCATCCTAACACGCCGCAAGTATTCAATATGTTCTAGAGAAAGATCTGAATCTCTGATCCTGCGAGGCTTATTTTCTTGTCCTTGTTTAGACATGGACATCCAGTCCCTTCCATATCTCTTGAAAATAATACTGAAACTCGGGTGTTTCCCGCGCGGATAAGGGTGTCCTTATATCACAACTTAACTTTATTTGATAGATATTTTTGATCGTTCCAGGTCGCTTAGATAAGAGGATAACCCTGTCTGACATACTGATACTCTCTGCAATATCGTGAGTAACCAAAAGAGCTGTTTTGTTTTCCTGTTTAATAATGGCATAGATATCCTCACTGACCACGAGTCTAGTTTGATAATCTAAGGAAGAAAAGGCTTCATCCAGAAGAAGGATTTGAGGGTCTGTCATAAGGGTTCGTATAAGAGCTACTCTTTGCCTCATCCCACCAGAAAGCTGGTTGGGGTATTTATCTTTGAATTCGTAAAGCCCATACGTTCTAAGTAGTTTCAAGGCCCGACCTTTCGCCTCAGGTGTTACAATCCTCCTTATTTCTAGACCTAACATGACATTTTGGTAAATAGTCCTCCAGTTAAAAAGATGATCCTTTTGCAACATGTATCCGATTTTTTGGGAAGTCCCTATAACCTTTTCTCCAGAAAGCAAGACAGTCCCAGAGGTTGAAGAAAGTAGCCCCGAAATAATTGATAATAGGGTGGATTTACCGCACCCGCTGGGGCCTACAATGCTGACAAACTCTCCGTCTCGGACTGAAAAATTAATACTTTCTAGAGCATTTATTTCCCCATTAAGGGATTGATATTTCATGCCTACGTCTTGCACCACTACCACATCTTTCAATGGCACTCCCCCCAAAAAACATCTCCGTTTTATAGTGTATTGGAAGATGACTTAAACCGTGAGCAATTCGTAAATTTACCAGTAAATATTTATAAGGGCGCTGGCTATGACTCGAACAGTGCGTTCGAGATTAGAGCATCGCCATGGATGGCTAGATGCGGATGGCCGAGTGTCCCTGTAGCCATGGATGGTAAGGTGCCGTGATGAAGAGAAGGGACCCAGCCGAAACTTAATTTTTTGAATGGTTCAAAGTAAGAGAACAGTCGTGCACTTTAAAAAATGCTGCGACTGTTCTCTTTCAAAAGACAGAGGATTGGACTTAGTCCAATCCCTTATTTACTGGTATCGATTTTTCTGATTAGTCCATGAGCTATAGGACTTAATAGTAACTTTGCATACAACATATTAGACAGCTTCAGATCACTTATAGACACAGATTCGCCCTCATCATGGATTGGGAGATGCACTCGACTTCCCATTAGCTACAGCCTTTATGATCTCTACCACAAACTTTGCTGTGCTATACAGATCTTCTTCTTCTATACATTCCTCCGTTGAATGGGATTTCTGCATACCGGTTCCCAGAACAACGCAGGGTACACCGAATCGGTTATAATAATTTGCATCGCTTCCCCCACCGGTTGCCCCAAAGATCGCTGTTAAACCAGCTGACTGTGCTGCTTGAGCTGAAAGGCCGGCAATTTGTGATTTCTCCTCTAGCTTAAATGGATCATACAATCTTATGACTTCTATTTCAGCAGCAGCTCCCGCCTCATCGACACAGAGTTTAAACGTTTCGCACATCTGAGCAGTTTGACGCTCCAGTTTTCCTAAGTTGCGGCTTCTTGATTCACAAGTTATTTCTACTCTTTCAGCCACAATATTCGTAGCCCGTCCGCCCTTTATCGTACCGATATTGGAAGTCGTCTCCTCGTCAATGCGACCTGTTTTCATGCTGGAGATCGCTTTAGCAGCTACAACAATTGCACTAATTCCATCCTCTGGGGAAACTCCTGCATGGGATGCCTTGCCTATAATTGCCACATTAATTCGATCTTGCCCAGGTGCCTCAAGAATAATTCTCCCCGGTTCACCACCAGAGTCTAAGACAAATCCTAAATCAGCTTTCAACCACGTCTTATCAAGGTTTTTGGAGCCATTAAGGCCGCCTTCTTCGGCTATACTGAAAATAACCTGAATATCTCCATGAGGGATATTCAATTCCTGGATAGTTCTTAGGGCCTCCAGGATTGGGGCAATACCCGATTTATCATCTGCCCCTAAGATCGTCGAACCGGTAGAAGTAATCAATCCATTTCGATGCATCGGCTCGATACCAAGACAGGGGTCTACCGTGTCCATGTGTGCCGAAAGTAACACGACTGGAGCCTGAGTAAGGGTACCTTTTAAATAGGCAAAGACATTGCCACAATTACCACCAATCACTAAACCAGCTTGATCTTCTGTTACTGTCATATTCAATTTTTCAAGACGTTCTTTGAGTATATCTGCAATTTGTCGTTCATTTTTAGTAGGAGAATCAATTCTCGTTAGTTCACAAAACTCTAATAATAATCTTTCACGATTAATCATTTTTCATTACTCCTTCATATAGATAAAAGTTCAATATTATTTGAATTCAACAATTTATGTATAATTCCTTCAAATATTAAAATTTTAACAATAAGCCAAAAATAGCCCCCCTATACAAAACAGTGGGACTATCAATGTTTAGCTATTCACTAGTGTTTGACAAATACAACATTGATCGCTTTTATAAGAGCTTCAACTGTATCTCCTTTTTTAAACCCGACGTCTTCGAGGCTTTCCCGCGTCATCACGGACGCGACTTCCGGTGCATTGTTTCAACCTTCAACACTAATTTTGACCAAGGCCATAAGATCATCTGTTTTGATCTCTTCAATAACACCAAATAGCTTGTTTCTTACCCCAGCTTCCATAATGCATACCTCCTATAATTTTCCCTTTGATTATAGTTACCGGAGGCACACCAAATTATTCTAAGTTATCATCTTTAGGTCTCAAGAGTCTAGCCCTAGTAATACTCGTTTCTCCGTATTTATCCTTGACTAAATCCATAACCTTAGTAAGGTTATCACTATCTTGTCTTGGTTCAGTAAACAAAGAAAGTTGACTTTCTTCTTTATCAGTCAGATTACTGAGCGTTATACCAATTAACCTAAGTGGTTGCTTTAGTGCTACCTCACCTAATAGGTGACACACTTCTCGGTAAATCACATCATCAAGATTGATAGCCCGTGTTAAGGTATGAGAACGAGAGACTGCACGAAAATCATTATACCGGACTTTCAAGGTTATCGTTTTGGCTTTGATCGATTCTTTACGCGCCCTCCGTCCTACATCAACAGAAAGTTTAAGTAAAACCGTCTCCAGTAGATCTCGATCAGCAATATCTGTGGCAAAAGTAGTCTCACGACCAATAGATTTAACTACTCTATCGCTTTCCACTGGCCTATCATCAATCCCCCGAGCTAATAGATAAAGCTGACTTCCTATAACTCCTAGTAGCCGAGTTAAGTATCTCTGCTCTAGGTTTCGTAAGTCTCTAACCGTTCTAATATTAAGGGTGTGCAATTGTTCTGCTGTTTTTTTACCGACTCCCCAAATTCTTTCCACAGCCAGTGGGTCAAGAAATTCCTTAATTCTGTCCGGCTGAACCACGACGAATCCATCTGGTTTCCGCAAGTCGGAAGCTAGCTTTGCCAGAAACTTATTGCAGGCTAAGCCAACAGAAGCTGTTAAGTTAAGTTCCTGTTGGATACGTTGTTTAATCACTAGAGCAATTTCATCCGCAGGGCCGAATAGGCTTGTAGACCCTGTAACGTCTAAAAAAGCCTCATCCAAAGAGAGGGGTTCTACCATGGGAGTATATGTAAAAAATATCTGTCGAATTTGCTTCGCTACTTCAACATACTGAGGCATGTTTACTGGCAAAAAAACTGCTTGAGGACAACGCCGGAAAGCCTCCGCTACGGGCATAGCTGAGTGAATTCCAAATTTGCGAGCTTCATAAGAGGCAGCCGAAATAACACCCCTGCTGTTAAGCCTGCCCCCTACCACTACGGGCTTACCCCGCAGAGACGGATCGTCTCGCTGTTCTACAGAGGCGTAGAAGGCATCCATATCTACATGTAATATTTTCCGCAAGTTCGTCCAAGCATCCATTATTAGACTTCAATTTTAATTCCATCTTTTGATGGGCAAGCATCATTACTTAAGTCAATATCCGCGGATACTTGACTCCATGAAGCCTCGTTAATGTTAATATTTTCCAGTAGAAGTACAAGGTCTGATCTTCCGTAATAAGCTGGAACGCCCTCATTGTTTTTTGTCACAAGTACGACTGGAATTCCTTTATAGACAGGGAGCAACGCTTTAATTATCATAGTTGCATCCGTTGAATTTTGAAATACTACCGGTTGGACGGAAACAACCGCAATCTTTTTGCCTTGCTCATCAATAATAGCGCCTTCAAATTGAGTTTTCACTAAATTCATCTCCTATTTGTATTAATCAATAACACCTTTGTTTAGAGTTCAACAGGCACCTAAAAAAACCTGCAGAAGAAGGTTTTTGAGCGTTATCCTCTGAAGTAATTTACCCCACCCGTGAAAATAGGTTGATCCTGATTTCCAGGGACATTAATCGCTACTCCCCTCCCTGTTCTTTCAGAATGGGCCATCTTTCCTAGAATACGTCCATCCGGGCTAGTGATTCCTTCAATTGCTTCGTAAGAACCATTCGGAGTATAGATAATATCATTACTGGGGTTACCGTCGAGATCAACATATTGGGTAGCAATTTGACCATTAGTAATCAAAGTCTGGATCACTTCGTTAGAGGCGACAAAACGTCCTTCTCCATGGGAGATTGGCACAGTATGAACTTCACCTAGTTCAACCCCACTAAACCAAGGGGATAAGGTGGAAACAACTTTAGTTTGGACCATGCAGGAAACGTGACGCCCAATTTTGTTATACGTAAGTGTCGGAGAATCCTCGGTTAGATCCATGATTTCCCCATACGGAACTAGGCCCAGTTTAATCAGCGCCTGAAATCCATTGCAAATTCCGAGGATTAATCCATCACGTTGTTTGATTAGTTCTAACACTGCTTCTTTAATCCTTGGGTTTCTGAACATGGCAGCTATGAATTTGCCTGAACCGTCCGGTTCATCCCCAGCACTAAAGCCGCCTGGTAACATAACAATTTGGGACTGGTCGATCTTTTTAACCATCTCTTGGATGGATTGTTCCACATCAACCGCATTTAGGTTTCGGATCACCAAGGTTTCAACCAAACCTCCAGCTTTCTCAAAGGCCTTAGTCGAATCGAATTCACAGTTAGTACCAGGAAATACTGGAATGAAGATTCTCGGCTTGGCAACTTTAAGGGACGGCTTTTGAGCATTGCGAAGGGCATAACTTAACACGATCGGCTCAGCAACTTTTTCCGTCTGAGTAGGGAAGATTTTTTCTAGTGGCTTTTCCCAGGCCTGTAAAGCAATGTCCAGTTCAATATCTACTCCATCAACCATGATCACAGATTTTTCCTGAGTGAAACCAAGCAGTTGATACTCTACCTCACCGAAAACATCAACTAAATTCACTTGTTCACTGATTTCTAAGACGATTGAGCCATAATCTACAGTAAACAAACTCTTGATATCTATCTGATCGTGAATAGCTATCCCGATTCGATTGCCAAACGACATCTTGCTGAGAGCAGCAGCTAGCCCTCCCATCCCAACGGTATGCGTAGCCAAGACTTTCCCGGAGTGGATTAATTTGTTTATCTTTTGATAATTTTTCATTAGGTGCGCGAAATTAGGGACCTCTTGTTCATCCCGAGCGGCCAATACCAAGACAACTTGACTACCGATCCTTTTAAACTCTTGGGAGATAACCTTATCTACACGCGTAACATTGACAGCAAAGGCCACCAATGTTGGAGGAACATTCAAGTCCATGAAGGTACCGGACATACTGTCTTTACCGCCGATGGCCGGAATACCCAGTTTTTTTTGAGCATAGAATGCTCCAAGTAAAGCACTGAAGGGTTTCCCCCACTTTTCTGGATCAGTCCCCAGTTTTTCAAAATACTCTTGCAGGGTAAGCCGCACTTGGCGATAATCCCCACCCAAGGCCACAATCTTGGTGACGGCATCAACAACAGCGTATAAGGCACCGTGAAACGGACTCCATATTGCCAAGTGTGGATTATAACCATAAGTCATCATAGTCGCGGTATTTGTTTCCCCAGACAGCACTGGAAGTTTTGCCACCATGCCTTCTGCGGGGGTCGTTTGATACTTACCACCCAAGGGCATCAGGACGGAAGACATCCCGATGCTACCGTCAAACATCTCTACTAACCCTTTCTGACTACAGACATTTAAGTCCGCTAAATTGGCCAACCAAGCCTCTTTAATCAAGGAAACGTCTTCGGTAACCACCGTTACTCTTTGTTCGATTGTTTCTGGCAGCCTCTTAAAGTAGTTACGATCGGCATTCGGAAGATTCACTAGAACCTTCGTTTTCTGCCTAACTCCATTGGTATTGAGAAACTCCCTACTGACATCCACAATTGCCTGTCCCCGCCAAAACATCTTGAGCCTAGGGTTAGAACTAACCTTGGCCACTAGAGTAGCTTCCAAGTTTTCCTCCTGTGCATACTTGACAAATGTCTCCAAATCTTCGGCTGAAATTACCACTGCCATACGTTCCTGAGATTCAGAAATCGCAAGTTCTGTCCCGTCGAGACCATCATACTTTTTCGGAACAGTATCCAAGTTAATTTCTAAACCATCCGTTAATTCTCCGATAGCTACGGCAACGCCACCTGCCCCGAAATCATTACAACGTTTAATTAGGGTACTTGCGTTCGCATTACGAAAGAGCCTTTGGATCTTGCGTTCTGTGGGAGGATTTCCTTTTTGCACTTCCGCCCCACAGGTCAGTAATGACTCACAGGTGTGTTCTTTGGAAGAGCCTGTAGCACCGCCACACCCGTCCCGGCCTGTTCTTCCACCGACTAAAACTACAACATCTCCCGGTTCAGGGACTTTACGTACCACGTTTTTACGGGGAGCAGCCGCAATCACCGCCCCGATTTCCATTCGTTTGGCCACAAATCCTTCATGATAGACTTCCGTAACTTGTCCAGTGGCAATTCCGATTTGATTACCGTAGGAACTGTATCCAGACGCCGCACCCCTGCTTATCTTTCTTTGCGGCAACTTACCGGCTAGTGTATCTGCTAGTTTTGCCCTTGGGTCCCCGCACCCTGTCACACGCATAGCCTGGTAAACGTAAGTGCGACCGGACAAAGGGTCACGTATAGCTCCACCTAAACAGGTAGCAGCCCCTCCGAATGGTTCGATTTCTGTAGGATGATTGTGGGTCTCATTCTTAAACATCACTAGCCATTCTTCAGCTCGGCCATTAATATCGACATTCACTACAATACTACAGGCATTGATCTCATCCGATTCATCAAGGTCTGCTAAAACCCCTTTTTTCTTCAGTTCTTTCATGCCTATTACACCGATATCCATAAGACAGACATCTCTATGAGAAGGATTTTCACCATAGACATAATCCCTAGACATGAGGTATTCCTGGTAAGCAAGGGTAAGTGGGTACGCAAATTCCCCTTCCGGAAAAGAAACCTCTTCAATATGAGTATTAAACGTCGTATGGCGACAATGATCTGACCAGTAAGTATCAATCACTCGGATTTCCGTAATCGTCGGATTCCGTTTCTCTGTATCCCGGAAATAACCCTGGCAGAACACCAAATCCTCATAGCTCATCGCTAAACCGGTTGCTAGGAAAAATGTTTTTAGCTCAACAGACGACTTCTGAATAAAACGATCGATAATTTCAATATCAGGCGGAACCACTGGTTCAAATTTCAAACTTTCCGGATTTTCAAGAGAAGCCTCCCGTGCTTCGACAGGGTTAATACAATAAGCCTTGATCCTCTGAAAATCCTCCTCAGAAAGTTGACCCTTAATTACGATCACTTTAGCAGAAGCAATATTGGGTCGCTCTTTTTGGGTTAAAATCTGAACACATTGAGCAGCAGAATCCGCCCGTTGATCATACTGACCAGGCAGGTATTCCATAGCAAAAACTAAGTCCTGAGGTGGAATTATTAAATCCTCGTCAAACACCAGATCCAGGGGAGGCTCGGCAAAAATAATCGGACGAGACTGAGCAAACTCCTCATCTGAAATACCGGATATATCATAACGGTTAATGACTCTTAAGCCCTCTAATCCTTCGATGCCCAGATTCTCTACTAAATCGCTATAAAGACCCTTGGCCTCAATGTCATAGCCCAACTTTTTTTCGACATAAATTCTTTTGACTGCTTGTGATCTCATTCCATCCTCCATCAGTTAGAATTTTTTGATACTTATATTACTATTTCAATGTGTCTGCCCAATTCGCCAATTCCCCACGGAAGTTCGTAGTTAATGTAAGAATCTTGCAATACGGTTGATCCTTAAAGTGTTCCATATACGGGACAAAACCGCTTTTTGAAACGGGAATGTCAATTTGTCCTGAATGTCCGATGCAAATAACTTTACATGAGTCATGGATGCGAGTAAATATCTTCCGTAATTCCATGATCGTGAAATTCTGACATTCGTCGATGATTATGGTCATGTCTTTGAGATTAGTTCCTCTCAGGAATAATGGACTCTTAGGGTAACACCAAATGTTGTCCATCACTCGTTTTACTGTTACCTTTCTACGCAGTGCTTCATTTACCAATACTTCTTCATTATATACACACTGAACTGGGTTTTCATTGATCTCCAAGAGAGCGTCTATCAGAGGTTGATGATAGATACTTTCCTTCTCGGACTGTGTGCCGGGTCTAAAACCCATTGAGGATTCTTGGACTGGATTAAATATATAGGTTAGGGGCTTTTTAAAAATCTTAGCACAAGCCACTGCCAGTGTGGTTTTTCCAGTTCCTGCTTTAGCGTTAACCATTACTAATTGATTATCAAATATCGCGTTAACATATTCCTGTTGTTCAACGGTCAATTTTGGTGCAAACCCAAACAATAAGTTATTCTCAGGTAATGGCATAATACTCACCTTATCCTTGTCCGTTATTTTAGCTAGACATTTAATGCCTTAAAGTAAGAAATACATTGCAATTAGTGAATATTAATAACTAGACTATATCTTATTACATTCTGAGAGAGGATTCAAATACGATACTTCCTAATTCGACTGGAGTTACAACATTGCCTGCCACACGCACTACAAATAAGTCACCTAGCGCTTGATCAAACAGCCAACTCGCTTCCTTTGATGAAGTGAAAGTCAGGAGGAACCTTCGAATCTGAACAACTCACAATGACAGCAAACGGATGTTGCCCGTTCCTCTTTAAATCACCTCGTCTTGTGGGACTGAGGTCCTTACTTAAGACGCTCGTTACTCGAATCCCTCGCCCACTCACTTAAATTTAAAGACAAATAAACCTGCCGTTAAGAAAGACAGGTTTAGGCACACTTCCACTAAGTTTCAACTGCTGTATTATCAAAAAGTAAACGAGTAGTTAGAAAGATTTTAAACCGAATGTTTAGACAAGTCAGAAAAACATTAAGTTTAAGTTATAGACTAATATTTTTTTCTGCTTTTATAATCATATTCCTAGCATCCTTAAAGAACTTGATAGCAGCAATCAATATGACATAAATCTCAAGTCTACCAAACAACATACCCACAATTTCTGTCCATAATACAACTGGCGGAGTTGTAGGAAGTGTAACTCCGACCGAGAGTCCAACTGTGCCTATTGATGAAGCAAATTCAAATAAAGAATCCTGTAAAGAATATCCGTAGGCAACCAGTACACTTACACCCACAAAATATAGAACCATATATATATAAGTATAATTATAAACCTCAGTTAAATGTTTATCATCAATATATACTTTGCCCTCCGGGCGATAAATGAAGTCCTCGCGAATCAGATGTTCAGGTAGAAATTTCCTTTTTAAATTCCAATAAAAGGCTTTAAACATTAAATATATTCGATTCTGTTTGATTCCTCCTGCGGTTGAACCGGTTCCTCCTCCTATCAACATGGCAATAATCAATACAAAAATTGAAAACGGAGACCAGTTATTGTAAGTGACCGTTGAAAACCCTGTTGTGGTAAGTGCCGAAACTAATTGAAATGCGGAAATCCGGAATCCCTCAGATACACTACCATAAATACCGTTTAAGGAAACAAAGGCAGCAATTGGAATCGCTAATCCTAGGAAAACAAACATAAATCGTATTTCTCCGATTCTAAAAAAATCCCTAAACTTTCCTTTGATTAGAAGCAAGTGGGCGGCAAAGTTAGTAGTTCCCAAAATCATTAGAATTATAGTTATGAGTTCAATCGGAAAGCTTTTATATGCTCCTATACTATCCGTCTGAGTTGAGAATCCGCCTGTTGACAAGGCGCCTATTGAATGGTTGATTGCATCAAACCACGACATACCGAAAAGCACATAAAGAATTATCCCGGCTAAAACATACCCTGCATAAATTGACATGATTATTCTAGCCGACTTGGCAAGGTTCGGTAAAAGTTTATCGGAGTGCCCCTCGGCATTATAAAGCTTCATTCCATACGTCCCCGATAAGGCCGAAAGCATCACCAAAACAAGACCTACCCCACCAAAAAACTGCATGATACTTCTGTGCAGTAGATAAACTTTGGGAGTCACAGTAACATCAACAACCGATAAGCCCGTGGTAGTCCAACCACTAACCGCCTCAAAATAGGCTTGTGTGAAATTAAGTTGTTTCGACAACATAAATGGCAATGCCGAAAAAAAGGCGGCCAATAGCCAAACACTTACAACGATAACGGTATCTTCTCTAAGCGTCAATTTGTGATTCTTTTCTCCCGAAATTAAGAGAGACAACAAATAGCCTATCAGAAGCGCGATTGCAGCAGGAATAATAAAGTTAATGGCATAACGAAGTTCATCTGGATAGGCAATCAAGACCAGTAACGGCAACAACAGCATACCACCAATAATCATAGTCAAAATACCAATATACCCCAAAACAATCTTATAACTTTCCATGATCTTGCGATTGAGCTGCATTATATATTTCTCCCAACTATAAGTTTAACCATCTCCCGCTGTACCTGCGGAGGGGACAAGATAATGAGTTTGTCATCGGCCTGGATTATAGTTCTGCCCTTGGGGATTATGCTGCTTACGCCCCTGATAATACATCCGATAATGGCCTGTTCAGGAATGTCAAGCTCAGCCAGAGTCTTCCCACATACGGGATAATTGCCCCGCACCACAATTTCCATCATGACAATTTGTCCTTGTTCAATCGGAATATAATCATATATCTCATTAATAGCTGCCATTTGTTCGATGATTCCCGCCATAATATGAGTTGAGCTTATTGCTGAATTAATCCCAAGTTTTTTGAACACCTCCACGTTTTTAGGGTTGTTCACCGTAGCAAATACCCGCTTAACCCCAAAAACTTTTTTAGCAAGTTGGCAGATGACAAGGTTGTTGGCATCCTTAGGCGTTAGGGCGATCACAATGTCCGCACCCTGAGTATTGGCATCCTCAAGAATATAGGACTTGCTGCCATCTCCACAAATAACCTGCGCGTCATGAGTGCGCGCTAAATACTTACAGTAATTCTCATCGTCATGGATTATGGTTATCTTGTGTTTTTTGGCAAGTAAGGATTTTGCCAGAAAATCTATCTTTTTTCGTCCTCCTACCATGACTATATTCATTTTATCCCCTCCAGCATATCTGTAGAAATGAGCTTTTCAAACTCGCACAACGAAAGTCTAGATGGATAGATAATTTGGATATTGAAGTCCTGATAGACTATCTCTTTTTCCGTATCGTAAAGCCGTGAAATCACTTGTGAGACATTAAATAATTTACTGGCAATTTCCGCAATCATAATATTTGTGTTGTCGTCATCGGTGGCTGCAACCAACACATCGGCCTTGGTTATACCAGCTTTCGTAAGTTCATCTATGTCGGTAGCATCAGCCTGGATAGTAAAACCGCTGTATTCGGGTGCTAATTTTCTAAACGCTAAATTATCGTTGTCAAGCACAACTACATCCTTGCCCTTCGCTGACAAAATTGACGCAATATTTGCGCCAAATCTGCTACAGCCTGCAACTATGATATAATTGTAATTGTTTCTTTTCATTTTATTGGCTCCTTTTTCTTAAATGCCCAATATTCATGTTGTCAAACTCAAGGATATAATTATTGAATTTTTCCGTTTCGGGTTTATCACCAAAATCCGGATTCATATCCCCAGGGCAGTAATAAAACGAAGTTATTCTCTTCAAATTCCTGCTTGCAGGTTTATAAGTCGGGTCAAGGGCATAAGCAGCTCGAAAGTGCTTAGCGGCTAAACTCAAATCATCTGTAAACTCGGCGAGGATGCCCAGCAGATTATGCACTTCAGGAGCGTGGCAATTCTCAATCATTGCAGATTTTATAGACTCTTGTGCAGTAACATAATCCTTGTCCTGTAAGGCAGTTACAGCTTTTTCGATATTCTTTTTAAAGGAGTCGTATAATTCAATTCCAACTGACATAAATATTACCTCCATATAATCCTTCAAATTACCCTTATAATTCAAGTATCCCTAATAGGATAGCAAAATTTATATAAATCCAGTGTTAAGAAAACCAGGCAGCATATAAAGATGGTGTTAAGATTTTTGAACAAAAAAAGAAGCCTTATGCTTTTAAGGCTTCAAATCGAAGAATTTGCTATTCATCGGCAATACGATATCCGACACCCACCTCTGTCAGTATATATCTCGGTTGGGTAGGGTCTTTTTCAATTTTTCTACGAATATTGGCCATAAAAACTCGCAAAGATTGAGTATCATTTCCTGAAAATATACCCCAAATTTCATTAAGGATAAATTTGTGAGTTAGAACCTTCCCCGCATATTTTGCCATTAGCGCCATTAGCTTGAATTCGATAGGGGTAAGGTGAATTTCGTCTGTCGAAAGAAAAACACGCCGTTTTTCAAAGTCTATTTTCAGATCACCAATCGAAAATGCAGCAGTAGCATTACTCCCAGATTGACTGCTTTGATTCGAATGTCTTAAGGCCACTCGGATCCGTGCTAACAGCTCCACCACACTGAAAGGTTTTGTCAAATAATCATCGGCACCGTTATCCAATGCTTCTACTTTTTCTCGTTCATGTCCACGTGCCGACACCACAATGATTGCAGCTTTGGTAACTGGTCTTACCGTTGCGATAACATCAAGACCATCCATATCAGGCAGTCCCAGGTCAATAACTATAATTTCCGGATTATGAGAGGAAACAAGTGAAATAGCCGCTTTACCGTTTTGCGTATCAATACACTTATAGCCATGTGCCTCAAGGGATACACATATAAAATTACGAATAGGCTTATCATCCTCAACAACGAGAATTAAGGGTTTGTTATCCACTAATCTCACTCCTTTGCAGGTAATACAAACCTGAATGTTGCGCCACCGAATGAATTATTAAACACTGAAATTTCTCCTCCGTGAGCAGTGATAATTGATTTACATATCGCAAGACCTAACCCAGTACCGCGCCTTCCTGTGTCGTTGATTGTTGCAGCCGTGTAAAATCGGTTAAAGATTAAGGGTAAATTATCTCCTGATATTCCATTTCCATTGTCGGACACTTCAAAAACGACCTTTTCGTCTTTAAGCTGCGTTTTTATTTCAATGGTTGTACCATGCGGTGTATACTTGATCGCATTGTCAAGCAGGTTTACAAGAACTTGTTCAATAAGCGTTCCATCCATAGGTAGCATAATTAAATCATTAGGTATATTTATCTTTAGGGTATGATTTGTGGCAAGCTTTTTAAACCTGGAAACAGTTTCGGCAACAATTTCCTCCACCGCTTCCATATTCTTTTTTAGCTCTATTCTTCCTTCATCAATCCGCGTTATGCTCAATATATTTTCAACTGCATGGATAAGCCAGCTTGCATCCTCATAAACGCCTTGCAAAAGTTTTATTTTCACTTTTTTGTCAAGAACTTCGTCATTATCCAGAATTGTGGCGGTTGAGCCTAAAATTCCGGTCAGAGGAGTTCTTAAATCATGCGACATAGCCCGTAAAAGATTTCCGCGTAATCTTTCCCTCTCAACCTCCATTTTTGATTTTTGTTGCTTTTCTATCAGCCGTTCCCGTTCCATAGCCAAGGCAATTTGGGTTGTAACCGCCTCTAAAAGTGTTTTTTGCTCATCCGCTAAGAACTTTTTTTCAAAACAAGAAACACCTACCACACCGAGAATCCCACTTTGGCCTTTGATGGGAAGGTAATAGGCTAGACTATCAACAAATACATTAGTACCAGCTCCCGAAGGATTACCTGTTTGGAATGTCTCAGATATTACTTGTATTTCATTGAATGATTTAAAGATATTCGCACGTTCATCTTTGTTAAAAGTATAAATATACGGTTCTCCCAAACCATTTGCTGAATTAATAGTCGCAATAATAACAGAACGATTAAGTAATTTTGCTATGTTCTTGACTCCGACTTCTGTTATCTGATTAATGTTTCTAACTTTTAGGAGACTTTTACTAATTTGATAAAGTATTTGGGTTCGCTTTTCGCGCAGAAACGATAGCCTTGCTTCTTGTTTAGCTTTTGAGGTTAAGGTACTTGTAATAATCGCAGCTATAAGCATAATAGCAAAGGTTACAGGATAATCCGGTCTATATGTCGCAAACGTATAATAAGGCTCTGTAAAAAAGAAATTAAATGTCAAGACACCTACGATAGAAGCTACAATCCCGTAAAAATAGCCGTCGGTCTGTTTTGCGGCAAGCAAGACACCCAATATATACGCCACAATTATATTAGATTCATGAAAACCAATATACCTGAATAAAAAAGACAGAAGCGTTGCTAATGCCATAATACCTATGGTTACAGCAAAATTCATCGCTACAAATCTTATCCTATGTGGGTAAGTATGATTATTATATTTTGATTCACTTAAATCATCCCAAGCTAAATTGTCAGTTTCTCTTGATTTCATTTCAATCTCACTTTGCTTTAATTAGGTAATTTGGAAAGTGCTTTCTTATTACAGACAATAACGAGAATATCCCTCTCCTCAACCACAGCGTTTGACCCTGGAGCAATAACAATCTGGCCAGCGCTTTTTTTGATCGCCACCACAGTGAGTTTATAAACTGCCCTTAAATTTAATTTCCCGAGTGTCTTATTGACAAATTTGGATGGCGCAATTATCTCGAAAATGCTGAAGTCTAGTGATAATTCTATAAAATCCATGACATTTGTTCTAATCAAGTTATTGGCCAAGCGAATCCCCATATCTTGTTCCGGATAAACTATTTTATCTGCGCCAATTTTCTCTAAAACTTTACCATGTAAGATGGATTGGGCCTTAGTAACAACATAGGGAATTCCCATTTCTTTAAGCATAAGGGTGATCAATATATTTGCTTCAAGATCATCTCCGATTGCTACTATACCTACATCAAAATTCCGCACACCTAAAGCTCTGAGCGTCTCCTCCTCACGCGCATCGGCCTGTACTGCTTGGGTCACATCCTGCATTATAACCTGAACGGCATGTTCGTTTATATCCAGAGCTAATACATCATGGCCTAATGCACTGAGGGTTTTGGCAACACTCGTTCCGAATCGTCCTAAGCCAATAACCACAAATTGTTTACGCATTATTGAACCTACCTTCTTAATCCCAGTTAAGTTCTCTATTGTTAAAGTAAACGATATCCCACTCCGGATTCAGTAATAATATGCCTTGGGCGAGATGGATCAAGCTCCAGCTTTCTCCTTATTTGGCCAATATAAACTCTTAAGTACTGTACTTCTTTCTCATATGCCATCCCCCATACTGTATGAAGTAAAGCCTTGTGAGTAATTACTTTTCCTGCGTTAATCGCTAAATACTTTACTATCTCATATTCAGTTAGGGTTAGCTTGATTTCGTTATTATCCCTACTGATCCGACGATGAACTAAATCAAGTGTCAAATCATCAAATTGTAAAATAAGTTGTTCTTCAACCCCAACAGTATGACGCATGGCCGCACGAATTCTGGCTAACAACTCTCCCATTCCAAAGGGCTTAGTCACATAATCATTTGCTCCATAATCCAGAGCAGTAATCTTATCGTTTTCTTGTTCTTTTACAGAAAGGATTATAATAGGCACCTTGGTCCATTCCCGTAATTGGCGAACCACTTCTAGTCCATCGATATCGGGTAATCCTAAATCTAGAATAACTAAATCAGGGCAGAACATTGCAACCGCGTCCAAACCTTCATTGCCTGTCCTGACGTCTTTTACAACATATCCATGACTTGTTAGGGCAACACGCAAAAACCGACGTATCTGTGTTTCGTCATCAATAATTAAAATCCTCGGACCTTTGTATTCCATTTCAATCTCCTTCATCCATAGCAGGTATTCTACCTGTAAATTGATTGTTTAACGGCAAAGTAAACGTAATTGTCACTCCACCGAGCTTATTATTATCTGCCCATATATCTCCACCATGAGCTTCAATTATTCCTTTGCAAATAGCTAAACCAAGCCCTGTTCCACTCACCTGGAGGGGAGAGTTTAGTCTGTAAAATTTATCAAAAACCTTACTTAAATCCGTCTCAGGAATGCCCTGGCCTCGATTAGCTACCACGATCTCCAGTTGCTTTTCTTGTCGTTTGATAGAGACCAAAATCTTGCTACCCTTTTCGGAATACTTTATCGCATTGTCTAACAAGTTAATAAATACTTGCTCTATTAAAATCCCATCTGCTTGCACCAACGGCAATTCATCCTGTATATCAATGTCCATGGGACGACGATTTAAGGCGACTCCAAGCCTATTAATCGAAACCCCTAAAATATCTTGAAGATCACACCATTCTTTATTTAATCTAAGCATACCGCTTTCTAGTCGGGCCATGTCTAACAGGTTACTTACAAAACGATTCATTCGTTCCGCTCCCTGGAGAATAGTATTTAACAACTCGTTACGGACATCGGGACTATAAACGACATTTTTATCTTCTAGGAGTCCAGTAACTGCGCCAATAATTGAAGACAGAGGCGTGCGCAAATCATGGGACAGTGAATTAAATAGCGCTGTACGTAAACGTTCAGACTCTACCAAAGCGCGGGATTCTCTAGCTTGTTCTGCTAATTTTACTCTGTTGATGGCCATACCAGCTAACCTAGTAAAGGCTTCTAATAACCGAATACGCTCAGCGTCAAATTGCGCCACAGTTTCGTTAAAACAAATACCCAAAACCCCATGCGTTCCCTGCTCTGTACTTAGTGGCAAATAAAGTGCTGCAGCGGCACCAAAGGTTTCAGTTCCCTTACCTGCTTTTTGTCCTCTTTCAAATACCCAATTAGCAACGGCAAGTTCGTATTCATTGTAGAAATTATTTAATCCAGAATCTTTTCTGAACATTAATTGAGCTTTTTCATTGGGTAAAAGCACCATCACTTGTCCATCTAAGGTATTGGAGACATTACTAACAATACACTCTAATACGGAATCCAGATTATCTACGGCAGCGACTTCCCGGCTTAGGGCATAAAGTGACGAAATGCTATTTTCCCGCTGTCGTGAATGAGTTACTTGTTCTTTTAATCGGACAGAAAGTGTCCCCGTAATTAAGCCAACCAAGATAAAGATAGCAAAGCTAACTAGATATCGGAGATCTGCCACCGTAATACTAAAAATGGGAGGAACAAAAAAAATATCAAATGTTAGCGTTCCCATCACCGCAGTAACAATGGCAGGAAATGTTCCCCACCGCGCTGCACTTATTAAGACAGGCAGAAGATAGAGCAAGGAAATATTAACGAGTCCTAGAAACGAACTAATCAGGGTAACTCCTAAAGTCATAAATATTACCATTAGACAGGATGCCATATATGGTAATATTATTGATAAATTCCATGTTTGGGCTTTTATTTCTATTTTCTTTTCGGCATTCGTGGCCTTATCTTGATTAGATTCCGCCTCCTGTAGGCTCCCTGGGATAACATGAATACTAATTCCATGGCTATGCCGAATAACTTTGTCGACAATCGAGCCGTGAATGACCTCCCAGAAGCGCGTATGCTCTGGTTTACCAATAATTATCTGAGAAACATTGCGTTTTCTAGCCAGCTCCAGAATCTCTTCGACCACATTATTCCCGGTTAGCCCGATGATTTCAGCCCCCAACTCCTCCGCCAAACGAAAATTATTCGCCATGGAGTCTTTTTCAGCCTCGCTTATGGGAAAACGCTGGAGGGTTTCTACATGCACTGCAAACCATTCCCCTTGGACCCGCTCAGCCATTCTTTTTGCAATACGAACCAACTGAGTAGAAAAGGGACTGGCACTTATGCATACCAAAATCTTTTCTCCAGTTGGCCAGGGTCCATCAATTCCATGGATTTGCATATAGGATTCTAACTGACGGTCAACACGTTGAGCTGTATAGCGAAGGGCTAACTCCCTTAAGGCGTTAATATTTCCAGGGCGAAAAAACTTTTTTAATTCCTCTGTAGCCTGGTCAGGAACAAAAACCTTTCCGTCTTTGAACCTTTGAATTAGCTCTTCAGGCGGTATATCAATCAACTGGATTTGGGACGCTGTCTCTAAAACTTGATCAGGAACTGTCTCCCGCACCGTAACCCCTGTTATCTTGGCAACAATATCGTTTAAGGTCTCTAAGTGTTGGATATTCAAAGTGGTATAAACGTTGATACCCGCGGTTAATAATTCTTGGACATCCATGTATCGTTTTTTGTGTCGAGAACCTATTACATTGGTGTGGGCCAGTCCGTCGATTAATACAATTTGAGGACAACGGGTTAATACCGCATCCAAATCCATCTCGCAAACAATTCTATCTTCATAATGCAGGGACCTCGAAGGAATAATCGTGAATTCTTTAAGCATTGCCTCGGTATCTGATCTCCCATGAGTCTCTATTTGACCCACAACTACATCCATACCTTCCAACAGTCTACCCAGGGCTGCTTCTAACATAGCATAAGTTTTCCCAACTCCTGCGGCTGCTCCTAAGAAAATAGTAAGTTTCCCCGTTGCCATATATATCACCCTTGCCGTATCCTGTTTTTTTTCATTGTCTTCATATTCTGTCCTATGCGGTCTTCTTCTACCGGATACCTGTCCAGATTTACTCTTCACTCAGAATATAGCCTTATTATAGATCTATTACCCACAAAATAGGCAATAAAATAGGAGTCAAGAACATAAAGATAATATAAAGATACTGAACATACTCTAAACCAAAAAGCCTTTGTTTCCAAACTCGGAAGCAAAGGCTTTCATATTAGTTTTTGGGATCAACGTTTGGGTCAACTCGTAGTGCTTTTTTCGGTACGGGGTGATAAGGAACACTCGTTACTAGAATGCTTTTGCGGAAAAGCAACATCAGCTTCATCAATTGCCCAGTCTGATTATGCAAGATATTATGCCATAATTTTTCCGGAACGTATTCTGGAATTGCTACGGTTATTGTGTCAAAATGTCCAATTTTTTCGATTTTATCAATATATTTTAATAAATCTTGGACAGTAGCCCGATAAGGGGACTCAACAATTTCTAAAGGAATTTCTATATGATGTTCTGCCCAATGCTTGAGCAACTTCTTTGTTCGACTTTGGTCTGAGGCAATATGAACCGCCGTGACTTGAGGGGTTAAAGCATACGCATATTTTAAGGTCTTTAAAACAATTAAGTTTAAATCATAAACTGGAACAATAATCTTGTTTTTATAATCTGCTAGTTCAGCTTCAGCCCTCCGACGTTTTACCTTTTTCACATACCTGTGAAAGTCTTCCGCTGCTTCCTGGGTGACTTCTAAATCTTGAATCTCCTCCTGATAAACATAACGGATACCACGGAACATCAAAACGAGGAGAGGCATGATCACCAGAATAATCCAGGCTCCTTGCTTGAACTTGGTTGTAATAAAGACGAGTAAAACTAGGAACGAAACGATCCCTCCAAAACTAAATATAGCAAAATCGGACTGCCACTTTTCTCCTCTTTCCTTCCAAGTATGCTTGGCAAGCCCCGTGCCAGTTAGGGTAAATGAAATAAACACGCCAATTGCGTAAAGAGGAAGCATCGTATGGGTATCACCGTGAAACACAATAACGAGTAGGCTGGAAACGAGGAACAACGTCCAAATTCCGGCGCTATAAACCAAGCGATCCCCTAAGTTCTTAAAATATCTCGGAGTGTATCCATCTCGCGCCATTAAGCTTAATAAGATGGGTAACCCTGCGTATGGGGTACTTGAAGCAATGACCAGGATAGTTGCGGCAGTCACCATCAGGATAAAATAGAAAATGTTTTTTCCGAATATTATTAACCCTAACTGATTAAGGATGGTATTCCCTTCAGCTGGGACAAGATGATAAGCACCCGCTAAATACGTCAACCCTATCAGCCCAAGAGATACAATAATGGCTAAAATTAACAAGGTTTGAATGGCTCGTTTTTGTGAGGGAGCCTTGAACGCCGTGACCCCATTACTCACGGCTTCAAACCCAGTTAAGGCCGTTGTACCCCCTGCGAACGCCCGCGCTATGATAAACCAAGTCATTCCACTGACAGAGGACGATGCAAGTTGCCCTGTGGCTACCGCCATTGGCGTTACACCATGGACTAAAATCTCCACTAAGCCAGTTCCAATTAAAAGTGCTAAGGTCGCAATATAAAGATACACCGGGATGGAAAATAAGCGGGCTGATTCCTTTAAGCCACGTAAATTAATCCATGCCATGAACATAATGACCAAACAATCTGCTAACACTTTGTGTTCAGGTGGAGCTAACCACGAGATAATTCCGGTTAAGTTTTCTATCGCCGAACTGACACTGACGGCTACTGTCAAAATATAGTCGAGCGTCAAGCTTGCACCGGCAATAAGACCATAGTTTTCGCCAAGATAAGCTTTAGCGATGGTATATGATCCACCGCCTTCGGGGTATTTCTGGATCGCTTTGCGATAAACTAGGAAAATACTGATCACCAGCAGTACGATGGCAACTGAAATCTTCAAAACATACGCATAGCCCAACGTTCCAGCCAGAAGCAGAACATACAAGATCTCGTCCGGGGCATATCCCTGAGAAGAAATAATATCTGAGCCAAAAACTGGGACTCCTCCGCGAACACCGACTTTTGATTCCTCGGCATTGTGTGACGATAGTGGATGTCCTAAAATAAGAGTGCGGAGTTTTAGGGAGAACAGTTTATTAATATTTGCCATCAGAAGCAGACGCCTTCCTTCTCTTAACAAGATCTATAGACTAATACATTACTACGATGCTGATTAATTTTTTGAAACCAATTCTAACTTTAGTGCAGACTCATTATAGTTCCATATACTATAAAAACTGTGTAAAGATTGACGTGAAAACCATAAAGAAAAGATAAAGATAAAAGAGCCTCTATTCCTTTAAAGTAGAATAGAGGCTCTTATGTTTCAATTTTTTATTTCATAACCGTTCGGGGAAGGTAAAGAGATAGTTCCGGCCAAACGACAAAGACTACCAAACAGGCAATCATGATAAAGATAAAAGGTAGCACCCCCTTAACCACTTCACCCAAAGGTTCTTTGGCCATAGAACTAACTACAAAGAGGTTCAAGCCAACCGGTGGTGTAATCATCGCCAGCTCCATATTCACCGTCATAACAATAGCAAAGTGTATAGGATCGATCCCCAGATACTTGATGATGGGTAGCAAAATTGGTAGGGTGATTAGAATGATCGAAACCGCTTCGAGAAAAGTACCCATGATGAAAAACATAATGTTGCAGACTGCAAAGAATGCCCATTTATTAAGATTACTGTCCGCAATCCACTTGGCTATGTGATTAGGAACCTGATTGTTGGTAAGGAAAAGGGCAAACAGCATAGCTGCTGAGATGATCATAAAAATCATTGAAGTTGTGTTAATGCTATCCACTAAAATCGGGCGAATGTCTTTCCACTGTAATTCCTTGTAAATAAATATAGAGACAATTAAGGTATAAAAAACCGCAATAACCGCAGATTCAGTCGGTGTACAAACTCCTGTATAGATACTACCCAAAATAAGAACTGGCAGGAATGCCCCTGGAACGGCTTTAAGACTGGCCTTCCAACGCTCAGACATGGAATATTTTCTTCCCCGCCCGTAATTGTTCTTCTTAGCATAAATTATAGCTGAGAGCAGAAGAACGCCACCTAGCAAGAGACCCGGAACAATTCCAGCCATAAATAATTTACCTATGGATTCATCTGAGGTCACCCCAAAAACGATTAACGGTATACTCGGGGGAATCAAGATGCCTAAGGTTCCTGAGGCTGCGATGAGTCCCATAGCATAACGTTTGGGATAACCACCTTCAATCAGAGCTGGTAACATGATCGCTCCAATGGCAGCAGCTGTGGCCGGGCTGGAACCCGAGATAGCTGCAAATATCATACACGAGAGAATTGTCACGACCGATAACCCACCAGGTAAGTGGCCAATCCAGGATCGTAAACTATTAATAAGGTATTTAGAAACTCCTCCACGTGCCATTAATACTCCCGCTAGGACAAATCCTGGTATGGCCATCAATGGTGCTGAGTTTAAGCCAGCAAACATTCTTTGCGGTAACATAATCATATTGAAATGTCCGGTTGTTGCGATTACGGTGATAGTCGATAAGGCGAGGCTAATAGCGATCGGTACATTTAATAAAAAGAAGGCGATAAATAAACCGAACAGGAGTATTACTGTCATCCAAGATCCACCTTCCTTTCCGCCTCTAGAGCCTTCCAATCCTGGTCTTTGCCTTTGATCGCCTCATATAATTTTACCAAAAAACGGAGTGTTAAGAGAAAGCCCATCAGTGGAAGGATGCTGTAAACCTGATAAAGTGGGATACCAACATCGGTCGATAACTGACCAGAGATATGGGTAAAGTTAACTAAACCTCCACCGTAATAAAGTAGAAACAAACCAAAACTTACCCCTACAGTATGAGCAAATAGAGTTACAAAATATTTGACTCTTTTTGGGAATCTATCAAATAACATATCCACTTTAATGTGATGATCATTACGTAGAGCCACGCTAGTTCCTATCAAAGTACCCCAGATAATCATGTATTGCGATACTTCATCAACCCAGGAACGCGCATCATTAAAGATATAGCGCATAATCACACCGTAGAAAATGATCGTGATTCCAAGAAACAGTAAACCACCGGATGCTACATCCTCAACAAAAGCAAAAGTCTTCCAGAATTTTTTCATGCTCTTCACCTCAGTCCTCTAAGTAAATAATAATTCAAATACAAATTATTTATTAGAAAAGGCCTTCTCTGTCAGAAGGCCTTATTAATACTAAATGTTGTTTATTTAGAAGCATTTTTGGCAGCATCAATTACATCTTTGCCAATGACACTTTCAAATTGTGTATAAATCGGTTCCATAACCTTCTGGAAAACTCCAAGTTGGGCCGATGTTAATTCAGTTATTTGCATTTTGCCATTTTTTTTCAGGTTATCAAGACTTGCTTTGTCCAATAGCTCTGCTTGTTGGATTTCATATTTAGTGGCTTCAGCCATTGATTCTAGTAGATCCTTTTGGAGATCGGGAGCCAGACTGTTAAAGAAAGTATTGTTAATTAGAACAATGTAATCAATGCGGCCGTGATTTGTGACGGAAAGGTATTTTTGTACTTCTTGATATTTTTGAGTATCAATATTGTTATACGTATTTTCTTGACCGTCTACAGTACCTTGTTGCAAAGCTGCATAGGTCTCGCCGAACGGGATCGTAGCAGAACCAGCTCCAAGACCTTTAAACTGAGCTTCTAAAACCTTACCTGCCTGAGTACGGAATTTTAAACCTTTGAAATCTTCAGGAGTGAGCAAGGGCCGTTTGTTATCCGTGAATTGTTTGAAACCATTCGGCCACATTGCTAGACCTTTGAGTGAAAACTTATCGAAGCTATTCATCAGGGTCTTATTGGCATCTGATTCCCAGAATTTATAGACTGCATTATTATTGGGGAACAAGAAAGGCAAGTCGACATACTGAACCTTAGGATTCAAACCAACAAGTTTGGTGATGGAAGGGGCAATAATTTGCACATTACCTGCCTGGCATTGTTCCAACTCTTCCTTATCTCCATATAGCTGGGAAGAAGGATATACTTCTACTTTCATCCTTCCATTGGTTTTCTGCTCGAGTAATTCTTTGAATTTATTGGCCGCTTTCCCTTTAGGCGTATTAGCAGTTACAACATGTGAAAACTTCACAATAATTGGGGCGACAGTAGGAGCTGCAGTCGGAGCTTCAGAACTTTTGGTTGCCGTTGAACTTGTTGTGGATCCGCAGCCCACTGCAGTCAGGGCTAAGGCCAAGGTGATACCTAAAAGTATTGATAATCTCTTCTTTTTAAACATCAATTGTTTTCCTCCTCCATAATTAGCATACCAACATACTATTCCATCTGGGTAGATGCCCCCTATAGACTTACCCTCCTTTTTCCTGTATTTTCTTTACTTTATTTACCAAATCCGGACCTATTTCCTGAGAAAGGTGGTCATAAACCGGATTTAAGGCCTTTTGTAGCTGCAGCCGTTCACCTTGACTCAAGGTGGTAATGCTCATTTTACCCTCTTGTCTCAATTCAGTGAGTTGATTCTGTTCCATTTTCCCTGCAATATCCCGTTCCCAGATGGTCACTTCTCGCAAGGTATCTTCTAAAATCTTGCGCACAGGAGTAGGCAAGCTTTGCCAGAAATCGGTATTGGTTAGAACAACATAACCTATATAACCATGATTACTGAGAGTTAAATACTTTTGGATATTATCAAAATTCTGAGTATAAATATTCGAGATTGTGTTTTCCTCGGCATCTACGGTCCCATTCTCCAATGCTTGGTAGACATCGTTAAAGGACATCGGTGAAGCTTGTGCTCCAAGTTCAGCGAATTGCGTCTTTAAAACTTGAGAATTCATAATTCGAAAGTGCAATCCATGAAAATCCTCCGGTTTGCGCAAAGGACGTATGTTATTGGTGAACTGCTTAAAACCACTATCCCACATAGCTAAACCCAAAAACTTTTGCTCCTTTAAATGGCTAAACAGTTCTTGAACGAGCGGACCATCCATCAAAGTATGTGCGCTTTTCATATCTGGAAAGGCATAGGGTAAATCAAACAATTGCCACTCCGGAAACATAGCTGTTAATTTGGAAGTAGCTGGAGCGAGCATCTGAACTGCTCCACTTTTTAGGGCTTCAAATTCTTCGCCATCTTTATAAAGCATAGAGTTTGGAAAAACCTGCACTTCAACGTACCCGCCTGTTCTCTCCCTTACTAAATTAGCAAACCGCTTGGCAGCCAGTCCTTTCGGTGTATTTTCCGAGACTACATGGGAAAATTTGATCACGATTTTCTCGTTTTTAGCGACTTGTTGTTCATCAATAACCCTAGTACTACACCCTCCGAGTAACAAAGATACAACTAGAAATATGACTATAGGCTTTTTAATTCTCATGGGTTAACCTCTTGATCTACAATTTATGTACTTTTAGGATGAGTACAACTTATAATTATTCAGATTTTATTTTTTATATTCTGATAATTCTAAAATATCAGTATTAATTGAATTGTACAACCTTTAGATCATATTGGTATTTTTGGTCATAAAGAATTGCCAATACAAAATGTAAAGTTAGTGTGAATTATGCTATTATCATATAGGGACAGGACATTCTTCTCTTAACAGAATATGAGTTTTTCATAGGCAAGGGGTGATAATTTGAAAAGTACCCATCTTAAATTACGAACCAAAATTGCCTTGCTTTCTTTCACATTAGTTTTAGTTTCTGTGTTACTGGTGGGCATCGTCATAATAGAGCGTATTTCACGTTCTATGGAACAAGAGATTGGCATGCGGGCAATGGCGATTGCCCGGACTGTGGCACAATTAGAAAAAGTGCAGAATAATCTTGATCAAATGAACGGGACTAAAATAATACAACCAATAGCTGAAAAAATTCGTTTAGCCACAGGTGTGGATTATATAGTTATTTTCGATATGAACCGAATCCGCTTCTCTCATCCCCTGCAGGATAGAATTGGAACGCTTTTCTCTGATGGAGATGAAGGACTTTCCTTAAAAAACCAAGAATACCTCTCGCATTCAATTGGCGTCCTTGGACCTGCTGTCAGAGCATTTGTCCCTATCAAGGCTGATGAGGGCACGAGGCAAGTAGGCGTGGTGTGCGTAGGTATCCTAACCCCAACCATTCAGGAAATTATTCGAGCTCTGCGTTTTGAACTGTACATTTCACTGCTCATAGGCGTACTTTTAGGCAGCTTAGGATCTCTTTATTTGGCTAGAAACATTAAAAGAAACATGTTTAGTATGGAACCCCAAGAAATTGCTAAAATCGTTGAAGAAAGAGTCGCTATCTTTCAGGCGCTGGGGGAAGGAATTATCGCCATTGACACCACAGGAAGGGTGACCTTAATTAACAATGAAGCACTCAGGATAACTGGCAATGATACAAACAACATAGGCTTACCCTTAGACGAGGTTGTTAGCATGCCAGGATTGGTAACAACGATGTTAAGTGGGGATGTTCGAGAGAACTGGGAATTGATCATCAATAATACGTTAGTCCTAGCAAATATTCTTCCAGTTCGGATTAAGGAAAATATGGTAGGCTCAGTGCTCACATTCAGAGATAAGACTGAAGTTAAGAAAATGGCCGAGGAACTGACCGGAGTAAAAACGTTTATCGAGGCTCTTCGGGCGCAGAATCATGAGTTTCAAAACAAGCTACACACCATCGCTGGTTTGCTACAACTGGGAAATGACCAACAAGCCTTAGATTATATTTTTTTAGTAACCGAAGAACAACAGGAAATCATCGGATTTGTTAGCCAGAACATTAAGAATGTCAGTGTAGCAGGACTTCTACTTGGAAAATACAATCGAGCCAATGAACTTCATTTAAAACTTTTTTTTGATCAAGAATGTTATTTAGGTGATTTACCAGGGCATATCGAAATCAGCAAGTTAGTTTTAATCTTAGGCAATTTATTGGACAACTCCTTTGAAGCGCTCAGAGGCAGAGAGTTAGCTGAGATTCATTGTTATGTTTTCCAGGGAGATGACCTTGTTATTAGTGTAGAAGATACTGGTCCGGGAATAAGCGATCTGATTATGTATCGATTATTCGAATGGGGATTTACCACGAAAGAAACGCTTTATCATGGAATCGGACTTTGCTTGGTGAAGAACGCAATTAAAAGCATGGATGGCACAATCGAAATTGAAACAGGGGCCTGGGGGACAAGATTTCTGGTTAAGATACCGTTACTTAGGAAAGAACCAAGAGTATAGACCTTGAGCGAGTTGTCAATCCTTTATACTTTCTGCCCTGTAAATAACCCATTTTCATTCATCAGTGGTGCCGCGTTTCGGCATGGGGGTCTGAAAAGTAGTACAAAGAACGCGCGATGTTACTTCGCGCGTTCTTTGTTTGGGATAGCTTTAATTTAATTCCTGTTTTAAGAGCGGGATCAAATCATCAAATCTTTCTAGGACATATGCTCCGGACGCCTGTAGTCTAGACATTTTTTGGGATGGTTTACCTGACCCGCCGGAAATCATTGCCCCTGCATGCCCGAATACAGTGCCCTCGGGCAAGGATTCCGTAAATCGCCCGGCAATAAAGCTGAATAAGGGTTTTGTGAAGTCACCCACCATAAGCATTTCAGCAGCCTCCTCTTCAAAATGAGTCCCTGGTTCTGAAAAGGTAACCACTGCATCGGTTTCTGAATCTTGCTGGAAGAGCAGAAGTAGATCTTTTATTGAACTACCAATCAGGCCATCTCCACCGATACTGACCGAACTACTAACCCCGTAACCGGCTCGTTTAACCATCCAGGACGTTTCGGCAGTCATTCCACCGCTGCGTGAGATCACGCCTACTCGGCCGGGAGCAAAACAACGTTCAACATTATCGCCCCCAATGGCTCCAATTTTGACTCGGTCTTTGGGGGTAATCATACCGACAGAATTAGGCCCAATCACTCGCACTCCAGCCTGTTTGGCCCGTGCTAAAAATTTCAGGGCATCCAGTTGGGGAACATTTTCTGTGGCAATAAGTATCAACTTAATGTCAATTGCAATTGCCTCTAGCACGGCATCATAAACAAAGGCCGGAGGAACATAGACGACTGAGGTATTGACTCCATGAATTTGAACAGCTTTCTTTAGAGTGTCGTAAACCGGAACACCGTGGACATTCTGACCAGATTTGCCAGGGGTGACACCGGCAAGAACGTTCGTTCCATAATCAAGACTGTGTTTGGTTACCATGGCTGCTTCCCGTCCGGTAATTCCTTGAATGACAATCCGGGAGTTTCTATCTAATAATATTGACATCGTTTATTGCCCCCTCTCTGCGTCATCCAATGCTTTCAAACGTTCCACCATTCGTTGGGCAGCTTCCGTGATCGTAGCATTATCCCCATAGTATTCAATCCCAGCGGCAATAAATATTTCTTTGGCGTCTATCTCATTAACACCTGCTTCACGAACTACAACAGGGAATGTGCTCGGATCTTTACCAAGTTCCTGAAGGGCTTGTACAACTCCTTTGGCCATCACATCTACCTGAGTATTATTCGTGATATTATGAGCGACAAATAATCCTCGGACTCCGGGTTTAGAAAGAATTCCTTTGGTAATACCGTAAACTTTACGTTCCGGCGGGTTCCCACCCACCTCGCTGTAATTGGCCGGTTTACCGCCGAAAGAAACCAGAGCATCGAAGGACAGAAGACTTCCTCCTCCTCCCCCGCATAAGAATCCGATATCCCCTCCGTCCATCTCGGTATAGCGAGCGGTTCCCCGATAAGGATCCAATTCATTGACTTCCACCATTTGCTTTTCCAGTTCAGTTAATGGTCGCCAGCTTCTTTCACTCCCTAGTTGTACCATGGAGGATAATTCCGTATGTCTGTACATCGCACTATCATCCACACTCATAACCGATGCAGCAGCCATAACTTCACCGGACTCGGTGAGTACTAGGGGGTTAATCTCTAGGATGGTTGCATCATTCTCTAGGAAGACCCTAACTAAGCGGACTAGAGCTTGTGTTGCTAATATTAAAGGTTTTCCAGTTAAACCAAGATCTGACCATATTTCTTTAGCTTCAAATTCTGGAAGGCCGAGGATCGGGTCTACATGCCTGGTCAGAACTTTTTCCGGGTGTTCTCGGCTCAACTGCTCAACATCTACCCCACCATCTAGGCTTGCAATAATTACCGGAGCTTTGGCTTGTTTGTCAATCGCAATTGATAAATACCATTCCTGAGCGATGGATATTTTCTCTTCAACCAGAACCTTTTCTACCGGAAAAAACCTTACGGTCATTTCTAGAAGCGCCCTGGTATGATCTGCAACTTCCTGGGCATCATACGCAAATTTAATGGCACCAGCTTTGCCCCGTTTTCCCACCGGTACTAATGCTTTTAAGACAACCGGAAAACCAATCTTCGCTGCTTTTTCGACAGCCTCTTCGGGGGAACGAGCGACAGCATTTTTGGGAACAGCCACCCCAGCCTCACCGATTATCTTTTTGCTATAATTCTCCAACAGCTTGCCCATAACTATACCTCCTACGAACTCTACTTTTACTCTACTTTCCTAACCAGCCAAAGATACTTTGAAACGTTGTAGCCCTGTTTAATTTTGCGATGGAACGGGTTAAGGGTATTCCTTTCGGACAGACTTTTTCACAATTCTGGGCATTACCGCAATCGGCAATACCACCTTCACCCATTAAAGCCTGCAAACGTTTCTCTTTCTGCAAGGCCCCTGTAGGATGGGAATTAATCAGATCGACTTGAGCAATCGCCGCTGGTCCAATAAATTTGGAATTCTTATTCACATTGGGACACGCTTCCATACAACAACCACAAGTCATACATTTAGATAATTCATACGCAAGTTCCTGAACATGCTGCGGAATTTTTGGTCCTGGACCCATATCATGGGTTCCGTCAATTTCGATCCAGGCATTAACCTTACTCAAGTTCGCAAACATTACTTTACGATCTATGACCAAGTCCCGAACCAACGGAAATTTGGTCAGGGGGGCAAGTCGAATTGGCTGTTCAAGTTTATCGACCAGCGCTGAACACGATTGGCGGACTTTTCCATTGATCAGCATTGTACAGGCTCCACAAACTTCCTCTAGGCAGTTGCAATCCCAGGCTACGGGCGTTGTCACTTCCCCTTTAGCATTGACAGGATTCTTTTGGATTTCCATTAAGGCAGAAACGACATTCATTTTAGAATAATAAGGTACCTTAAATTCTTCCCAATAAGAAGTAGAATTAGGGTCTTTACATCGCTTTATGATAAACGTAACTTCATTGCCCATTTTCTGTTGTCACCTCTTTTGCTACATCGTAACGGCGCTTGCGCGGCTTGATACTACTGATATCCACCGGTTCGTAACTAAAGCGCGGTCCGCTGGATGTATAATCTGCTTTGGTGGTTTTAAGCCAGTTTTCGTCATCTCTTTCTGGAAATTCTGGCTTGTAATGCCCTCCACGGCTTTCATTCCTCAGCATTGCTCCTAGAGTAATAACGCGGGCCAGGGTCAGCATTCCCCATAATCTTCTGGTGAAGGGTACAATCTGGTTACCCCAGGCCTCTCCAGCACCGACGCCAATATTTTTATAGCGTTCCATTAACTCCTGGATCTTTTCATCCGTCGCTTTCAGGCGGTCATTTTCCCGCACAACTGTCACATTATCCAGCATCCATTCGCCTAGTTCTTCGTGCAGGCGATAAGGGTTCTCTGTACCTTGCATGGCAAAAAGAGCCGTGTTTTTTTCTAATGTTTCCTTTTTGGCAAATTCGTATAATTCTGTTGATAGATCGGTATGGCTTCTCGCCAATTTAGAAGTGTATTCTATAGCCTTGGGTCCTGCAACCATTCCGGCATAAAGAGCCGCGACCAGCGAATTCCCACCGAGACGGTTAGCCCCATGATACTGATACTCACACTCACCCGCTGCAAATAATCCCGGAATACTTGTCATTTGGTTATAATCCACCCATAGACCGCCCATGGAATAGTGAACAGCCGGAAAGGTCTGCATCGGAACTTTCCGGGGATCATCCCCAACAAACTTTTCGTAGATATCCACAACTCCCGCTAATTTGCGGTCAATTTCATGGGGATCTAAATGCGATATGTCTAAATAAACTTTATTTTCTCCATCCACACCCAACTTCATGTCTACGCAGACCTTAAAAATTGCCCGGGTGGCAATGTCTCTCGGCACCATATTTCCATAGGCCGGGTACCATTCTTCAAGAAAGTACCAAGGCTTCCCGTCTTTATACACCCAGACTCTGCCGCCATCCCCCCGGATTGACTCTGACATCAAACGCAGTTTATCCCTGCCCGGAATCGCTGAAGGGTGAATCTGAATAAACTCACCGTTAGCAAAAGTTGCCCCCTGCATATATGCGATTGCAGCAGCATTTCCTGTATTAATCGTTGAATTCGTGCTGCGCCCGAAAATCATACCCGGTCCACCTGTCGCCATAATCACTGCATCGGCGGGAAAGACTTCGATTTCTAAGCTTTTGAGATCCTGCACCGTGATGCCTCGACAACGGCCTTCGTCATCTAGAACGAGAGAAAGGAACTCCCACTCCTCATAACGCTTAACTAGACCTAGAGATTCATATCGTCTTACCTGCTCATCCAAGGCGTAAATCAACTGTTGCCCTGTCGTAGCACCGGCAAAGACAGTTCGGGAATACTTAGCCCCTCCTAAACGGCGAACATCAATAAAACCTTCAGGAGTACGATTAAAGGTAACCCCCATGCGATCCATCAAATAGATAATACTAGGAGCAGCTTCTATCATAGCTTTGACCGGAGGTTGGTTCGCTAGGAAGTCCCCACCGTAAATCGTGTCATCAAAGTGTTCCCAAGTAGAGTCACCTTCTCCTTTAGTATTAACAGCTGCATTTATCCCTCCTTGGGCACATACGGAATGAGATCTTTTACAAGGAACGAGGGAAAATAGATCTACTTTCTGCCCGCCTTCTGCTAATTTTATAGTGGCCATCAGCCCTGCCAAACCTCCACCGATGACAATTACTTTTCCGTCCACTCACAATCCCCCTATTGCTAATTAAATAGTTTAGATAAACATTCTTAGGGCATTGAACCCCACAACCAAAAGTATGACAAACACACCCAAACAAACATAAGCAGCAGAGCGTTGAGCTTTAGCCCCGATGGTAATCCCCCATGATATAAGTATTGACCATAAACCGTTAGCAAAGTGGGCAAATGTAGCCAGGAGTCCAATGACATAAAGCACTGTTACCACCGGATTGCTAAGAACTTGACTGACAGAGGTGTAATTGATCTCATTGCCGAAAATGCCATTGGCCAAGCGGAACACAAAGACATGCCAAACCAAAAAAACCAACGTAATCAGGGCAGTTACTCTTTGTAAGTAGAAAAGCCAGTTGCGAAAATACGAATAGTTAAAGACATTATTCCTGGTTAGGTAGACAATCCAAATTCCATAAAGGGCGTGAAAGATCAGGGGAATAAAAATGATCAATAGTTCCAGAGCCCATAAATATGGAACGCTGTGTAATAGTGACACGCCTTGATTAAAAGTAATTGCTCCCTTAAGTGCTAGAGAATTAATAAACAAGTGCACACATAGAAATACTCCGATCGGTAAAACTCCTGATAAAGAATGTAGTTTGCGCCAGAAAAATGGACCACCCACAGATTACACCTTCTTTCTTTTTGCAAAAATAGCTGATAGATTTTTAACCTTCTCTAGTTCAGTAATTGATTGTATAAGCTCTTCCACAGTTTCCAGATCATAATGCAACCCAGCCAATTGTCTAAATTTCTGTTGTAGCTGCTCTTGGGTTACGGGATTTTCCGGATCTCCTTGTGGATAATCCGTCCGATCAGTCAATACACGTCCTGCTTTGTCCGTTATTTGAACAATAGCTGGCCACTTTTCCGGATAAAGAGCACTGATTTCAGGATCTTCAATCAGTGTTACTTTGGACATTAGATCAAGGATAATAGGATCATTAAGATTTACTAGATTGAATTCATTGATCCCAGCCTTCTTAGCTTTAACAGCCATAGCAATACAGAAAGGAAGGCTGAATTTAGCGGCATAGAGAGAATCAGGTTGGAAATTTCCCGTCAGATCGATAGCAATTGGGTACGTCTTAACCACTATGTTAACAATCTGATCCGGTGTTAAGGCGTACTTTTGCACTAGGTCGAGAACTATATCGATAGCATGGTGCGTATGTCGACAGGAAGCATGAATCTTTATAGAGTTTTCGACGATCTTATAGCCTTGCCCTAACCCTGTTGTGATTTTAGCTAAATCAAATTCTTGAGCCGTTGCTCGGATAAAGCCTTTTTCCCCTTCTAGGATACGAGTTGCCCCGGTAAATCCCTTTTGGGCAAGCATAGCCGACAGAAGACCGTTCATGCAGGATTTGCCCGGATGCAGATGCTTGCTCATAGCACCGTCAGCCAAGAACTCCCATAAACCTGCGGCCTGGGTTCCGGCTGTTCCCAAGGCATGAACCATTTGCTCCTCTGTCAGACCCAAAATCTTTCCTGCTGCCGCAGCCGCGCCAAAGGTCCCCACAGTGCCGGTGGTATGCCAATAATAGTAGTGAGCAGGCGTAACTGCTTCTCCAATCCGTATAGCTGTTTCATACCCCACAACGATTCCTTCAATCAGGCTTTTCCCATCCGCCCCGGTCATTTCGGCAGCTGCCAGAGCAGCTGGAATCACAGCAGACCCTGCATGAAGAATCGAAGCCTTGTGTACATCATCAAGCTCGACAATATGGGATATTGTCCCATTTAATAAAGCCGCCATAATCCCGGACGTTTTTTCACCGGTGCTAATCAACGTGGCCTGTGCGTTTCCCCCAAGTTCGTTCACTATCGAAAGCATAATTCGAGCCGGCTCTTTGTCTGCTCCGGCTGCAGCGGAACCCAGCCAATCTAAAAAGGCATCTTTAGCCGCTTGGACGACGGTGGGTGGCATGTCATCGAACTTAACATTTAAGATGTATTGGCTTAACTGTCTGGAAATTGTCATTATCGTCCCCCCAGTATTCATCCTATAACTAACCTTGACAATGTAGTTTCCTACATGTACTTTCCATAATGGGAGGCCAGCTTATCCCGAAGGTATGTCTAAGTTATCCAGCTTCCTCCGCCAGTAGTTCGAATAAACTGCACCTAACGGATTATGGGCCAAAATCCGGTCTTTGACCACGAACGTTGTCACAGGTGCTGCTGAACTTTTGGTGAATAAAATATCGTGACCCACACATAAACCAACTATTAAATTGAGCTCAGTTCCAGCTTTTTTGAGATAATTTGCCTGACCAACAGGATTACAGGCCGCCTCATAGCGTTCCGGCTTGACGTTGGGTATATTAAACTCTTTTTTATCCACTCCGCAAACTTTACAACAAACCGAATCCACTTTAAAGTACTTGCTTAAGATAGCCGTAATGCTTTTAGCCTCCTGGCTTAACCCTACACAAAAAGCTATTCCCAAACGCTTATAACCCATTTCCCGGCTAAACCGAATGACTTCCTCCAGTCTGGTTATCTGCATATAGTACTCAGCTTCTAATTTGCTAGCAATTGAAAGAATACGCCTGTTTTCCTCATCGTCATATTCAGGTTGAACAACTCCCTGGTCATAACAGCTTTTACCCTTGTAGCAGACATTGTCCAATTTACAATTAGCACAATCCAATTCGTTCTCCTCCAATGCGTTTTCGGTTCACTTCATACCCGCCCTTTTTAGTCTTCTGAACGGTTATGGGCGCCAAGACTTTCTTTTCGGGCCAAGGCAGCTTCAGTAATTAGAGAAGCCGTTTTAATCATTAGTTTTAACTGCTGACAAGCAAGAAGTTCAGTATAAGTGGGAGCCTGATAGTTTTCTAGATATCGTTGGATCTCTCCTATTCTTTCTTTAGCCTTATTCAACCCTCGTTCACTACGAACCAAGCCTACGTGTTGCCCCATGAGGGAACGCAGTTCTTTCTTGAATGGCGTTAGGTCTCCACTCACATTTCCAGTAATACTTTCTTTCGTTAACTCTAGTTCCTTAGGGAACTCTTGGTTTAAGTGAATTCCGTCTTCTTTCAAAACTGTCTCCAGTTCATCTGAAGTAAAAGAAGCAACCTCAGGCGGCAGATTTTGCATAGCCTGACCTCCTGCTTCGAGACCGAAAACGATAGCCTCAGTCAAAGCATTTCCTGCCAGGCGGTTAGCGCCATGTAATCCTCCGACCACCTCACCACAAGCTAATAGTCCAGGAATGCCAGTTTGGCAGTGCTCATCAATAACAACTCCACCCATCATAAAATGAGCAGCAATACCTACTTCGACAGTTGTTGCTCCTTTAAGGTGACTGTGAATAGGAGCATGCTCCTTATGCATCTTTTCTGGATCCACAGCACCGTAATCCACGAAAACGCCGCCTCGCTCTGTACCATGCCCGGATTTTATCTCCTCGTAAATAGCCCGTGCCATGACATCACGCGTAGCCATATCGCCTTTAGGGGAGTAACGGAACATGAAAGCTTCACCTAAGTTGTTACGTAATACTGCACCATCCCCAAATGGGGCAGTTGACAAGACTTCCTTACCCGGCCCCAAAGTGACCGTAGGATGAAATTGGATGAACTCCATATCTCGTACTCTTGCCCCTGCATGATGACCGATTGCATAGCCATCCCCACTGACATCTCCGGCATTCGTAGTGAAGGGATATAGTTGCCCAGCGCCTCCACCTGCTAAAATAACGGCTTGAGCTTCAATGCTCCAAGCCTTGGCGTGACTTCGGTCCAAACCACAGGCCCCACAGACTTGGCCTTTGTTTTTCAGCAAGCGGGTGATGAGAATACCATTGAGCAATTTCACTCCAGATTCCATGACACTCTCTAGAAGAGGTTTACTAATGGCTAAGCCTGCAGTATATGTAGATCTTAAATGGCTTGCTTCAACTGTAACGATACGCCGACGGCGGTGTCCGGGGGATGCCTTTACCGCGATTTTCCCATCTTGTTTAATAAACGGCACCCCCCACATCTCCAGCTGGTTGATGCCCCCTCGCGCTTTTGTTGCTAATTGTTTCACTAGTTTCTGGTCATTTAGATATAACCCGCCTGCTAGGGTATCCTCAACATGTTCCATTATGGTACCAGTATCTGTTCCCTCATCCATTACGGCAGCTATATTGTTGCGTGTCATAATAGTGTTGCCACTTAAGCCTACCTTACCTTTAGAAACTATAGTCACCTCCCACCCGTTTTTTCTTAGTTCTAAAGCAGCACACAGCCCGGCCAGACCACCTCCAATTATCAGAACGTCAGTCTGAATACGCGAAATATCCACCTTATACCCACCCACTTTCACTAATTAGAATAGTTTAAAAAGATTACTTCGATTCGTACTCTATGGATTAAAGATATCCATTGAAATGACTTATTTTTTAAATATTCATATTATTCTAAGCATTGCAAGTTCTATGCCAATGATTATATAGGGTTATATAATCTGTAAGGTTCACCTGTATAGAATGGATAATACTTTTCAATAGCCTCCCTGTTAGGCCATGCACTCCTGTTCCAAGGAGATCCGTGACCGCTTTTATGCCATCTAATATATATTTAAGTCAAATTGCAAAAAAAGACTGCACCAATCAGTGGAGTCTTTTTCACATATATGTTTAATAAATGAACTGTTTCCGAAGATACGCGTTCATTTATTAAACAGAGAATAAAATTCGTTGAAATCGTTCATTATCTGTACGACAGAAAATTGTTTGCATTTAAGCATTCTTATCCTTTAATGACTACTTGCTCCATTTCTAGCATACTGAGTCTTTTCCATAAGGTAGTCCGACTGATACCGAGAGTTGCCGCCACCATTGTCTTGTTGCCCTTGTAATGCTCTAATAATATACTTATTAGTTGCCTCTCCATTTCGGCTAAAGTACCCGGCCGAACAGAGATCGACTTAATAAATTCCTTATCTTGAATATCAGCGTGCTCTTTAAACAGACCTTCTGTTCCAACTGGCATACGATCATGCAACGCTTCCTTTTCTAAAGGCTGTAATTCAAGAAAAGAAATAATTAGCTCGCAGTAAGGTGTCTGTTCACCCTCACCGACTAAAACGGTATACCGTTCTAAGATATTTTCTAGTTCTCGGACATTACCAGGCCAATCATAAGCTAGTAAGAGCTTTCTGAATTGAGGGTTAATTTCAGGGCGAAAACCAAGTTTCTTCTCTAAACGACCTACAATATTCTCGATAAGAAACGGTATGTCTGCCCGCCTAGACCGGAGTGGAAGAAGGTATAATTTTAGGACATTAAGTCGGTAGAAAAGGTCGTCCCGAAAGTTTCCTTTTTCGACTTCGACTTGGAGATTTTGATTACTAGCAGCTATTACCCGAACATCAACTGATATAAGCCGACTTCCCCCAACCCGTCTTACTTCCTTAGATTGGAGAACTCTTAATAACCCGGCCTGCAAATTCAAGGACATTTTACCGATTTCGTCAAAAAATATCGTTCCTCCATTGGCTAGTTCAAATAGACCGATTTTGCCACCCTTTTTAGCTCCGGTAAAAGCCCCTTCTTCATATCCGAATAACTCACTTTCAAGTAAGTTTTCCGGTAAAGAGGCGCAGTTCAAAGCCACAAAAGGGCCATGACAACGCGGGCTATCGGTATGGATACTTTGAGCAAATAGTTCCTTGCCCGTACCACTTTCTCCCCAGATCAGAACGGTGGCATCAACCTTACTAAAGCGCTCAGCAGTGAGAATTGTCTCCCGTAACGCCGGACCCACCAAATCCTGGAACGAATAATGGGCTACTAAACCTTTGGCTTGACTTGTCCTGCGCTGGCGTTCTTCCTCTTCTCGCTTTTGTGATCGTAAATTAACAATCTCCCCCGCCCTAGCCAAAGCCCCAGAAACAGTGCTATGGCTAGAATAGATTAAAAAGCCCTCCATCCCGAAGGCTTTAGCAAGACGGGCCCCTCGGTGTCCGCCCCCGACCACAACCTCGCACCCATCATGATAGGCTTGTTCCATCTGCGCGGTTAGTTCCGTCATATTACGATACGGATAATGTTCTATGACTACATCAAGAATAGCTTGTACCTGAAATAAAAATTCTACGTCAGTAAGACTAGGAGAACTAAAATAACCAATCGTGGAACTAAAATCTTTAGCTCGGGCTAAAGCCTGCAAAATATCGAATTCATTAGGAGCAACCGAAACGATAGGCAAGGAAAATTGACTGCGTAATAGCTCAGCGGTAGCTCCCCTACTAACCAGCACCTCAACTTGATTTTGCTCGTTAAGTTTTCGCACCTCTTCCAAAGCTTCTTCTAAAACGGCTTCAACTACCGTTAGCTCTAGCTTTAGTTTGTGAGCCATTTCTCTTACCAATGCAGTAAGTTCCGGGTATGCCGAAGTCACGATGATTTTGTTCAGGGGCTTGTATTTTTGAATCAGTTCCACGAGACCCCTCTCCATTTCCCACTCGTTCAAAGTTTCAGCAATATTTGTTCAACTAACATTAATATACAATTATTATCCTGTTTCATCAAATAAAGAACTTGTTTATTCCTGAACTATTGGCCAACAGAATTCAGCGTCAACTAACTCTTTTTCTTGAATGAACTCCATGAGCAACTTAGCGGTTCCGCCTGTCAGTTTTAGACAACGGCGCAAGTGTTCTGGTGAGTCAAACTCATGAAGATTTAGTGCCCGGCAACAAGTCGCCCCGTATTCATTTACAAAACGATCGTGGAAGTCATGAGCGAGATCATATGCCGCTTCTCTGGCTTGATTTGGATCTATACGACCCTTGAAAAGTCCCAGAATCATGACTGAGCCCGTTAAGGCTCCACACATACAACCAGCATGTCCTAACCCTCCTCCGAACCCAGTTGACATTTTCAAGGCTTTTGAGTTCAAAGGATTTCCCAGCATCTCGTTAAAAGCATGAACAATAGACTCAGTACAATTCAAACCGTTTTTGAAGTTATTACCCGCCCGTGAACGAGCTTCCAAAACTGCTTCGTTCATTTGTTTTCCCCCTTTACCATATTTCATCTCAATAGGTATTCTCCATTAATACGTGAATTCCTACTATTCAGAATAATGTTTGTATTATATGCAACGAAAGGCCGCCTAGTATTAAACAGGCAGCCTAAGTGAAACTGACATTAAAGTCTTTCCATTAATACAAATTTTACAAAAAATACTGGCTAATATAGTTAGTGGCCACGAACATGATTAAGACTGTAAGGATAACTTTAATCACTCTATCTGGCAGGAACTTCTGTACTCGAGCACCCACATAAGTACCAAACATACCTCCTACCCCAAAGAGAACACCCAGCATCCAGTCCGGGGTCACTGCTACGCTACCAGCAATCCCTGATACGGCCAGGATGTAAAAATACATTACTCCAGCTATAGAGGTGATAAATGTGCCCGCCATAGCTGCACCGGCCACGGTATAAATGGGTAGTCCGAGCACAGCCACACAGAAAGGTGCAATAATGGCACCACCACCAATACCGTAAATGCCGCCGATTAAACCCACCACCAGGGATAAACCAAGGATGGACAGTGTGCCAAAAGAGTAAGTTTCACCCCAGAATTCGTATTCAATCCTTTTCCAAGAAATAGATTTAGTCTTCACCACTGCCCCGGCGGGCAGGCCCGCAGCAATACGGCCGGAGTTCTCTTCTTTTAACTTTGCCACCTGTTTGGCGAACTTATCCTGCATAATTTTGTTTTGTTCTTTAACTTTTATATTCCAGCCCATCACTTCCGAGAGCAGCCGATAACCCAAGTATAAAAGCACCAAGCCCACAAAAAGTTTAAATGTTTTGGGATCAGGTAGGTAGCGGATACGAATCCAGGCTCCGAAAAAGACCCCTGGTAGGGTTCCAGTGACCACAGTCCAAGTGAGGGGCCAGGCCATCCGTCCCTCTTTGATGTAGCGGCACAAACCGCCGGGAATGGCAACAATGTTGTAAATCAGGTTGGTGGGACTTACCGAGGGGCTAGTATAATGCAACACACTCATTTGAAAGGGTAATAACAAAAACGCCCCAGAAACACCGGCAGATGCCGTCAATGAGGATATTAAGAAGGCCACTATTGGTGGAATAATGGGTAATACATTGACACCGGAAACAGGAAAATGCATAAAATCTGCTCCTCTCAAAAAAACAGCAATGGACCGGTTCTGCCAAGCTACATCCGGTCAAATAGAAAAGGTAGCTATCCAAGAAACAAGAGTTACTTGGATACTACCACACTTAGTCTTATTGTTAAATCACAACTTAGAGTCGTCCACTCCATCGAGCCAGTCTTCAATGACCTTAACCACGGACGTGATACATCCCTCTTGAAATGGAGAAACCAAATTGGCTAACTCAGCCAGTTCTAAAAACGATTTACTACCCCCAGCCTGACATAGCCTCAGGTAATCTGCCCAGGCTAATTCGTGATTTTCACGGGACCTTTTCCAAAACTGGAAGGCACAAATTTGCGCTAAAGTGTAATCTATGTAATAAAACGGATCCCCAAAAATATGCCCTTGTTGATGCCAGTAACTGCCACGTTCAAGATAGTCGTTGTCTTCATAATCGCGATGAGGTAGGTATTTCCTTTCTATCTCTCTCCAGGCTGTTTTCCTATCCTGCGCTGTGGCTCCTGGATGAGCGTAAACAAAATGCTGGAATTCATCAACACTAACCCCATAAGGAATGAAGAGTAATGCATCGCTCAAGTGGGTGAACTTATACTTGGCTGTGCCGTCTTTGAAGAATAGTTCCATCCAAGGCCAAGTGAAAAATTCCATGCTCATAGAGTGGATCTCGCAGGCCTCATTGGTAGGCCAATGATATTCCGGAATTTGATAGTTTTTACTGCAATAAACTTGAAAAGCATGCCCGGCCTCATGCGTCAAGACATCAATATCGCCTGATGTGCCGTTAAAATTTGAGAAGATAAAGGGCACTTGATATTTACTGATAAAAGTGCAATAACCGCCTCCCGCTTTACCCTTTTTACTGACCAAATCCATCAGCTCATTGTCCACCATAAACTGAAAGAATTCACCTGTCTCTGTTGACAACTCGCTGTACATGCTTCGGCCATTGTCCACAATCCATTCTGGATCGCCTTGAGGTAAAGCATTACCTGTTTGAAAATTAAACTTCTCATCATAATAAGGTAGTGTCGCCGATCCGAGTCGTCTCCTTTGTCGTTCCCGTAGTTTACCAGTCACTGGGACAATAAAATCTTTGACTTGCTTACGGAAGTTTGCCACCATATCTGGAGTGTAGTCCGAGCGAAGCATCCTTGCATATCCAAGTTCAATAAAATTTGTATAACCCAATTTCTCAGCCATTCGTGCCCGGACCTTAACCAAACCATCATAGATTTCATCCAACTTAACTTCGTTAGCGCTAAAGAAAGCATATTTAGCCTCATTGGCCCGCTTCCGGGTAACTCGATCAGTCGATAATTGAAACGGAGCCAAGCCCGGTATATTTCTCTCTTTTCCTTCAAACATAATCTTTGCCGAAGCAATGAGCTTGGTATATTCACTTGAAAGTTTGTTTTCCTGTTGTAAGTCTTCAATGATTTCCGGGGCAAAGGTTTTCAGGGTTAGATCGGCTTTGATAAAAAGCTGTTTTCCCCATTTTTCTTCTAAGGCCTGTCTAAATTCAGAGTTGACTAACGACCGATAATATCGGGAAATCAAGCCCTGATAAATCGGCGTTCCTTCGTCAAAAAAAGTTTGTTCCTCCTCGTAAAACTGGTCAGTCGTATCGACGGTATGGCGTATAAGCACAAGCTGCTCCATCGATTCAAAATCGCTTCTTAACTCATTAATCGCTAGCATCACCACAACCTGTTGCTCAACATCTTCAGCCAGATCGAACTCAGCTAACAGATCAGAAAATTTGGTTTCCACCTCTAATAAATCAGGCCTTAGGTACATAAACTCCTTAAATTTCACGCTATTCACCTTCCTCATGTCTAATTCTATCTTGTATATTTCGTAGAATCAAATTTTACCACTCCCACTTGTAGAAGTAGGAGTCTCACGATTGGATAAAATCCAATCTCCTCATAAGGACATTACTGATGACAAAGCAACATGAAACTTCAGATTGAATTTGCTTCTATCCGAAGTTATGCATTCCTACAGAAAAATAGTTCAGCTGAACTTTAAATGTAGTTTAGAGTAGACCAACCGACTCCTGTAAGTTTCTCCCCCAGTCTGGGATCAGTTGTGATAAGAATCATTTGCCTAGTGAGGGACAGTTTACGGAAATACTCTATAACATCTACCCAGAACTTTTCTCCTTTATTAATATCTCCTACTGAGAAGACCAGGGGTGCCTTGGTGTTACTACCAAGGGTTAACTGGGCAATGGCCATACGATAAGCAAAATAATCTCTTTTTGCATCGGCCAGATCCCTTTGTAGCGTCTCTTGGGCCAGTGATGAGGAGATCTTACTTAAAATCCACTTCATCTCATTGTTTAGTGCCTTTCCGAACTCGGCCTGCCATTCTTGACAAGACGCTTCCAACAAGATCTGAGCGTCATCTATAGCTCGGTGTAAGTCTTCATAGGCCATCCACTTCCGCTTAACAGTCTCAATCTTCTTCTCTAAGTCAATCAACGACGAAAATTTCTGACTATACTGAAGACGCTTTTCTGCCTCCACACGTTGCTTACGAGTTTCCAGGCGTTCTTTTTGCCAAGCGGTCAATTCCGACAGCCGTTCAACATCGGAAACCCGTGTTTCGCGTTCCAAATCCGCTAAGGGTTCTAATTTTTCGGCAAGACGTTCCATACTTCTATCGCCGAGCAAGTCATCATACTTCAGTGAATACGCAGCGATTTCCCTCTCCACCTCATCTTTCGCCCACAATTGACTAGCGACCTTAAACACTGCAGCTACGACTTCGTCTCTATCTGTGGTAGGTGTATCCCAATCTCCCAACTTTTCGCGCAGTTGTTCCGTGCACGCATGCAATTTTTTTTCTTCCATTGGATACTATTCCTGTACAAGCTGTAGCTCATCCATCTTAAGAGCCAGTTGATGTTTTTTTCTCTGGTAGTCTTTCCATCCGTTCAGCCATGCTGGAAAATCCGCCACCTTAGCCGATTGAAACGCCTGCTTAAAGAGTTCAGTGCGTGTTTGAACTGTCCTGAGAAGAATATCTTCCCTACCGACTTTTTCTTGCAGTTGCTTAATTTGGTTTTGTATACTATCTACTAGCTTCTGCTGGTCACGAAAGCCCTTAAGTCGATTCGTGAATTCCTCGAAATTTGAGGCATGATAGAGCTCGTAGTATTGACCAAGACGAGACGCTAGCTTTTCACCGATGCTAGTCTCGCTAAAATGTTTCCGTAATGTCCGGTCAAGTGAGCAGCCAATCTTAGAGCTTTGCCACTTCCTTAAGTTCCTTTCTCGATGAGCAATCCTTATTTCATCTGCCTCCGTTACTCCTGCCATATCAGCAAAATCCTGAAGCTTTGCTATCTCTTCTGAATATATTAGCTGGGTACTTTCAAGATCAGCTTTTACGATAGAGAGCTTTTTAAGTTCCACCAGAGCTGCAGCCCTTTCCTCTTCCGCTCTGCGCAAACGCTGATCTTCGTCTTTCGTCAATCCCATGTATCCGCACGTTTGTAAAGAACCTTTCAGCTCAGACACTATTTCTGCCCTCATATGTGCTACGACAGCTAAACGTTCAACTTGCTCTTGAAGACTTGCCCACTCAATGCACTCTGCACGCAGGTTCTCAATCACAGCCCAATCTACTTCTGACTCACTAGTAAGCGTCGTCAGATTCGACTCTACGGCTCTGATCCGTTCTTCTAACTGGGTTAGCGCCTCTTGGAGTTGGCGTAACTCCCGATAGTCTGGATTTTGAGAAAGCAACGCTAAGCGTTCCTGCATTATTATGGCTGATGCAATCTTCTCGGATAAAATAGCATCGTTTTCTTGAAGATTCTTGATGTCTATTAGAAGCAAACGTTCTTCGTCTTGCCGTCGGTGCGCGGCCTCCCATTCACACCGCAGTGCATCATACTCAGACTTAACTAGCACCATACTTCCCTTTTGTTCATTCACTCTTTTTTGCGCTCCGGCTAGCGAAGCCCGCATTTTGATTAACGAAAGTCGCTCATCTCCACCTTGACGAAGGTTGTTAACCAGCAATCTCAGATGATCGTACTCGTTATTTTCCGGCCAGTTCACGACCACTCCCTTACGAAAAGCATTAAGATTAACTCGAAATAAATAGTCCCCTAGTGTCATATTTTCCGGCACAGATACTTTCTGTCCCGTCCCCTCATCAGTCACTAGGGTTGAAAATCGCTCAAATTCATTGCCTTGTTGAACAAAGTCTCGACATATATGAAACTGGGTATTTCTACCAGTTATCCATACCTCCAATAATCCCTTGTTACTTTCAGCCTTTAAAGTGCGCGGTGTTTTTTGATCATAAAATAATTCCAGCAGTAACTTGCCTAGCGTCCTTAGATGGCTTCTATCCTCACAAAAGAACACAACTGGGCCTACGGGAAATGTCCACTCGACATCCCCCAACCCAGCTAGTCTACTACTTTTTATTCGTTCAATTCTCATCGTCGATCCATCCCTGCCCTAGCGCTGATAGCCCGATTTTCTTTACTAGCTCCCAGTGTTCATGGGTCTCTGTACTCACTGCAGCAACCTGGCGTTCTTTAAGTTTATTGATAAATACTTGGGGAAGAGTCAGATAACCGTCTCCATTTCCAGCCATTGTCTCTAACGGTGAAACGACATCTGGCCCTAATCGAGAGTTACTTTCTCCTTCAGCGTGTACAACTTCGACGAAGCGAAACTTATCTGCTAATACCTTTTGCAATGGACGAAGCACAGCTTCTACTTTTCGATACGGTCCAGCCAATTTGACCCTAAACAAATCTTTTTGCCGTTCTTTTGCGCTCGTTTCTGACAATAGTTTTATAGTAAGGGATTCTATATCAGATTGGATTACGAGAATCTTTTCAATATAATGGCGTTGTCCTAGTTCCCGAAATTCAAATCGGGAGCAATCTTGCTCTATCTCTCCCATAATCACACCATTTGGCCCGCTCTCGCCAAAACTTCTAGCTTCGAGAAAACCACTATCAGCCCAGACTGTTTCTCCCGCTTTCTGAATCCCGCTCCATCCCTCCTGATGTCCCAAGGCTAGGTAGGACAAACCACTAGAAGCAATATGTGCTGGTAGAATGGGGATAAACCCCTCGGTTTTTTTAACTGAGTCCACCTCAGCATGGAGAAGCATAATCGGAATCGTTCCATCCCGCGTTGACTGAAAACCGTCGAGGAAAGACTCTTCTTGATGATAAGCTGTCCATCCGGCACCATATACTGTGACATTTTGGGAAGGGATTTTCACACTGCTGATCCCCCTTGAGAATATATGTACATTACTCGGCCATACAGCTAGGCGGTACGCCGATGTCGTAACAAATGGGTCTCTTTCTCCCGGAGCAATGAAAATCTTCGTACCCTTCAACTTGGTTAGCGACTTAGCTACTCGCTCGACGGTCTCCTTATGCACATACTCCTGTTCGAATAAATCACCGGTTAGGAAAAGAAACTCTGTTTTTTCCGATCGACAAAGCGAGAGGACTGCTTCAAAGGTCTGCCACAAATCTTGATTTCGCTGCGCTACCCACCCCTCTGGCCCTTCCCAAGAGGGGCTGTCAAAACGACATCCCGCACACTGCAAAAAACGTACACACGGAGCCATACCTTCACCTTCAACTCTATTTTAGTTCCACACTGTTTGTTAAATTCACTGTGAAGAACTCACCTTTTTTCATAACAATATGTCCAGAAACGTAAGGATTGCCTTCGACCGTTATATAAACTTTATCAACACCGTAATACGTTCCGATTGTATTGGTAATACTTTGTAAAATCAAGCTTTCATAGCCAGAACCTGCATTCATTTCGCTCAAGAACTCTTTAGAGAAATCTATATAAGCCCTGTTATCCTTATTCAAATATAAACTTTTAATTTTTACATTTGGACCCAACACCTTAGCTGAATTATCATTAGGTAAATCTTTAAATGCATTTTCAAAAATTAATTTTGTTATGTCGTTCGTCTTAAAGGAAAGCTGCTTATTCACAAAAGAAAGCTTATCTATATTTGCATTTGGAAAATAAAATCTTACACTTTGTATAAATGGAACATCAGTCTCAAGTTTGCTTAAAGTAGAAGAAACCTCTTGTCCATTTGAAGTGAAAACTGATTTCACAAGGCCGATATTGGGTGCATAATAGTCTAGTGTCTTACCGTCTTTACCCTCTGTCGTAACCTCTAGCGTTTTGTAAGTGCCCAAAGGGGTAGTTATATCCACTCCCAGATTTGAGATAGAGCGTTTTCTACTATCCGCCAGGGTCCAGCTGGTACCTACCACTAAAGGTTCTTTTAAGAGAATTTCTCCATTACTACTTGGGACTTGGGTAAAATTCTCCCTGTAATAGCATTCCCCTCTAGATTGAAGGATTCTTAGCTCGCCATCATTATTTTCCAGAACCTTTACATTTTCCGTACCACCGTTATTAGATCTAAGCTGAACACGATTCCCCGATTTATAATCTATAAAGACTGTGTAAGAGGCGTACTCATTTCCTTGACCCTCGTACACATACTTTGTGTTTTCTTTATAAGCATAGTAGTCTTTAATGGTGAATAGTTCTACTTTAGTTACCGGAGGAGTCAATTTATTATCGCCACTAGGCTTCACAGCATCCTTATTTGCGCAACTACTCAGTAGAACAAGCAACAAGAGTAAACTAATTAGTAACAAAAGCTTTTTCATTTATACCTCCTAGGGTTAGTTTGTATTATTATAACACTATTAAGATTAATTTACGCAGCCATTAATCAACCCAGGAATAGAAAGCGTATTCCACTACAAAGTGAAGTTTCATTATGTTATAATAAGTAGAAGTTATTACAACATTTAAACTTTCATGAACCTGTTGAGTTCACCGAGAAATATTATTTTGAAGGGCGCATGGGAGTTTCGTAAGAAAGGAACTGAAACTATGAGGGTTTGGTTTTTATTTTCATTATTTTTCTCAATATTAGTTGCTATTTTTGCAGTTTCGAATTCTAATGTAGTACTTATAAAATTATATTGGGTTGATTATGAACTTTCACAATCGTTAGTTATTCTTATATCTGCCGTTCTCGGAGCACTGATTACAACGTTTTTAGGGGTTTTCGACAGAATTAAGTCAACTTTAAAAATTAGAGAATTAAATTTTGTGATTAAAAGTTTGGAAGAAAAAATCATCGAATTAAATAATCAAAACACCGTGCCAACCATCTGTGACTCAAATATTGATATTAAGGTAAATGATTCAGAAAAAGACCATAAAAACAAAGTATACTAAAGAACGAATCGTCATTATACCTAACAAGAAAGAAGCCGCATTTTAGTTAATGCCGCTTCTTTTTTTAATCCTAAATATTAGGATATATTCACTTTAACCCTCGATTCAACAATGCTGTTACATGCTTTATAGCTCGTGAAAATAGAATGGATTGGGTTTATCTTAGTAATAACCGGGATGATTCTCTCCTTATCAAAGTCCTCTCAGAAAGAAACTTAATAGAGAAACTCAAGGAGAGAAACTGTCTGCCCCCTCGTGGAATAAAGACAAAAACTAACCCATAGTATTTATGGGTTAGTTTTTGCGGGGAGGTGGTTCGGATTAGAGCGAGGGAGTTGGGCCTAGATTTTGGCACCCTGCCTACTGGCAAATTCAATGCCATAACCGATGTACCCGGGGTCACTGTGGGTCATGTCAGTCTGATCCGTGGTCAGGGCAGACTTATCCCCGGTCTGGGACCAGTTCGCACCGGAGTCACCGCAATTCTGCCACATGGCAGTAACCTGTACACTCAAAAATGTCCTGCAGCAGTGTTTCCGTTCAACGGGTACGGCAAATCCATCGGCATAATGTATGTAGAAGAACTGGGGATTTGTGAAAACCCGATTCTGATCACCAATACCCTGAGCGTTGGGGCAGCTCTAGAGGGCGGAATTGACTGGGTGCTCAAACACAACCCTGGGGTGGGTATCTCAGAACGGACACCAAATATTTTGGTATTTGAATGTGACGATGGATATTTAAATGATATCAGAGGCAGGCATGTGCAACAGGAACATGCTTGGCAGGCCATCTCCACAGCCACTGGTGGACAGGTTCCAGAGGGCAACGTCGGAGCAGGTGTAGGTATGAGCACCTTTGCCTACAAATCTGGGGTAGGTACCTGTTCCCGCATCGTGAAAAACAGCTTGGGAACCTGGACTTTAGGAGTGTTAATGGTCTGCAATTTTGGTCTGAGAGAGGATTTAATTATAAAAGGCATCCCCTTTGGTCGCATGTTTCCAGTAAACGACGCGCCGTCGAATGGGAACTCTAATATTACTATTATTGTAACCGATGCTCCCCTGACCTGCCTTCAGTTAAGACTCCTTGCCAAAAGACCCGAGTTGGGATTAAGCAGAGTGGGAGGTATCAGTCGTTGGGGGAGCGGGGATATTGACATGGCCATTACTAACTATCCCTGGATTCATCCCAAAGCCCAGCCTCAAATCATGGACAACGCAAAGTTTCTCGACCCCTTTATCGAGGCCGTGGTTGATGCTTCTGAAGAAGCCTGTCTCAACGCTTTGTTCCAAGCAGAGACCATGGTTGGGGTGGACAATCATGTCCGGGAAAAACTCCCCGTAGAGCAGATTATTACTTATCTAAGAAACTCTGGTCGCCTGAGGCCTTGTTAATAAACGGCAAGTATTAACCGCCGCTCGCAGCGATTAATACTTGAAGATCAGAATCCCATTTTAAGATGGTCGTTGCATATACGGTTGGGCGAATAAGTTTTTGGTTTAAGGCACAACGCAGGATATTTAACGAAAGGGTAGGGTATTTAGTCGTAATCAAACCAAGGATAGCGGCTAGGCTAGGGTCTCTTACGTCAAAGACCTCGTTGCTGACGCCCGTGATCTCACGCAGATAACCGATGTAATTCACCCGAATGGGTATTGACTTTAGCATCTTTGAACAAGATTGGAGTATTTCTCGATACTCAGTTCTTCCAGTTTTTTCAGAGTTGGTACTCCGTTTCGATCCAGCGCGCGCAGGGCATAGAACTGTTCCAACATAAACTTTATATCCGGTACTGTGCCTTCAGTCGGGCCACTACTCTCCAATGGGGTGGTTAGTCTTTCCGGCAAAGTGTCATCCTCTGTTTTCAACCCGCAGAGAAGGTTAAAGACTCGCTTCAAGATCCAAATACGCTCTCCGATCAGTAAAAGCTCTTCTATCTTAAAATCTAAACCAGTCGCTGAGCTCAGCATTAAACATAGGTCCCCTTCGTTAAAACCATTGCCTGCCAGTTCGCAAATGATGGAAGCTCCCCCTAAAATCGAGCCTAAATCTTGAGATACTTTTACGAGCTCTGCCTTTCCTTCACTGACTAGACCATCATACGTGCCATCAAGTCCCAGTTCTAAGTATAAGCAAATTCCTTGTTCCACGGACATAGTACGGCAACTTACATGACAGGCACCCCGATAACCTGTGGCATAAGCCAGTCCAAGACCATGTGTACCACGAGGATCGTGCATGGGAGCTTCCAACTTTTTGACCGTAGTAACAAATTTTTGGGCTGCACTCCCCAATTCCTGAGCCAGAGCCCAGCTGCCTTGTGCCAAACGACTACCGAAGCCGTCTTTTGAGGCAATTTTCTCAATAAGTTTTAGGATTATTTCCCCGTTGCCCCAAGTTAAGTCAAAGTTATCACATTCCGAACGGGAGATTAGGCCCCGTTCAAAGGCCTCCAAAGCAAAGGCTATGGTAGATCCGCAGGTTATGGTATCGAGCCCATAGCGGTTACACAGCTCATTGGCCTTGGCAATAACGTTTAAATCCTCAATCAGGCACATTGTACCAAAGGTTCCCACCGTTTCATACTCTGGCCCAGGACCAGGCGGTACTTCATAACCCAGAGTGTCAACTTTGACATTGCGTTTACACCCTACAGGGCAACCATAACAACTCTTACGACCAATGAGTATGCTATCCGCCATGGCCGCACCGTTGATCAGTTCTGCTTCATCCCACTCACCCTGAGTCCAATTTCTGATGGGCACATCCCCTCTCATCATTCCCATATCGAGACTTGCCAGGGTTCCGAATGCACCAACGGCCTGGATAATAATATTTTCTTTCAGTTTCTTGACAAGATCCTGTTTGAGAGGTTTATTATAGGTCGGTGAGGATTTGTAGCTAAGCACAATGGCCTTAAGCTTTTTGCTTCCCATAACTGCACCCATGCCGGTGCGCCCTGCGATATGTCCATTATTGTGAACAATCGCGGCAAAGGGGACCAAATTTTCTCCAGCCTGGCCAATGGCTATTACAGCAGGTTTTTTAAATCCAGTCAGCTCTCCCCAATACTTATCCGCAACGGAATAAGTATCGAGTCCCCACAATTCTCCTGCGGAGGTAAGCTCGGCTCCGTTATCACCCAACTCAAGAACCAAAGGTTCACTCGCTTGGCCAAATATCTTTAAACCATCATAACCCAGCGATTTTAGGCATACTGCGGCTGATCCTCCTAGATTGGATTCTCCCCATATTCCTGTAAGCGGAGATTTGGAGCAGACCACCATCCGGCTTGTTCCCGGAAAATTAGACCCCGCTAAGGGCCCCGTAAGAAAGTAGAGTGGGTTTTCAGGTGCTAAGGGATCAAGGGTAGAAAGCTTGCTGCCAAATTCGTCGAGGAGAAGTTTAACGCCCAGTCCGCTTCCGCCTAGAACCTGTCTGCGATCATCTTCACTCAATTCTAGTGTTGAAATCTCTCTTGTCGTAAGGTCAATACTTAAAATTTGACCACAGTAACCTTGCATCTACTTATCACCTCTTAATGTCGAATCAAGTCTTCCAAACCAATATTTTTCAGATGTACGGGGTACATGGCGTAGGAAGGTTTAATGGCAGGGAGAAGGGCTAGTGACTTATTGATAGGACCCTTAGACTTAATTTGACCTTTCGCTAACGCTGCCATAAGGTTCACCTTACCAAACCAGAACAAATGTGCGACGTCCGCTTTCATATACATTTGCACATCGGGCACAACATCACTCTCACCACAGGTTACAATATAGGCACCATTGGCTTCAGGAGACTTGGAGTCGACGGTAATCTGAGCAATAGGGTCTTCATAGTAAAATCTCGTGACTAACGCGGCTTTATTGACCTTTTGTACCATGGCTAAATTGGATTTTGCCATCTCCAGTAAACCACCAATACACTGATAGAGCTGGTCGGCATCTTTAAATACTCCCATTTTAAGACCTCCCTTGTTCTAATAGAGTTTTTGCAATAGGCTTTCAATTTCTTCAAGTTCTGGAAAACGCACACACCCTAAAATACTTCCATCAGCCATCGTTTTTTCCGCCAGCGCGTTCAGATCTTCGTGTGGAATATTAAAATCCCTTAAACGCTGAGGCAACTTGCATTCGGCGATAAGATCGCTAACAGCCTCGATTCCAGCTAGTGCAGCCTCACGATTACTGAGTTCTGAGACATTTACGCTTAATGCACGTGCAATATCAGCTAACCTATCGGGAACATCATCAAGTTGCATTTCCATTCCTGCCGGTAAGAAGAGAGAATTAGCATAGCCGTGGGGTACCTCATATAAGCCTCCCAACGCATGGGCTAAAGCATGAACCACAGTTACCATGCTCGTACCAAAGGCGACTCCGGCTAGGCTGCTCTTAAGATGGGGATCGAATTGATTGCCAGCGCTCAATTTGGAGCATTATTTAAATTCATCAGGTTTTCTAGCCTGAATCGTCTCGTGAATCTCTTCGGCTTTCAAATCGATAACTTCTACATAGGTATTTGGCCTCGTTTTGAATTCCCTCGATCTCCTTTTCATAAAGTAATAACGGTAAATTCCTAATAAACTCACCACCGCTGCTGCTACTAAAATGAACCCGAAGGAAAATATTACAATTGTGACGATGATTAATAGAATAGCTAGGGACCATAGAATTCTATAAAGTTTCTGCATTGCAAAATCCTCCTCCTCCTTAAACTTTAATCTGCCTCCATAACGAAGTCAAGAATCGAGCTTCTCACCTTAATTATCCACTACCATCGCGTCGCTAAGGCGATGGTCAATCTTTTCACGCAAGAAGTTTTATCGCGGCCTGCATAAAGATTTTCATACCGTTCTGCAGGGCATCTTCATCAATCATAAAGCACGGATGATGATGCGGGTAAACATATCCTTTCTCTTTGTTCCCTCCACCTATGAAGAAAAATGCACCCGAGGTTTTTTGCAGATATGCAGAAAAATCTTCCGCGCCCATGCTGGGGCGGACAAACTCTATCGCCGCATCACCCATGACTTCACGCACGGTCTCTTCTAAAACTCGAACGACACGTTCATCATTAATCACCGGTCTGTAGCCTAGAATAACTTTCAAATCATAGTCTGCCCCGTGAGCAGACGTGACCCCTTTAATAATTCTATTGAGTAAGAGTGGAACCTCTTGACGTAGTTTGGGATCCAAGGTGCGGATCGTGCCGTCTATTTGTACTTTGTTGGGTATAATATTATTAGTTGTGCCACCCACAAACTGACACACAGAGATTACTACCTGATCTAAGGGATCAATATTTCGCGAAACGATATGTTGCAAGTTCACCACCACTTCTGCCCCAATTAAAATAGCATCAATCGTTTGATGGGGCATTGCTCCGTGTCCACCTTTTCCCTTAATCGTGAGATAAAACGAATCTGGCGAAGCCATCATTGGACCATATGTAAGTCCTACTTTACCAACTCCTAAAGGCGCCCATACATGTCCGCCGATGATTGCGTCTACCCCTTCCATCACCCCAGCTTCAACAAGTTCTTCAGCCCCTCCAGGGGGGAATAATTCCTCTGCATGCTGAAAGATGAAGCGTAGTTCTCCTGTAATATCTCCTTGCATACCACAGAAAATCTTTGCTACTCCCAATAGCATGGCGATATGCGCATCGTGCCCACAGGCATGCATCACCCCGGGGTTCTGGGAAGCATAATCAAGCGTAGTTTCCTCTTGAATTGGCAGAGCATCCATATCAGCCCTAATGGCAACCACCTTACCTGGCTTCTTTCCAATTAGTCGTGCCATCACACTGGTCTTTGTAGGCCGAGTCACCTCTAGATTTCCGAAGGTCAGGAGTGTACTATAAATAAACTGCGAGGTTTCTTCCTCTTGATAAGATACTTCTGGATTCAGGTGCAGATGACGTCTCCAAAAAATTACTTGATCCTTTATTGAGTCTACCAAGAAATTCAAGTTGCCAATCATGAGCGACTCCTTCTTAAAGCACTTTTGCTAATTGGATAAGAATTGTCTTTGTTAGTTTCCCTCCAGCAATTGCAAAGATAGTTATCTATTCTGGTATTTTGTCCTATAATACTACGTCTCCTCAACTGTTTAAAGAGTTAATTATTAAAAAATAAATCGGCAAAAGAAAAAGCCACTCAATAAGTGGCCTTAAACTCTAAGTGAATCCCGCAAAGTTCCTCAAGAATTAATGGATACACGGCTCTAGATTAATCTTAAACCAAGCATTACCGAACAGTCATTTACCGAAGTGAAAAAGGCTGGTAACTAATGAATCTTACAACTAAACCAACAAAACTAGTCAAATCACGTTCTGAGAAACTAAACCAGTAAGGGAGCGAATGCTTTAACTAGACTGAGAAAATAAACCATCAAAAACAACTTCAGGTAAGGAAACTAATCTGGACAAATCCTCCACTAGTTCTTTAGACAACCAACTGGGGCTTATAGAGAAGTTTTAGTGTGCAAATCACCTGAATTCTGAACTCAATTTCCCAGCTTAATAAACTGACGACCGCTAAGGAAGACTTAACTCAGACAGACTGATTAGGAGGAACTTTGCGGGAAATCTTTCTTTCTAAACGACAAAAACCACCCTCTAGGTGGCTTCAATTCTCCGAAATTCAGCATTGGCTCAACTGATTGCAATGCTGAAACCTTCGAATGAATCGAAACTTTACCTAGCACGCGACCAACAAATTCTCGATAACTGAATCTTTGTGATTAACTGATTCTATCTTTATTATAATCGAAATCAGCTCGTTGTCAAGTGCCGCGTTTGATCAAAAATCTTCATTTCCTCTTGTTCAGCTCTTTATGCTCAATTCTAAAACCATCCACTAAAGCCTTAGCCCAAGTGTGTCCAGGACAAGACTCTGTGGATGAATCAATTACTCATTAACGAACAATCATTTCCCCGGTGATCTTCACTACGGACGGACAGGTAAAGTCAATCGGATGATAATTTACCCTCATTGGAACATTGAGGTCTCGAATGTTTTTCCCCAAGGATTGAACGGTGAAGTTAATCGCGTGGTTATTTACCCTCATTTGAATAATCATGTCTCGGGTAATCTTTATGACAGATGAACCGGTTTCTATCGCTGAATCATAATATTCTTCCAAGTCATTATCATTCATATGCAACTCTTTACCATTTTTTAAATCTTTAACTTTGCCCTTACCCTTACTCATACCCTTACCCTTACCCTTACCCTTACCCTTACCCTTTACCTTATCTGAATCCAGGTGATCGATCTCATTCTCCGTATCCGTTTCAAGGTTGAGTTTCTGTGTCCATGTTTCTAAGACTTCGTGTGCAACACGTTCCCAACCGAAGCGTTCTTCAGCTAAACGCCTACCAGTTTGGCCCATGCTACTCCGGAGTTTCGGATCAGTTAGGAGAATTTTAAGTTTCCCGGAGAATTCAAGGAGATCCTCGGGTGACTCGACGAGTAAACCATTTCGATCGATCACAACTTCTGGATTGCCGCCTCGTGCGGTCGTAAGAAAGGGTAAGCCTGCAGCCATAGCTTCGTAATGCACACGGGCAAGAGGTTCTTGCCACTGAGAAGGACACACAAAGATATCTCCAGCCCAAAACCACTGGTGAATAAGATCAGAGGATACATACCCTGTTGTGATCACTGGGAACGGAGCTCTCTCTGCCAGGGCGCGAACATAGGCCACATAATCAGTAACAATGTCGGCACTGTACCATGTTCCCCCCACGATCACCAAGGCAATATTTGAATCCATTAAAGAGAGCTGTTTGATTGCTTGAATTAATAAGTCTGTACCTTTTTTGGGAGTTAAACGCCCAACGAATAATATGACTGTTTTATCTTCAAGCTGATAGTCGCTACGTAGTTTCCGACGAATCTGAGCGGCCAACTCTGATGTTTCCCAAGGGATAAACGTTTTAAGGTCAACTCCCGAATAGATCGTGTGGACCTTCGAAGCCGCTTGAGGGTAGAGACTGGAAATTGTCTTTCCTACATAATCACTGACGGTAACAATTTGTTCTACCTCTTTTATTGCAGTCAACGCATCCTGTCGCTGGATTTTATTAGTGTGGAACATATCATTATGCATACTTAAAATTAATCGGGAGTAGGGGGCCACTTCACGAATTAAGGGAATGAGCCTCGGCCGATTAAAGATGTGAATAAGATCAAAGGATTCGTTTTGAAGAAAATCAATCACTTTTGCAGCATATATTTCCAAGATTTGTTCGCTTTCAATTCTTACATACCGTATATTATTCTTATATTCCTCAAGGGGTAATGTTGGGTCAGTAGTTCCTAAGATCGTTAAATCATGGCGTTGACTTAATAAACCTGAGATTCCCTCGATATAGGTTTGTATAGCTCCACCACGCACAGGTGGGACTGGCAATTTCTCAGTACAAATCATTAGTACTTTCAATTTATGGTCTCCGTTGTTTGGGTAGATCGTGTTTTCAATATCACCTTCGTGATTTGTTACAACCTTTAGGTGTTGAATTTTGGGTTTACTCTTTTTATTAAGGTGTCCCACTTGACTCTTATCGTGATATAAGGGTGATTTTTCATTGGTAAGCAGCTTTGGTAAGGTAAACTTTTCTTCACTTGCTTTGATTTGCATGATTTCAAGTTTTTTTGGTTCAAAGAAGGTGTCTGACCTAAAGTGTCTCGTTTTAAATTTTCCCTTATCTAATTTTAGTTCAGCTAGTGCCAATCCCTTCGTCTTTTCTAAAAGATTGAGACGTGACAAAATCTCTTCTAAATCATTGGTTAGAAAGTCAATAGGGTCGTATAACATCTCATTAATGTGTTTATAGAATTCATTAGGAAATGCTAAATCATTTAATAATATCTCGTAAGTTTCTAGATCGAGCGGATTTGCTTCATGATAGGCATTGATCATTCCCTGAATCCAAGGAACGTCCCACCCTCCTAAATCGTCCATCGAACTTGATATGAGTTTACGAAGATCGCGAATCGGTAAATCGAAGGAGACTCCGTCTAAATCGATCACCCAAAGACCGCCAGTGCCAAGTTGTCCGTTGGACCATCCGTAGTCTTGATGTGCAAGTCCCCAGTATTCTTCACCCATCAAGAGCATCTGAGTATAAGAGGATTGCTCAAGAAAGTGCAAAGCATCTAGAGCCTGACGTTCAAATATCTCGATGATTGAAAGCAGTTCTTTACTACTAGGAATATCAATGTACGCTATGGCAACATTGCGAAACCAGTCAATTTTTTTAATTATTTTTTGATAATAAGCAGGCCACCGATATAATCTTGAAGCTCTTTGGGAACCAGTGGGTGGATTATATCCACGGGAGTGCCTGTGAAACTCCCCTAAACCATAACATAAGGCCTGAGCACCAAGTAGATCCTTACTTGCCGGAGTAAGGGATTCAATCCAATCTGTGACAATCCATAACTTTCCTCCCCTTTCGACATAGAGAAGGCTCTCCTTGGTTTTTATTAATTCTGGGACTCTTCCACCTTGTTTTACAATATAGTCCTGTGCCCCTACGCTAAATTGGCTTCTGATCGGTTTGCGGTGTAACAATTTTAAACTGCGAGGTCCTTTGTCAGTCTCGATTTTCCAGATGGCCCCACCTTTGTCCGGCTTTGAAGTAATTAACGTTTTAGAGTGGACATCCATGTCATAATATGAGATGACCTGCTGTGCTAATTCATCTATTTCTGGAGGTACCCACATATCGAGGTTTATCCCATTAAGCGCCTCTTCTGTATCCCAAGGCCGAATCAGATAGTCTTCCACAACTTCCCCTCCACCACTTATCTACTGCATAATCTAATCTATTCACGTTTATCGACGAATGGAATCAACTCATAGGCCTATGTCTATCCCAAAATCTGTAACGCTTCATATCTGATGAGAATACGATGTGTAAATCGCATAACATGAGATAGGGTTGAGGGGTATATGGAAATATGCATTGTAGGTGCCGGTTATGTAGGGCTCACGACAGCTGCTGCTTTAGCAGTTTTTGGCCATGAAGTCGAATGTGTAGATATGGATCAGGCAAAAATCAATGGTCTAATTCAAGGTAAAGTCCCCATTTACGAACCAGGTTTAGAGGACTTAATTACCGAATACTACAGCAAAAACAGACTTCATTTTTCATCAAATGTAAAAGAGAGTATTAAAGATCATCCTATAATTTTAATTGCCGTCGGAACCCCTTCACAAAACGATGGAAGCTGCAACCTTAATTTTATTAACCAGGTTATTGAAATTATCGCTTCAACTATTAACAAATATAAAATCATTATTACTAAAAGTACTGTTCCACCGGGAACCAATGAATTGATTCACCAAACGTTCATTGAAATGGGCATCAAGGACAATTTATTTGATATCGTATCTAATCCGGAGTTCCTACGGGAAGGAAGAGCACTATGGGATATATTTCATCCCAATAAACTAGTTTTCGGTACAAAAATAGATAGGCCATTGGAAGTTCTGAAAAAAATCTATCAAAAGGAAAGCGCTCCCTTTGTTTTTACAAGTTTAACTGGAGCTGAAATGATCAAATACGCAAGTAATGTTTTTCTAGCCACAAAAATTTCCTTTGCCAATGAAATGGCCCGCATTTGTGATGTTTTCCAGGTAGATTATACCGATCTCCAAAAGGGCCTAGGGATGGACCCGCGAATTGGAACGGACTTTTTAAATGCAGGACTAGGTTTTGGAGGTTCCTGTCTACCTAAAGATCTTAGTTCTCTTAAACACTCAGCGTTAAGTCATAAACTGGAGACTAAGCTCCTCGATGCAGTGATGGAGATCAATGATACTCAAATTGAGCTCTACTTAAAGAAACTGAGCACGGTACTTCTGAATTTAACAGATAAACAGATTACAGTTTGGGGCGTAACTTTTAAACCAGGTACAGATGATCTACGATCCTCTCCCGCTCTTGTTCTAATTCAGCAATTAATTCAAAAGGGCTGTCGAGTCCACGCGTATGATCCAATGGTGCAACTCAAGTTAATCGATGTGATTTCCCATCTCAATCAGTATGAATCACTAAACAATTCAGATGCACTGATTATTGCTACAGAATGGGAGCAATTTCTCAACTGCAATTGGTCAGAAGTTAAATCTAGAATGAAAGGATCCATCGTTCTAGATGCAAGAAACTGTCTTGACGGGGAAACCGTCCGAAGACAAGGATTAGTATATATGGGGGTTGGAATACGATGAAAATATTAGTGACTGGGGCCGCTGGTTTTATTGGCTCACATCTTTGTGAACGATTGCTTGAAATAAGCGAGATTGAGGTCATCGGAATTGATGGTTTTATCAATCCTTCCCTTAACCAGACGAAGCTAAGAAATCTTAGGCTTTTACTTACAAATCCACGTTTTCAATTTCATCAAGTTGACCTCCGTCAAGTTGACCTAAAGAAACTTTTAGAAGGTGTTCAAGTCGTTTATCATTTAGCGGCTATGCCTGGTGTCCGTTCAAGTTGGGGGACCGATTTTCAACTTTACGTTGACCATAATATCGTTGCTACTCAACTATTATTAGAAGCAGTACGTGAACGCCCACTCACAAAGTTTATATATATTTCAACATCATCGGTATACGGTGAAAAAGTGGGAAAAGTGTCCGAGGCTTCTATGCCTACCCCCCTATCTCCCTATGGGGTGAGTAAGTTAACTGGCGAATACTTGTGTAAGGTATATCAAGTAAGTTACGGTATCCCCATCGTTATTCTAAGATATTTCACGTTATTTGGCCCAAGACAAAGATCAGATATGGCGTTTCACCGATTCATCATGGGAATTCTTCAGCGCGCGTCAATCCAAATCTATGGTAATGGATTGCAAACACGAGATTTTACCTTTATCAAAGATTGCGTGGATGCAACTGTTGCAGTCCTTGATGCAGAAGGAGTGATCGGAGAAATAATTAACATTGGGGGGAGGGAAAGAGCTTCGATCCTAGAAGTAATCTCGATACTTGAATATTTACTCGACAATAAGGCGACTCTGGAATTTATGGACCGCCTTAAAGGAGATCCGTTGGATACCTGGGCAGACATATCCAAGGCACAAACGTTATTAAACTATAATCCAGTATGCTCATTGAAAATAGGGCTAGAGCAACAGATTATAGATATTCGCTCGAATAATATGTCGCTTTAGGATAAATTTTATTATTAGAGTAATCACACTTCTTCAAGTACCAATTGCTCAATATGATCATATATTACACAAGGAAATCTTCTTTACCTAACCAGTATCCTATTAGGTGGGAGATGGAGTGGATAAAATTTAGATAAGGAAAGGTGCGAGAATATGCATAAAGAAGAATTTTTGAAACAACTTTACGATTCATTAACCAATGATAAGGATGTTGAAAAAGTAAAGGTAACGTATAAAAATGGGGAAGCAATGAAAATCGATTTTGACGAAGAGGATGACGAAGACGACGACGATGACGACGATGATGATGATGACGATGACGACGATGACGACGATGACGACGATGACGATGACGATGACGACGATGACGATGACGATGACGATGACGATGACGACGATGACGAAGTCGTCGAAGCAGAGACCCATGATGAGACCAAAGTTATGATAAACACTGCTAATCCTGTAGGACAGAAGGTTAATGTCATTAATCGCTAACTTAACTGGCCCTCTGCCATCCAAGGATATGCGCTGCCTTTATGAGAATTTTGTTGATCAAGAATATACGAGATGATGTCTCAAATAGTTTGAGGCATCATCTCGCATATTCTTGTATTTATCGCGTTTGTTCGATAATCTGGATTGTGGGTTTATCCACAATTGGTAACATTTCCTTTGGCTGAGCCTTTGTTGCTGGCAAGAAGCGCGTGCCAAGTCCTGCAGCTGGAATAACTGCTTTGCGAATTTTCCGCATATTTCTTCCCCTATTTATTTGTTATTATGTAATCGTATAAAGGCTGAACAATAAATAGACCTAGACAAAAACTTATCCAATGGCAGATGAGCTACCGGATAAATTCATCTAAACTTGAATGGAGTATGCACAATTGTCTTTCGTACCCGAAATTGATATTTAGTAGGTCACTTCAATAAAAGAACGCCCGCCATTTGAACGTGCGTTAATTAATTATATCATGAGATCTCGCAACTGCTTTGCAGCCTTTAGAATATTTTCCTGAGCCAAAATGGCAGATATGACAGAAACTCCGTCAATACCGGTGGCCATAACTTGTTGTAGGTTCGTCCTAGTGATTCCCCCGATCGCGACAACGGGAATTGTTACCGATTTTTTAATAAGTTCTAATTGATCGAGACTGACCTCAGGGGCATCGGTTTTAGTTGTTGTGCTGAAAACGGCTCCAACCCCTAAATAGTCTGCGCCTTGTTGTTGGGCTAAAAGGGCTTCCGCCAAGGTACTAGCAGAGACTCCAATAATTTTATTAGGAAACAGCTCCCTTGCTTTTAGCATGGGGAGGTCATCTTGTCCTACATGTAATCCATCGGCATCGACCGCCAGAGCAATGTCTAAACGATCATTTATAATCAAGGGGATATGATAATGAGAGGTTATCTCTTTTACCCTAGTAGCCAGCTGTAGGAACTTCAAGGTAGAAACAGATTTTTCCCGTAGTTGAACTAGCGTTACCCCGCCCTGGATCGCTAACTCGATACTGTGCTTCAAATCCCGCTCTCCAAGCAGTTCTCGATCCGTGACCAGATAAAGACTATAATCCACCTTAGCTTCACTCATAACTAATTTTTCCTTCTCTTGCTAGAATTTGAGGAGTCAGATTGTAGATACTATCCAATAACCTAGCTCTAAACGTACCAATCCCTTCTCCATGGTGTAGCGAAGCCTGAGCAATTTCCCCCGCTAAGCCCATGCTTATGATTCCAGCAATGGAAGCAGTGAAGTAATCTTGCGTTACGCCGCAAAACGATCCCACGAGGGAAGTTGTCATACACCCGGTTCCAGTGACGTCTGCTAAAATCCGGTGTCCATTATCCAACAAGCATACTTGACGTCCATCAGACACAACATCCGTTTTTCCGGTAATTGCAATGACGCAGCTTAACTTAGCGGCAAGCTTTTTGGCAATTATTGCACTACCTTCTTCGTCTGCAATCGAATCGACTCCCTTAATTGCCACATTTTGGCCCGCTAAAACCATGATTTCGGACATATTACCCCGAATCACCTCGGGCTTTAGCTCCCCAATTAATTTTTTTGCAGTATTGGTTCGTAGCTTTGTTGCTCCTACCCCTACCGGATCTAGGATCACCGGAACGCCCAACTCCTTCGCCCGTAATCCTGCGACCAGCATGCTTTCAATGGTTCTGGAATTCAGAGTGCCAATATTGAGGACGAGGGCAGAGGCAAAGCCAACCATTTCAGCAACTTCTTCTAGATCATCCGCCATGACAGGAGAGCCTCCAATGGCTAGGACGATATTTGCACAGTCATTGACGGTAACATAGTTGGTAATATGGTGAATTAAGGGGCTTTTTTCTTTGACCGCACTCAGGTTTGCAAAGATTTTCTCACGTATTTCCATTTGACAGTCAACCTCCAAGTTCCTAAATGTATTATGCTGATCGTTAGCATAACTGGAATGGTAGCACCCAGAACAAAATTCAACTTGATAAACTGGTAATATAATATCGTACCCAATGCACAGAGGACGAGCGTTCCCCAGTTAACCAAGAGCTCTGCCTGTATCTTTTTATTTTTTAGTAAGAAATAATCCGTCAAAAGGATGGCAAACAGGGGCGCAAAAACTGAGCCAATTGCATAGAGGAAATCTTGATATTGTTCAATATTCACGATGATTGCTAGTCCAGTTCCAATCGCGGTCATCACCAAGGCAACCATTTTTTCGTTCAATTTAGGAAAGATATTCAAAAAAGTAACCCCAGCCGAATAAGCGTCCAAAAAAGTCGTTGTTACCGTCGCCAAGACGATAATTCCTAAAGCTACAATACCAAGATTAGCAGCCAAAAGCATTGCCGAGGGGTCAGGATCAGAGGAGATGATGGCTGCACCCAAGCCGATCATGTACATCCAGCTACTGCCGAAAAAGTAGCCCAGCCAGCTGCCTCCTGCTCCCCCACGTTTCGTCTTGGCAAAGCGGGTATAGTCAGAGATCAAGGGTAACCAAGATAAGGGCATGACTACTGCTAATTCCAGTGCTGAGCCGAACGATATATCTCCAGCACCTACCTTACTAAACAATTCATGGTTGCGGAAGATGATAACACTCAAGACCATCGTCAATAAAAACAATAAAATAACAGCGATGTGGTTTGCTTTTTTCCAGCCGCTATCTTTTCCAAGCCACACCCAAACCATAATGAAGGCTCCAATGATAAGGCTCCAAGCCGTCAAATGATCAAAAGACCACAAAGTTTTAGTAATCTCATTAACCGACCGGGCCCCAACTATGATCATAACTGCCGTCCAACCCAATAACTGTAAAACATTTAAAACTGAAAATACGTATGAACCGTATGAGCCGAAGGATATTCTTGTGGACACCAAGGCAGGTATCCTCTCAGTAGTTCCGATGACCCCTCCCAACACTAGCAGGGTTGTCCCCAGTAAGTGTCCAAGAAGTATGGCTAAAAGCCCCATCTTAAAGCCTAGGGGGGCCAGCATTCCGCCGGCTAAAATTTCGGCCACAGAAATTGCTGCCCCAAACCAAAGGGTTGTAAAGTTCAACATGGATAAATTATTTTTCGAAGAAATGCTCACTCGCTTAATCCCGCCTTCTTGTAAAGAGTATAAAAGTGATGGGTTGGTCCGACGCCTTTGCCGATTGATAAAGAGTGCTGAATCGCAATTGTAATGTACTCTTTAGCTCGTAAGACGGCTTGGTTGAGTGTGTACCCTAGAGCCAGATTTGCAGTAATGGCTGACGATAAAGTACAGCCCGTTCCGTGGGTATTCTTTGTAGCTATCCTTGGTGAGGAAAAATAACTAAATTCCTGTCCATCATAGAGGATGTCAGTCGATTCATTCTCTAGGTGTCCCCCCTTTAGAAGTACATTCTTAGCTCCCATTTGATAAATAGCCTTGGCGGACTCTTCCATTTGCTTGAGCGTGCGAATAGACATATTGGTCATAACCTCAGCCTCAGGAATATTAGGGGTAACGATCATAGCCATGGGCAACAATTCCTTAATCAGGGTTGCTTCCGCCAGAGGGTTTAACAAATGAAATCCGCTCTTCGATACCATCACCGGGTCCAGAACGATAGTTTGGGGTGAATAGTGTCTCAACTGCTCTGCGATCACCTCAATGGTTTGGACTTGGGAAACCATCCCGATTTTTACTCCGTCGACCTCAATATCGTCAAATATTGCCTCGATTTGTTTAGCAATGACGTCTCTCGATATATCCTCTACAGCAAAGACCCCTTGGGTATTTTGAGCGGTTATAGCCGTAATCACGCTCATTCCGTAGACTCCGTGAGCGGAAAACGTTTTCAAATCGGCTTGAATCCCTGCTCCACCGCTACAGTCTGAACCAGCTATGGTAAGTACTTTTTTCATGGCGACCTCCTAAATATAATAAAAGAGCACAAAGCCCCAGAATAGGGTTTGTGCTCTTTTAAATTCATAAAAGAGTAAAACTGCTTACCTACGCTGGCATTATCCAGATCAGGTTAAAAGGGTCTTAGACCTTATAGGGTCTAAATCTCAGCCAGCCTATCCAGCTCCCCTGCCCGTAACAATATGTAATTTTATTAAATTTAACATGGAAAATTGTTTAAGTCAATGCTATAAATTAACACAATAATGTCTCTCCAGTATGATAAAGTGTTAACAAAAAGCACACTACATATCAGGAGGGCATTAATAATGACAGAACAGTTACTGATCGGATTAATTATTCTTGTTGGCATTGCCATCATTTTACTTATTATCTTATTGACCCGCTCGTCTCAAACTCCATTTGTTCAGCTCGAGAATAAGTTCGTTTCTTTAGAAAAGAATCTTGAACGCAACGAACGGCTTGTCAATGGTGAAATCTCCAAAAGCCGAGAGGAATCCAATTCGAACGCTAGACAAGTCCGCGAAGAGCTTAACCAATCTGTCCATGCCTTTAACGAATCCATTCTGGCGCGAATGGCAGATATCGCCAACCTGCAACGAAGCCAATTAGACATATTCGCCACCCAGTTAGGCTCTCTTACCAAAACGAATGATCAAAAATTAGAACAATTACGCAAAACAGTAGAAGAACGGCTTCTGCTCATTCAACAAGATAATGGGCATAAATTAGATCAAATGCGTGCAACTGTCGACGAAAAACTCAGCGCGACTCTTGAGCAACGCTTAGGTGAATCCTTTAAGTTAGTCAGTGAACGCTTAGAGGCGGTGCACAAAGGGCTTGGAGAAATGCAAACCTTGGCTTCCGGTGTCGGAGACCTAAAGAAAGTCCTAACAAACGTTAAAACCCGAGGCATTTGGGGGGAAATTCAACTTGGTAATTTATTAGAACAAATCCTAACGCCCGAGCAATATGCCACAAATGTCTCAACCAGGGCAGGAAGCAACGATCGTGTTGAGTTTGCGATCAAACTCCCTGCACGGGACGGTCATGACAGTATCATCTGGCTCCCGATCGATGCAAAATTTCCGATGGAAGATTATGAACGGTTAATTGAGGCCCAGGATCAAGCCAACCTCCCACGCATTGAGGAACTTGGAAAATCCCTGGAAAACCGTATCAAGCTGGAGGGAAAAACGATTCGTGATAAATACATAGATCCCCCGAATACAACGGATTTTGGCATTTTGTTCTTACCTGTTGAAGGATTATATGCGGAGGTGCTGCGCCGCCCTGGCCTTTGTGAAATCCTCCAACGCGAGTACAAAGTTGTAGTTACTGGGCCCACCACGCTAGCAGCGCTCCTTAACAGCCTACAAATGGGCTTTAGAACCTTGGCTATTGAAAAGCGCTCTAGCGAAGTGTGGAACTTATTGAGCGCCGTGAAAACAGAATTTGGTAAATTTGTAGAAGTTCTTGAAAAAACGCAGAAGAAACTTCAAGAAGCGAGTAACACCATCGAGACCGCAACTAGAAAATCCCGAACCATTGCCCGAAAGCTTAAAAATGTGCAGACCCTACCTGCCCACGAAGCCGAATCCCTCCTAGAGCAAGAAACACAAAGCGAAGACTAACCACTAGTCTCCCACAGCTTATGATAGAGCCCCTTTTGTTGGAGGAGGTCTTCGTGCTTCCCATGTTCTACGAGCCGACCTCGGTCCAGTACCAGAATCTCATCCATCCTCTCTAAGTCTGTAAGTCGATGGGTTATGACAAACGTGGTACGCCCTTGCATCAGTTGATAGACTTCATCCATGACCTCACGTTCGGTCAAAGGGTCAAGCCCATTCATTGCTTCATCAAGTATTAATATCGGAGCGTTTTTCAATAAGACTCGCGCGATTGCCAAGCGCTGCCTCTGCCCCCCCGATAATTTGAACCCGCCTTCCCCTACGAGACTGTCATACCCTAGAGGTAAGGAAATGATGAAATCATGAAGCTTAGCCTGTTGAGCTGCTTGCATCAATTCTTCATCCGTTCCCTCGGGTTTCGCTAATAGGAGATTTTCTCGAATTGTCGCGTTAAAAAGATGTGTGCGTTGAGTCACAACTCCAATAAAACTCCTTGCATCCTCCGCAGTGTACTCCCGTAACGAATGGCCACCCAAGTCAATTCGACCTTCGCTGTACTCCCAAAAACGAAGGAGAAGATTCACAATACTGGTTTTTCCAGCTCCACTCGGTCCGACTATCGCCACTTTGCCTTGTTGGGGAATTCGAAACGACAGTTGATGTAAAGCCCATGGTTCATCTTGATTATACCTAAAGCTCACGTCTTGGAAAGAGAAATCCAACCCCTCTGGTTTGGGAAAATCTGCGCCATCATCTTGCACTGCAGGTTCAGCCTCGATCAGTTCTAGCAAGCGATCCGCGGCTGTACGGCTTTGTTCCAGATGATGAGGGACGAGGGCCAACGGATACAGCGCTTCAAAACTGCTCAAGGTCCCCAGAGCTAACATTCCTAAGTTCACTCCGCTCAACTTACCTTTTTCCACGAGTAGTATACCGAGAACGAGAACGAGCCACAGACCCAGATTGGCTATCATCCCCATCAGGGCAGAAGAAAGCGCCGCCAGCCATGCGATTCGCCGCTGCTGATCGATCAATTTCTTGTCTGTTTGGTTGATTTTAGCCAAGTGCGCTTGGTCTTGACCATAAGCCACTAATTCTGTAATTCCCAAGAGGGTATCGGCAACCTGTGTATTTAACTCTGCTTTTAGAGCCACCATCTTACGCCCAACCCCTTGGCTCAGAACTTTTATTCCCCACGGTATTCCTAGCCCAGCTACCAGAAAACAGGCGGCAAGAATGAAGGAAAGCCGCAAATCATAACGAGCTAAAAACCATCCATATCCGAAAAGGACAAATAATGCGACAATCGGTGGCGCAAAAACTCGCAAAAAAAAGTTTTGCTGAATATCCACATCCGCAACAATCCGACTTAGCAGATCCCCACTTCGGAAGTTTAACAACCGAGCCGGTGCCAAAGGTTCTAACCCTTTAAAAAACTTCACTCGAATTTGGCTTAAGATCCGAAACGTCACGTCATGGGAAACATAGCGTTCTAAATAACGAAAGACTGCCCGGGAAAGTCCAAAAAAGCGAACTCCGACGATGGTTACCATTAAATCAAGTATTGGCGGATGAAGGGCAGCCCGGGCCAGAAGATAGGCAGACGTCGCCATTAAACCGATATGACTAGTGATCGTAAGTGTACTTAAAAGCAAAGCTAGCAGGATTCTCCGCCAGTTAGGTAACATCAAGTGAATTAACCACATCATGCTCTTCATATGGATTCTCCTCGATATTCTGAGACCAGCCGACAATAGAGCCCCTGCTCTCTCATCAATTCATCGTGGTTACCTTGTTCTACAATCTTCCCTTCGTCTAACACTAGGATCCGATCCGCTTGACGAACAGTACTCAGCCTATGGGCGATGATTAACGCGGTCTTTCCCTGCATCAGCCGCTTCAGGGCTTGATGAACTACGAACTCACTGTCTAAGTCCAAAGAAGACGTTGCTTCATCTAAAATGAGTAAGGGAGCATCTTTCAATAAAGCTCGCGCGATTGCAATCCTTTGGGCCTGTCCACCGCTCAAGCGGGTGCCTCCTTCTCCGAGAGACGTATCGTAACCGTCAGGAAGATCCAAAATAAACTCATGGGCTGACGCCTCTTGAGCTGCACACTTAACCTCTTCGATTGTTGCCGAAGGCTTTCCGAAGTGAATATTCTCCGCAATGCTCTCTGCAAACAGATAGGGAGTTTGGGGAACGTACGCAATCTGTTCACGCCATTTTTTAAGTGAAATATTCTTAAGTAGCTCTCCATTGAGAAAAACATCCCCCGTGGAAGGCTCTATAAAGCGAAGGAGAATCTGGGAAATTGACGATTTACCTGCACCACTAGGACCAACGAGAGCAACTCTCTCACCAGCAAAAAGAGATAGGTTGATACCATTCAATGCTGATTCCCCTTCCGGCTGGTACGTCAAGCATACGTCTTGAAGGGAAATATGAAAATCAGAAGATAACTCTTGTACCCTCTTGTTCTCTAATGAATTCTGGTTATTATTATTCTTTTTAACTTTTATAATTTCATTATCTTTTTTTTCTTGAATGTTCTCAGAGTGTTTTGTATACTGGCTGTCTTTGTTGTCTTTGTTATACTCAATGTTCTCCTCTACACTCATCAGAGGTAGATCCATGATCTCAAAGATTCGCCCCGCCGCATTCACCCCAGACAACCCAGCGTGGAAATTTAGGCCGAGAGTCCTTAGTGGAGTAAAAAATTCTGGAGCAAGAAGCAAGATAA